>Ga0233403_10001064_pt1 | contig 12935 bp, 2 predicted proteins | sample Na_oxic_1_MG_FD_179866 | JGI IMG/M metagenome (GOLD analysis project Ga0233403, IMG submission 179866) | Seawater microbial communities from Saanich Inlet, British Columbia, Canada - Na_oxic_1_MG | ecosystem: Environmental > Aquatic > Marine > Inlet | place: Canada: British Columbia | collected...
CATCGACTAGCTCTGGGTCTGCCGGGATTGAGCATCAACTGGGGGCCATGGGCTGAGGCTGGCATGGCGGCTGATTTGGAAAGCCGTAATCAACGTCGTATTGTCGAGCAAGGTTTGAGTAGCATAGCCCCAGAAGATGGATTGCAGGTATTGGGAGAATTGCTGGCTCAAGACGTTGCCCAAGTTGGGGTACTGCCCATTAACTGGTCAAAATTCTTACAGCAATTTTTGGAGGAAGCGACATCACCGTTTTTTGAAGCTATAACGAGAAGTGTTCAGCCGTCAAATGAACCACAAGCACCAGCGGCGTTGTTGAAGCAATTAGAGGAGGCACCCGCCTCCGCACGTCGGGATATCCTGATGACATCTATTCGCGCCGAAATTGTCCGCGTGTTAGAATTGAGTGCGCCAGAACAAATACAGCCTCGTCAAAGGCTATTTGACTTAGGGATAGACTCCCTCATGGCGGTTGATTTGAGAAATCGTCTCAAAGCCAGCTTGGGACAGCCCCTTCGCGCCACGCTGGTGTTTGACTACCCAACGCTTGAATCACTCGTTGATTATTTGCTTCAAGAAGTTCTAGATTTATCGTCAGCCGATAACGTGGAAACCTCAGAAAATCCGGATTTAAACTTAACAGAATTGGACCAATTGTCGGAATCAGAAGCGGAAGCCTTGTTACTTAAAGAATTAGAGAAACTATAACATGAGTCAAGATACGACGATCCGTCCGTCACTGTCCAGCGCACTTTCTCCGACTAAGCGTGCTTTGCTGGCATTGCAAGAAATGCAAACCAAACTCAATACGTTGGAACGGGAAAAAAATGAACCAATAGCTATCATTGGCATGGGTTGCCGGTTTCCGGGCGGAGTGGATAACCCAGAAGCGTTCTGGCAATTGTTGCGCGAGGGACGGGATGCTATCATTGAAGTTCCCAAAAACCGTTGGGATATTGAAGCATATTATGGTACGGATCCAGATGCGCCCGGGAAAATGAGCACGCGCTCTGGTGGTTTTTTATCCGGGCCGGTGGACCAATTTGACCCGCAGTTTTTTGGCATTTCACCGCGTGAGGCGGTGAGTCTTGATCCGCAACAGCGCTTGTTATTGGAGGTGAGTTGGGAGGCACTGGAACACGCAAATTTAGTCCCGGAAAAAATCTATGGTAGTTCTACCGGTGTATTTGTTGGAGTGACTAGTCTTGACTATGGTCTTTTACTATTTGGAAAAACAAATATAGAGCGCATTGATGCTTATTCTGGCACCGGTGGCACCTTAGGTGTCGCTGCGGGACGTTTGTCTTACCTATTTGGATTCACAGGCCCTAGTTTTATTGTGGACACAGCTTGTTCGTCGTCTTTGGTAACAACACACTTGGCTTGTCATAGCTTGCGCCTTTGCGAGTGTGATTTGGCTCTGGTTGGCGGAGTTAATTTGATGTTAAGACCAGAACCTTATATTAATTTTTCTAAAGCACGGATGTTATCGCCAGATGGTCGCTGCAAAACTTTTGATGCTGCAGCTGATGGATATGGGCGTGGGGAAGGGTGTGGAGTTATCGTTCTCAAACGTCTGTCAGATGCACAGCGTGACGGGAATAATATTTTAGCTCAAATTCGCGGTTCGGCAGTTAATCAGGATGGCCCCAGTGGTGGTTTGACTGTACCTAATGGTCCTGCTCAGGAAAAAGTGATTCGTCAGGCTTTAGCCAATGCCGGAATAGAACCCACCCAAATGGGTTATATAGAAGCGCATGGTACTGGAACATCGTTGGGCGATCCGATAGAAATGGCTGCCTTAGGCAACGTTTTCTGTCAGGCTCGTTCTGTCGATAACCCGTTGGTAGTTGGTTCTGTAAAAAGCAACTTTGGGCATTTGGAATCAGCGGCAAGTGTAGCGGGCATCATTAAAGTGGTGTTGTCCTTGCAACACCAAAAAATTCCACCGCATCTACATTTCAAACAACCCAATCCCCATATCGATTGGGAGGCATTTCCAGTTACAGTGCCAACAGAGCTAAAACCGTGGTCAGTAGGAAATAAACGGCGAATTGCCGGGGTCAGTTCATTTAGCTTTAGTGGCACTAACGCACATCTAGTGATAGAAGAAGCTCCCATAACCGAAAATTTTTCCAAAGAAACGTATGCAGAACGTCCACTTCATTTGTTGACATTATCTGCTAAAACGTCTGAAGCTCTTAAATCATTAGCAAGTCAATATGAAGATTACCTCATCAATCATTCAACGATGGCCTTAGCTGATGTTTGTTTTACCGCCAATACTTGTCGTTCTAACTTCAACCATCGTTTGAGTGTGGTAGGTGCATCCGCCACAGAGATAGGTGAAAAGCTGACCGCATTCCAAGAAGCTGAACAAGAATCAACCGGCATATTCAAAGGAAAGGTACAAGGTGCAGAACCACCCAAGGTCGCTTTTTTATTCACTGGGCAAGGATCACAATATGTGGATATGGGGCGGCAACTCTATGAAACTCAACCTATTTTTCGTCAAACGCTTGAATGTTGTGATGATATTTTACGCCCCTATTTGGACACACCGTTGCTTGAAGTTTTATATGCCAAGGATGCCGAAGACGAAAATAATCTTCTTAACTATACCGCCTACACGCAACCAGCACTTTTTGCCTTAGAATATGCGCTGTTTGAGTTATGGCAATCTTGGGGCATTAAACCTTCAGTGGTGATGGGACATAGTGTAGGCGAATATGTTGCAGCTTGTGTGGCTGGTGTTTTCAGCCTAGAAGACGGGTTGAAGTTGATTGCCAAACGGGCCCAATTGATGCAAACCTTACCCCAAAGTGGTGAAATGGTATCAGTCTCAGCAAATGAGGCCAGAATAAACGCGGTCATTCAACAATCTAAGAACACTAAAAAAGTTTCTATTGCCGCGCTTAATGGGCCAGAAAGTCTTGTGATATCAGGAGAAAGCCCTGCTATTAAAACCATTGTTGCTATTTTGGAAGCTGATGGAATTAAAACGAAACCGTTAAAGGTCTCCCACGCCTTCCATTCCCCGTTAATGGAACCGATATTATCTGCTTTTGAACAAACTGCGATAAAGATCACTTTCTCATCGCCACGGCTAAGTTTAGTCTCCAATATCAGTGGTCAGCTTGCTACCGATGAAATAGCAACCCCGGCATATTGGTGTCGTCATATCCGCCAACCGGTCAGCTTTGCTACTAGCATGACGACGCTTTACCAACAAGGATGTGAAATATTTCTAGAAATAGGGCCGAAACCAACCCTTTTAGGTATGGGGCGTCAGTGTCTGCCTGACAACACCGGCATTTGGCTTCCTAGTCTGCGGCCAACCCAATCCGATTGGCAACAACTACTCCAAAGTTTGGGTGAATTATATGTGAATGGAGTCACTGTTGATTGGCTAAACTTTGATAAAAACTATCAGCGTCATCGTGTGGTACTCCCAACATATCCATTTCAACGCCAGCGTTATTGGATTGATAGAGTTGAAAATAAAGCCCAACAAACTGTATCATTATCACCGGACTTTCAAACTTCAATAATGAGTCTCTTGCATCAAGGAAAAACGGAACAATTGGCTCAACAATTAGCAGCGACCGGAGAACTTTCCGAAGATGAACAACAACAATTACCTAACCTATTAAAATTATTAGCTAATAAACATCAACAACAGATAAGGACAGCGACTCTCCAAGAATGGTTTTATGAAATTGTCTGGCAATCTCAGCCCCGTTTGTCAACAGCCTCAACCAACATCCATACGACTGAAACGAACAATTGGTTAATTTTTGCAGATCAAAGTGGCATAGGACAAACCCTAGCAACACTTTTAAAAGAACAAGGACAACACGTTATTCTGGCTTATGCGGCCAATACCTCCGAGATTTCCGAAACCGGGGTATGGAATATCGATCCTACGCAAACGGCCGACTTTGAAGGCTTGTTGCAGGTCGCTTTAGAGAAACCTTTAACCGGAATTATCCACCTATGGAGTTTAGAGGCCACATTACCACCAGAGAAGGTAACAATTCCTTTCTTAGAGCAAGCTCAACAGTTAGGATGTGGTAGCGTACTACAGCTAGTGCAGATATTGAGTAAATATAATCTTTCAACCTCGCCCAAATTATGGTTAGTGACGCGAGGCGTAATGCCTATTGAAGACTACCAAACGTCCCTTGCAGTTGCCCAAGCGCCCTTGTGGGGATTAGGCAAAGTCATCATGCAAGAATACCCTGAACTTAGGGGGGGCATGGTGGATTTAGCGTTGTCGAGTTCAGATACTGAATTAGGCTCTTCTTCAAATGCCCAAATAAATGACGCAACCCTATTGTTGGCCGAGATTTTGGACTCACTCGAAGAAGATCATATCGCCTTTCGAGAGGGACAACGTTATGTGGCTCGCGTGGAGCATAGCCATCAGCCAGAATTTCAAACGCTGCCACCATTGCAGTATGACGGCAGTTATTTGATAACAGGCGGTTTGGGCCACTTGGGACTAAAAGTCGCTCAGTGGATGATAGCGCAGGGAGCACGATATTTGATATTGACGGGGCGTAGCGGCACTCCTTCAAATCAAGCGCAAGACACTTTAAGTCAAATGGAGCAGATGGGTGTCCAAGTTCAAGTGATGCAAGCTAATGTGTCTAATGAACCGGATATGGTTAGGGTTTTTGCAGAAATTAACACATCCATGCCATCTTTGCGAGGTATCATTCATGCCGCCGGTGTGAATGATCATCAAGCCATAAAAGACATTGACTTAAAAACGCTTGAGTCTATATTTCGTCCCAAGGTCATAGGCACATGGATTTTGCATCAACTGACCCAACAGATGAGCTTGGATTTTTTCGTGGTTTTTTCTTCCATTAGCTCTGTGTGGGGTTCCAAGGGACAAGGCCATTATGCCGCAGCCAATCACTTTATGGATGTGTTAGTTCATCATCGTCAAAGACTTGGGTTGCCGGCTTTAAGTGTGAATTGGGGGCCTTGGCTAGAGGGTGGCATGACTAGGTCTGAAGACCTGGAGTGGTTAAATCGAATGGGTATCAAGGGATTGGCGCCGGAGCTGGCGATTGAGTCCCTTGGATACTTGCTGAGGACTAACACAACTCAGATCACTGTCGCCCAAGTAGATTGGCAATTATTTAAAGGCATCTATGAAGCCAGAGGACGACGTCCTCTATTAGAAAACTTGCAAGATGCTGTCGTAGGGGCGGACTACCGCGAAAGCCAGCCACAACACTCAAACATTTTACAACAACTGGAAGACGCACCAGCCCATGAACGTTTTGAACGTTTAATGACACACGTTCAAACAACAGTTGCTCAAGTTTTAAGACTTGACAAATCAAACTATCCAGAATTAGAGCAAGGTTTTGCTGATATGGGCATGGACTCCCTGTTAGCTGTTGAATTAAGGAGCCGCTTGCAAAACAGTTTAGGACACTCGCTTCTTACCACGATAGCCTTTGACTATCCAACTATTCAAACATTGACAGAATACTTGGCCAAGGATGTACTCAAGTGGGAAGGAATACCCGATCAAGTGGATACGACAGAACAGAGTAAAGACACAGAGGTCGTTTTGTCAGATATAGAACAACTCTCCCAATCTGATGTTGAAGCGTCACTCACGGAAGAACTTAATAAACTCAAAACACTCCTAAATGCAAACTGAAAAAAATGAGCAAGATTTCTGAGAGACTAGAACAACTGTCTCCCGCCCAACAAATGCTGTTCGCGCTCAAAGAAGCGCAAGCTAAGCTTGAAGCAAGCGAAAAGGCAAAAACTGAACCAATTGCTATTATTGGGATGAGTTGTCGTTTTCCGGGGGAAGCGAATGACACGCATGCATTCTGGGAACTGCTAAGCAACGGTGTCGATGCAATCACCGATACACCGCCGGAACGATGGGATGTTGATGCTTTTTATGATCCCGATCCGGAAAAACCCGGGAAAATGTACACTCGCTATGGTGGATTTTTATCGCAGATTGATCAATTTGATCCCCGTTTTTTTGGAATTTCTCCCCGCGAGGCGGAAAGTATAGATCCCCAGCAACGGTTGCTATTGGAGGTCAGTTGGGAGGCACTGGAAAATGCCGGTCAAGTGCCGGATAGACGAGTTGGCAACCGCACTGGTGTATTTATAGGCATTACCTCCAATGATTATATACGATTGCTATGGCAGCAGAATGATCGTAGTAAAATGGATAGCTATTTCATCACTGGAAACGCCCTTAATGCCGCAGCGGGACGCCTCTCTTATATCTTAGGATTGCAAGGCCCGAGCATTGCTATGGATACGGCCTGTTCCTCTTCATTAGTGGCGATCCATCTGGCATGTCAAAGCCTCCGTAATAAAGAATGCGAGCAAGCCCTTGTTGGCGGAGTCAACCTGATCCTATCGCCAGATATTACCATCAGTTCGTCCCGGGCTAAAATGTTAGCCCCGGATGGACGCTGTAAAACATTTGATGCCGCTGCTGATGGTTATATTCGAGGAGAAGGATGTGGGGTGATCTTGCTCAAACGTCTTTCACAAGCTCAAGCGGATAAGGATAATATATTAGCGGTGATTAGAGGATCAGCCGTCAATCAAGATGGCCCAAGCAGTGGCTTAACGGTTCCCAATGGTGTTGCTCAACAAACGCTGCTTCGTCAAGCACTTACCAATGCTCAAGTGAAACCAAAGGAAGTTAGTTATGTAGAAGCCCATGGCACTGGGACATCGTTGGGCGATCCTATTGAAGTCAGTGCTCTAGGTACAGTATTCAGTGAAGAACGTTCCTTCAATCAACCTTTAATGATTGGTTCTGTCAAAACGAATGTGGGTCACTTAGAATCTGCAGCGGGTATGGCCGGTATTATCAAAGTAATACTGTCTCTTCAACACGAAGAAATTCCATCTCATTTGCACTTTAAACAGCCGAGTTCCCATATTCCTTGGGATCAATTACCCATTAAAGTGGTCACCGAGCAAACATCATGGCCACAGGGAGAAAAACGGAGAATTGCCGGTGTCAGTTCCTTTGGTGTTAGTGGCACTAACGCCCATATTGTACTAGAAGGTGCTGAAGCATTCCAGATTTCATTGATTCCAGCTTCAGAAGGACTACAAACTACAGATCGTCCGTGGCATTTACTAACACTCTCAGCACAAACCAGCGATGCACTAACACAATTAGCCAATAGATATCAAGATCATTTATCAGTTCATCCCAACTTGACTTTGGGAGATATTTGCTTTAGTGCCAACGCTGGACGTTCACACTTCAGCCATCGACTCAGTGTGGTCGCAGAATCGCTAACAACAGTGCCGAACCAATTAGCGGCTTTTGTGAAGGGGCAAGAATCCATCGGCGTATTTCAAGGAAAAGTCCCAAAAAATCGTCAGCGCAAAATCGCTTTCCTTTTCACCTGTCAGGGATCACAATACATTGGCATGGGACAACAACTCTACCAAACCCAGCCTACCTTTCACAAAATCATTGACCGTTGTAATGAGATTTTAAGCGACTATTTGGAAGGGCCATCACTCCTTGATGTTCTTTATCCTGCACACGATGCAGAGTCTCGCAATAAGCATTCCCAAGGAAAGGTTGAGAATGAGAAAGGGTTAAATGACATTGTCTACCAACAATCAGCTTTTTTTATGTTGGGATACGCTCTTGCTGAGTTATGGAAATTTTGGGGTATAGAACCGGGCATCATCATGGGAAATGGTGTGGGTGAATATGTCGCGGCCTGTGTTGCGGGGGTATTTAGTGTAGAAGATGGCATGAAACTGACTGTCGAAAGAGGAAAATTAATGTCGGCGCAATTGTTGGGGAATGAAATCGCAGTGATGCCTGGTTCTTATGAACCTAAGGCAAACCAAATTGCCTTTCAAACGCCACGCCTTCCTCTGGTTTCTAACGTGACCGGCCAATTGCTCTCGCAAAAACAGGCACTCAACGCTAACTATTGGCAACAATACCATGATGTTGATAGCGAAGTATTGAATACGGGAATAAACACCTTGATTGAACAAGGCTATGAACTTTTTTTGGAACTAGGTACTGCGCCATCCTTGATGAATTTAGGACAACAGCATCAAACTGTTTGGCTCTCTTCCTTCGTGTCAAAAGAGGATGATTGGCAAGGCTTGTTGAACAGTTTATCGATCCTATACATACAAGGTCTGGATATTAACTGGAAAGGATTTGATAAAGATTACCCTCGAAATAGAGTGTCTCTCCCAACCTATCCTTTTCAGCGACAACGTTGTTGGATTAAGTCTCAAGAATTGCCAACCAGATTCGCTGTGGCACCGCATTCGGATGATAAAGAACTTTCATCTAAATTGAAAATCACCGCGCCTTCTGAGGAGGGGCAAGTGGCACTGTCAGACAAACAATCATCATCTTCATTGACGATTGCGCCATCAGAACATAAACCTACCGCACATTCTTCTCAAATGGGAAAAATATCGGCGGAGGCAGCCCCTAGTACACACAAAACGGAAGATACATCATCACCGCCTCAATCTAGTGTAGAAGCAATTACCAGAATTATGAGGCAACAGCAGCTAGCCATGTCGGATATGGTATCGAATGTGATTTCCAAGCAATTGGCGTTTTTACGGCGTGATAATGCTCAACCTCAAAACTCAATACATTCAAATGATAATAATAGTAAAGTCGATACTTTTCAAGTACCCATTAATATATTGACATCAAAGAATAATTGGCAGTTATTAGTCCTATCTGCAGAAACAGAGTCAAGCCTTGAAAGAGCAACAACAAATTTAGTTGAACATCTGAGACAACATCCGGAGAGCAATTTAGCCGAAATAGCGTATACTTTGCAAGAAAATCGTAAAATTTTCGACCATAAACGTATGGTGGTTTGTCGTAATGTGAATGATGCGATAAACGTATTTTCCCCTTTAGATACGAAGCGCGTTATAACACGTTACCGTGAATCGGCTAATCGCCCTACTATTGCGTTTATGTTTTCTGGGGTTGGGGATCACTACGTGAACATGGCAAAAGGTCTCTACCAAACGCAAACCGCTTTTCGTGAACAAATCGATCACTGTTGCGAACTGGTCAAACCACAACTGGGCATTGATCTGCGGAAAGTCTTCTATCCTGAAGAAAAAAGCGGTGAGGTGGCGTTGAATGATAAAACAAATGATAAAACAAAAAATTCCGATGCACAACCACGCTTTGATTTTAGAAAAATGCTCAATCGGGAGCCAGAGCCCGTCGATGAAGCCACCCAAAAATTAAATAGAACGGTATTCGCACAAACAGCCGTTTTTGTGATACAATATGCGCTCGCTAAATTGTGGCAGAAATGGGGTGTACAGCCACAAGCGATGATTGGTTATAGCCTGGGCGAATATGTGGCCGCTGCGGTGGCAGAGGTCATGTCGCTTGAAGATGCCTTATTTCTGGTAGCCAAAAGATCGCAGATGATTGAAGAATTACCAGAGGGGGCCATGTTAGCGGTACCACTTTCCGAAAATGAGATGCTTCCCCTACTGGGAGATGAATTATCCCTAGCCACGATAAGTACACCGTCGCAGTGTGTGGTTTCGGGTTCACCTGATGCGGTTATGGAATTAGAACAACAACTTAACGAAAAAAATATACTTCATCGGCGTCTTCAAACGTCCCATGCTTTTCATTCAAAGATAATGAAAAGACTTAGTGAACCATTCACAAAACTAGCGAAAACGATTACGCTTAAATCTCCCAAGATTCCCTATATATCCAATGTCACCGGCACTTGGATTACTAATGAACAGGCAACAGACCCACATTATTGGGCTCAGCACACTTACCAGACAGTGCGTTTTGCCGACGGGGTAAGCGAATTGTTGCAAGCACCCGAACGGATTATGCTAGAGGTCGGCCCGGGACAAAGTTTGGGAAGTTTTGTTTTTCAGCATCCTGATATCAAAAATAGCAAGGATACAGTGGTACTTCCATCATTACGTCATGTTAATGAACAACAATCTGACGAAGCTTTTTTGCTTAATAGCTTTGGTAAGCTTTGGTTGGCAGGTGTTATTAAAGTAAAGTGGTCTGAACTTTATTGATAGTTTTTTGAAATCGGTTTTTAATAAATTTTAAAATCGTTGGTTGGTGTTAACTTAGGAATGATAATTAAATAAAGTGAACAATTGATGTTTCGGGAATGAGCGTAGCGATTTCCCGCAACGAAGTAACGAGCGAAGCGATATCCGCCACCAAAATGCTCACCAAAATGCACAAGTTAAATAATCACCATTCCTTAATTAAAATTAAATAATTAATTAGAAATATTTTTATGAATGATGCCGCAAGTGTTACCGTATCTGATTTCCCGGTTGAGGTGTCCCCAGAAACCGGACGACGGACCGAGATTATTTCCACATTGTGTTCCCAGATGGCCGAGTTACTGGCGACAATCCCGTCTGAAGAGGAAATTCATGTTCCTTTCTTAGAAATGGGCGCTAATTCATTGACCTTAATGGAAATTATACGAACCATTGACAATAGCTTTAGCATCAAAGTGGTTATGCGTCAGTTCTTTGAAGAATTGACTAACATTGATGCGCTAGCAACCTACATTGATCAGAATTTACCCCCAGAAGGGTCTTCAACATCTGGGCAATCTGAGTCTGAAGTGCGGCCACCGGTAAAACCTATATCGACTGAATCTAACATGAATGAAACGATCACAGCGAACACAGAAACAAGTGCTCTGGAATTGACTTCCCGGTTGGTTGAAAAAACCAGTAGCGAGTTTAAACAACCAAACAATTTAAATGACATGCTTTCGAGTGGGGAAGAAGCGTCTGCGTTGGAACAAATTCTTAAGCAACAACTTGAATTGGCCTCTCAAGGGATGTCTCAAGTTGTCTCTCAACAGTTAGAATTTTTGCGCCATAGCGGTTTTTCGACAAAACCATTATCGTCATCTGGGCCTGATGTTCATCAAACAACCTCTCAAACCGTTGATTTTCAAGCAAGACCACTGCCAGTTGCCGATGCTTATCAGGCAACGCGCAAGTTAACCCCAGAAAAAATGCAAGCGGTTGCTGATGTTTCGTCTACTTTGACGAACAAGCCGAAAAAAAAATCAACGTCTCAGAAATCTGGAGGTACCACACCTCCACATCTTTTGAAGGCCACAGAAATACGGGCGCGTGGGCTGACTCCACAACAACAGTGCCACTTAGAAGCATTGATTGCACGTTATACTAGGCGTACCAAAAAATCAAAACAAATGACGCAAACGCATCGTGCCGTTTTAGCTGACAGTAGAGCTTCAGTCGGGTTTCGTTTTACTACCAAAGAAATGCTATATCCTATTATTGGAAAGCGTGCTCAGGGCACAAAAATATGGGATATCGATGACAATGAGTACATAGACATTACGATGGGTTTTGGGGTTAATCTGTTTGGTCACCATCCACCCTTTATTAGCAAAGCCATCAAGGAACAGCCAAACGACACCATACAACTGGGGCCACGTTCTCCAGAGGTGGGCGAAGTGGCCGAACTGATTGCCAAACTGACTGGCATGGAGAGAATCGCGTTTAGTAATTCAGGTACTGAAGCGGTTATGTCAGCACTACGCTTAGCACGCGCTGCAACTGGTCGCACTAAAATTGTGCTATTTGAAGGCTCTTACCATGGACATTCTGATGGTACTTTAGTCGCGCCACCTATTCAAGATGGCAGGACCGGTTCTATGCCGGCGGCTCCTGGTATACCCAAGTATATTGCCAATGATATTATTGTTTTGGAATATGGTACACCACAAACACTTGAATTAATCAGAACGCATGCCCATGAACTCGCTGCGGTGCTAGTTGAACCGGTACAAAGTCGTCACCCGGATTTACAACCAAAGGCGTTTCTCCATGAACTGAGACAATTGACAAAATCAGCGGGGATTGCCTTAATTTTCGATGAGATGATTACCGGTTTTCGTATTCATCCAGGTGGCGCACAAGCCTGGTTTGGCGTAGAAGCTGATCTTGCTACTTACGGCAAAGTCATCGGGGGCGGAATGCCGATTGGTGTTATCGCCGGTAAAGCGGCTTACATGGATGGTATCGACGGAGGTATGTGGCAGTATGACGATGCATCTTATCCACAAAAGGAAAGAACCATGTTTGGCGGTACTTTTTGTCAACATCCGCTGGCAATGACCACCGCGCTAGCAACACTTAAGCATCTGAAAACGCACAGTCCTGCCCTTCAAGAACGGTTGAATCAACGTACCACGCGATTTGCCGAAACGCTTAATGCGTATTTTGAAGAAAATAAAGTACCTATTCAAGTGGCGCATTTTAGCTCTATTTTTCATTTTGAATTTTCAGGCAATATGGAACTACTGTTCTATCATATGCTTGAAAAGGGTGTCTATATTTGGGAATGGCGTAATTGTTTTTTGTCTACCGCACATACCGATGCTGACATTGAATATATTATTCAGGCCATTAAGGAAAGTTGCGAAGAATTACGAGCCGGTGGTTTTTTACTACCCGCACATTCAAAAAGTGAGAAAGGATTAGAAAACGTATCAGGGGTAACGAAAAGTCCAGATAAAGATAGCATTACCGAACTATCCAGTAAAGAGGATCAAGAGGGAAACCCGGTTGAATTGACATCACCGAAAGACGTGACATCCATCCCAACGGTTTCAAAAGCTTCTTCCAAGCAACCGGATAAATTACCTTTAACTGAAGCACAAAGACAACTGTGGGTTTTGAGCCAAATAGGGCAAGAAGGTTCGCTTGCCTATAATGTTTACACAACCCTCCAATTACAAGGCCCATTTCAACTGTCGGCAATGTGTCAAGCTGTACAGAAAGTCGTCGATCAGCATGAAGCGCTCAGGACAATTATCAGCCACAATGGTGATAATTGTCCTGAGCGCTTCATG
>Ga0233403_10001065_pt1 | contig 12927 bp, 8 predicted proteins | sample Na_oxic_1_MG_FD_179866 | JGI IMG/M metagenome (GOLD analysis project Ga0233403, IMG submission 179866) | Seawater microbial communities from Saanich Inlet, British Columbia, Canada - Na_oxic_1_MG | ecosystem: Environmental > Aquatic > Marine > Inlet | place: Canada: British Columbia | collected...
ATTTCTACCCATAAAAAATTTTGGGCATTTGTAATAGCTGTCAATAATTTCTGGGCTTTAATAATAACATCTTTTATAATTATTACAGTCTATTTTTTAATATTATTTAATATATTTAGTTACTATAATATTCTATATATTTTTAAATCCAAAAATCAATTCATCGCAAAAGGTTGTCGCATAAAAAATTTGAGCCTATCAATCTAAAATCTAAAATCAAAAATGATGTTTACGCCTATTTATAACGCTTATCAAGAATTTGTGAAACTAGAATCGGCTGGTAGCCTTTTATTATTAGTAGGGGCGGTGTTGGCTTTGTTAATGAGCAATTCAACATGGGAAAATTTATATGCGACACTGCTACACACTACCATTCCCATTACCGCTCTGAATATTGAGATAAAACCATTGGAATTTTGGATTAATGATGGTTTGATGACTATTTTTTTCTTGACAGTCGGCCTCGAATTAAAACGCGAAATGCTTGAAGGTGAATTGTCTCATGGCAGTCAAGTCATTTTGCCCATTATTGGTGCCCTAGGGGGTATGCTGATCCCAGCTTTGATTTATATCGCCCTGAATTGGCATGATTCCACAACACTTAAGGGTTGGGCAATCCCCTCAGCCACAGATATTGCTTTTTCATTAGGGGTATTAGCCTTATTGGGCAGTCGTGTTCCCTTTTCTTTAAAAGTGTTTTTAACAGCACTGGCGATTATTGATGATTTAGGGGCTATTCTCATTATTGCCGTATTTTATTCAACTGAATTGCACTTTGATTACTTAGCTTGGGCAGCGATGCTATTAGCATTAGTGGGCATTTTATTTTTATGGAAAAGTGTGACAAACCTTAAAGTTTATCTTATTATTGGGCTAATCCTTTGGTTTTTGATTCTCAAATCGGGTATTCATGCCACCCTAGCCGGCGTTGCATTGGCATTTATCATTCCAAATATTAAGGATAATCAAGGCCGTAATCTTTTGCATCATCTTGAAAAAATATTGCATCCTTGGGTTGCCTTTGGCATCTTGCCCATATTTGCATTTGCCAATGCGGGTGTTTCTTTTGAAGGCATGTCATTAGGTATTTTATGGGAATCAGTCCCATTGGGCATTTTGCTTGGATTATTAGTGGGTAAACCGCTAGGGGTATTAGGATTCACTTGGGTAGCTATCAAAATGGGATGGGCAACGTTGCCAAAAAGAGCGAATTGGATAAGTTTTTATGGCATTGCGACTTTGTGCGGCATAGGTTTTACAATGAGTTTTTTTATAGGCGCTTTAGCATTGACATCAATAGAGCATACGAATCAAGTACGTTTGGGTGTTTTACTTGGATCATTCGTTGCTGCGGTAATCGGTTATCTCATTCTATTCTTGACGACTCAAAACGAGAAAAACAATAACTATGTTTTGTAGGGTGGGGGTGTTTTTGTTGCCGGCCCCATTCAAATTCTATATAATTTCACAATAAGGGCGATAACTTTGTGAAGCCCCTACATGAAATTCTATAAATATATAAATAAGGGCGAACCTAGTACCACGCGCCGTTAATTCATCCGATTATTTATATCAATAACAATCAATGAGTTAGCTATAATCATTATCCGATAGATTTACGACGTGTGGTACTAGGGTGTTGACTGAGAGGTGTTTTTGAGATGTATTTTTAGCTACGCTGAACTTTGTTTCATGCTGTTTTAGGAACCCCAGGTTCCACCTGGGGCTATGATCTCGCTACGCTCGTTACTGCGTTTCACATTCAACCCCTTCTGGGTTGTTAAATAAGCTTTTTTAAGGGGTATTTTATAGGCCTTTAACAAACACGAAATCAGCATGAAAAAATAGGCCAAAAAAAGCTCTCAGTCAACACCTCGGCGAACCTACATGTTCGCCCTTTTGAAATTATCTTAAAATCTATAGTGGTTTTTCTAACACATCAATCAGATGAAATACCAACAATTGTGACATTTTCTCAATGAACATTCTGAAATACATACGCAATAAATGGGTAAAAAAAATGAACCCTGATACTGAACACAATCTTGTAGATAAAGCTCAAACTGCTCAAACGACAACAAGCTGGTGGCAAAAAAGCTGGGAAAAAATCCAATCCTCTTTTTCCATCACTGTCAAAGTCTTTTTCGCAGTCTTATTTCTGCTTATCGTTTCACATGCGATCTACGAGCTGTTTCGATACGATATTGTGATTAAACCGTTTGACATGCCCTTCAATTTGTCAAGACAAGGCTATACCGGAACAGTCGTAGCCTATCGACTACAGGATGATATGGCTGCTGTCCGCGAAGAAATTGAAAGGAGTTCAATGCTGGAAAGTGCCAAGGTAGCAGCGGTTCAATTTACCGAATTACAAAAACAGCCTGAAATTGACGTACCCAGTCTCGGACTCTCCTTAAAAAGTACGATTTCTCAACTCCGCAAGATATTAAGACTTGCTCCGCGTCGTATAAGTGGTGATATGGTAGTGAGAGGTGATAAGCTGTATTTGACACTGCGTATTAGCGGTAAGCTGGCGTTTGAAACATTTGGCGATGATATCAAAAATCCAGAACCATTGATTAAAACTGCCGCAAAATATGTTCTCGAAATGTTTGAACCCCTCACCTTTGGGTTAAATTATTGTTTTAATGGCAAAATTTCTGATTTAGAGAAGCTGATTCAAAATCTGAAACCGCTTCTTACCCGCCGAAAAGAAAGGGCAATGGTTTTAACGCTGAAAGGCTGCCTATTGAAAAAACAGGAAGATTATCAAGGGGCCCTCAAAACATTAGCGCAAGCTTCAAAACTAGATGCCCATAATCCGATTATTTTGAACCTGAAAGGTGATACGCTGCAAGCCAAGGGCGCGTATGAAGAGGCTATGAAAGCCTATAAAAAAGCCGTTAAGTTTGATCCAAACAATGGGGGTATTTATACCCAATGGGCGCGAGCCTTGATCAAAATGGGCAACACTGAGGAAGCTTTTCTTAAATATCAGGAAGCCTCAGAAAAGGATCCTGATAATCCTTGGGTTTACACCGATTGGGGCTATCAACTGGCCGAAGTGTTGGAAAATTTTCCGGCAGCTGAAGAAAAATTTGAGCAAGCGATTATCAAAGATCCCACTTATGCACTGACTTATGCACTATGGGGCGATGTACTGCTCAAATACCTTGATAACTCTGCAAAAGCCAATGAAAAATATGCTAAAGCGGTAGAACTCGATCCCAATATTGCTTGGATTTATGGCAATTGGGGAGTAGCCCTAGTTCGGCTAAAAAACGATCAAAAGGCGTTGGAACAATTTGCAATCTCATTGAATTTAAAACCCAACAATTATTGGGTTTATAGAGAATTGAGAGATGCCCTCAAACGCCTTAAACAACCTCAACTGTTAGTCAAGTATGAAGCCTTAGCCTTAAAGCACGCTTCTTACTACAACGCCTGGGGAGATGTTTTAGAACAATTCAAGCAATATGAAGCGGCCTTAATTCAATATCAAAAGGCTGCTGAAATCAGCCCGACTGAAGGGCTTTACTACTTGAAATGGGGTAATATGCTACGTGAGTTAGGCCAATATGATGCTGCGCTTGTCAAATATGAACAAGCCTTGATTTCAAACGCCAGCTATTCCACTCGTGCTTGGATTTATAGCAGTTGGGGTGATCTACTGGTTAAATTGAAGCAATATGAAGCGGCGATGGTTAAATATGAAGAAGCGGTAGCTATCGATACTGACATACTCACTCGGTTTGATAAGAACGTAGTGGAAGCCATTCAACAACTGAATAAACCGGACTATTTTGTCCAATATGAACCCCTTGTCAACAAGAGTAGCGATAACACATTTAAAGGGCGTTTTTACTATACCTACGCACTCGTATTAGATGCCTTGAAACGCTATCCAGAATCCCTTATACAGTACCAAAAGGCTGCTGAATTTGAGATAGATGATGCCTCGTTTTATGGTAACTGGGGGAATGCCTTATTACATGCAGGGCATTCCGATCAAGCCATTGAAAAATACCAAATCGCCCAAGATAAAAATCAGGAAGTCAACTGGATTACGGCTAATTGGGGTGTCGCACTGGCTGACTTGAAACGATATCAAGAAGCAATAACGCAATACCAACTCGCCGTGAAGATTAAACCGGAAGGTTGGATTTATTACAAATGGGGTGATGCCCTGTTTAAATTGAAAGAGTATAAACAAGCCATCGTTCAATATGAAACAGCGCTGGAATGGGAACCCAATAAGCGGCTTTACCACTATGCTTGGGGTAAAGCGTTATCTGAATTGAATCGCTATGAAGAAGCCATGACTCAGTTTCACAAAGCTTTAGAAATAGAGCCAACGCATATTTGGAGTCGCATCAGACTAGGCTATGCGCTAATACAGGTGAAGCAACCAGAGGCCGTCTTGACACAATGTCAAACGATCTTGGCATCACAACAGGCTAGTCAAACTGCCAAAGCAGCCGCTTATGCCCTGTGTGGATTAGCAGAAGTTGGCTTGAATAAACCAGAATCGGCTATTGAAAGCTGTCAAAAAGCCCTTGAAGTTTCAGCCACAGAAGACTGGGCTTATTGGTGCTTAGGAGACGCTAAACGCCAGCTATCCCAAGCAGAAGCAGCCGTCATTCAATATGAAAAAGCCGTCGCCTTGAAACCCCAAAATGCCTTTTACTACTTTCAATTAGGGCAAACACTCAGGGAAATGAAACGATACGAAGCCGCTATGGTTCAATACCAACAAGCTGTCAAGTTTGATCAAAATGGCGATATAGCTAAACAAGCTCAAGTTCACATTGAGGAAATGACGAACAAAATTCGTGAGCAAGTTCAAAGTCAGATTCAGAAACTGAAAGAGAAAATGAGCCCCAAGTAAAAAAACCGGAACAAATAACTTTTCACGCAAAAGTTTGGCAAAGCAAAACTTTTGCGTGAAAAAGAGACGCAAGCGACGCATTTATCTTGAATAGCGTCTTTAGCGTCTTTAGCGTCAAAGCGCGTTTATATTGATATCAATCGCTTTGCGAAACCAGTTGGCACTGGTGCCATCTACATTTTGACAGAATGCGAGAAGCAAATTCTAGTAAGCCATTTGATAATATCAGTAAGCTGCTAAGCCTTTTTTTCCCAACTTTGACGCTTACGGTACAGCGTTGACGGACTGACATCTAACAAGGCGGCGGCTTTAGGAATATTACCGTCACAAAATTCAATGGCTTGCACGATCGCTTCTTTTTCGACTTGCGAAAGAGGACGAATTGTTTTGAAGTGATTTGTAGCCGTTTCAGCGTTTGACGGAAAAGAGACAATGGAATTGCTTTGCTCAGACGTTTGAGAAATGGCCATTATCGAACTTAAACGATTTTTATGTAATTCTTTATTGAGCGGTGCTGGCAACATATCCTGTGTGACTTGTTCGCCGTCATTCAGCACCACGATATTACGGATAACGTTTTGCAATTGCCGCACATTACCTGGCCAGTCATAATGGAGTAAGATAGCCTCAATTTCTGGCGCAAAACCGGTAAAGGGTTTATTTTCTTCCTCGGTATACTTGGTAAGAAATTCTCTGGCAATCAATAAAATGTCATTCTCGCGTTCACGAAGCGGAGGTAAGCTAATAGGAATCACATGCAAACGATAATAGAGATCCTCACGAAAGCGGCCTTCTTGTACATCCACTAACGGATCATGATTTGTTGCACAGATGAATCGAACATCCACTTTTTCAGGCTTACTTCCACCCACTTTCTGAACAATACCCGTTTGCACAAAGCGCAGTAGCTTACTTTGTAAATCTAAATCCATTTCCCCAATTTCGTCCAAAAACAAAGTGCCACCGTTAGCTTGAAAAGCGGCCCCTTGTCGTTCATTCACAGCCCCAGTAAAAGCACCTCTGACATGACCAAAAATTTCACTCTCCATTAATTCCTTCGGAATGGCCGCGCAATTGATAGCGACAAATGGCTTATTAGCGCGTGGACTACGTTTATGTATCGCTTCTGCACAAACCTCTTTGCCGGTACCACTTTCTCCTGTAATAAAGACAGTTGCTTTGCTAGAGGCTGCGTTCTCAATAATCTGATAGACGACTTGCATGGGTGAAGACGCGCCAATAAAACCATAATATTGTTTACGTTCAAGAAATTTTTCTTGATATTTTTCTAAAGCGCGTTCTAATCGCTGGTGGCGCAAAGCATTGCGTAGCGTAACAAGAAGTCGTTGACCATCAAAAGGTTTTTCAATAAAATCAAAGGCTTTATAACGCATCGCTTCGACGGCAATGTCAATCGAACCTTGTGCCGTGACGACGACAACTAAGCAATGAAGTTGTTGCTCATTAGTGTACTTTAAAATTTCCATACCATTCATATCGGGTAAGCCAAGATCAAGCAGAATGGTGTCGGGCACTTTTTTCTGGATATGGGCTAAAGCATCTGTACCCGTATCGACATACGTCACCTGGCAATCTTCCTCACGCAAGTATTCTTGGTAAGCAACCACTAATGTCGGACTATCTTCAATAATGAGTAAAGTCATTTGTGGTTCAATTTTAGATTCAATGGGCATAAGGTTTTCCTTATGAAGCTTTATTGGTTTTGGAAAAGGTTTATTTGTAATGAATTTGTGAAGAATAATTATTGATTTCTGGCCTGATTTTCGCTGTAAAAGAAATAGTTAGATAGAACGCTGATTAAACTGATGCTCATGATTAACACTGATTTAAAAAATCACAACCAGAATCAGCGTTTTATTACAAAATCAGCGTCAATCATGACAATCAGTCAAATCAGCATTCTATCAATAATATCACCTGTATGACTAGCGGCTCATCAATGCACACAGGCGGCATATTTTTCCGCCGCTTTCTTAAGCATAGACAACACCGCTTCTTTACCCAGTATAGCTAGAAATGGCCCAAGTCGTGGCCCCCTTTCCTTCCCTAATAACACCGAGTACAGAAATTTAAACCACTCTGGCTGCTTTAAATCATACTTCTTAGGGATAATAAAAACCAGTGCTTGCAGTTCCTCACCAGGTAGATCATTAAAATTATCTGTTTTTTCAATCATTTCAATGAGTTCATCAAGATAAGGCAAATATGATAACTCTATAGCCAAATCAGCCTTTTCAACTTGTGCTTCGTAATCCTGCACATAAGCAATCACTTTTTCACAAAGTAAGCGAAAAAAGGCCTCATTCTGTTCGACTGTGGGATCATATTTTTTTGCATATTGATATAACAGCGAAGCATCACGCAGTCCAAGATTTTGAGCCACATTCGTGAGCAAATTATAACTCAGTTCATTCTTTTCCAAACTTGAAGCATCATGCCCATGTTGGAGACTATCAATAAACCAAGTATGACAATTCGGATCATCAGGCTTTTCCTTACGAAGAAGCTCAATGTATTCATCAACAATCTTGGGCAAAATCGGTAATCCCATTTGTCTCGCTTTATTGGGATTAGCCAACAGAAAATTTAACAAAGCGCCTAAGGGTGAATACTTAACCCATTGAACCATTGAAATACCATTACCGATTTTCTTGGAAATCTTAGCCCCCTGTTCATCCAAGAACATCTCATATTTATAAAGCACTGGCGGTTTACCACCCAGGATCGAACAAATTTTACTGGCCATACTGGCCGAACTCATCAAATCTTTCCCATACATCTCGTAATTCACGCCAAACGTATACCAACGCAGCGCCCAATCAATTTTCCATCCCACTTTCACTTTGCCACCCATAATCGGGGTAGTGCCTTTATAACCACAAGGCTCAAAACCTTGGCTCGTCTGATCACAACGATAAGTCAGCGTATAGTTATCGGGATCGATATCAACTACCCGCGTCGTGTAGATTTTGCCACAAGACTCACAGATAGGAAAAAAAGGGCTCCAATCCGCTCTTTTTTCTTTAGAAATGGTTGAGATAAACAATTCCCTAATGGGGGTATAATGATCCATAACCTTTTTTAGGCCATTATCAAAAATTCCCTGTCGATAAGACTGAGTAGACGAATGAAATTCGTACTCAAAACCGTAAGAATCTAAAAACAATTGCAATTGCCCATTCATATAATCGGCAAAACTAGGGGCCTGTTCAAACGGATCAGGAATGCTAGATAAAGGCATCCCCAAAAACGGACGCAACTTGTCATGATGAGGCACATTTTCAGGCAAACTTCTCAAACCATCCATATCGTCTGAAAAGGCTATCAAACGCACTTTTGCATCCGGAAAGCTATGCTGCAAAGCCTTAATCACAAACATCGTTCTAGCCACCTCAGCAAATGTACCGATATGAGGCAATCCAGAGGGGCCATAACCCGTTTCAAAAATAATGGGTTTCTCAGCAGAATTTAAAGCCACAGCGCGTAAACGTTTCGCTTCTTGATGAGGCCAGGTTACTTTTGGCATTTTAATAATCCTTATTTTAAATCAATTATTGTAAGGGAATGATCGATGTTAAACTGATGAATATTTAATCAGCGTTAATCACCTAAATGTAGGTTGGAGTGAGCTTGCGAACTCCAACACTTCGGCTTCCCAAGAGATTTCCGGTGAAGGTGTTTGAGGTTGAGGTTCGAGAAAATCAAACCCTGCTACTTGTACGGATTGTTTTAGCATCAAAAATGCCCCTTCGTCACTTCCGTATTTGTGGGTACAGCGAAATAGTCCCATCAATGGGGTTTTTCGGTTTTTTCGGTTTATTCAAATAGACTTGCCCCTTCATTTTATCACTTTTTAAAAGGCTATACACTTTCATCAATAGCTTAAAAAGGGACAAGTCTAATAAATTCATAATTTGATTTCAGTCTTTAACAACAAAATTGAATTTTCATCTAAACCAGTGATTTGTTGAATAAAGGCCATCTCGACATGAGCTTGTAACATTTGTTTGGCAATCTGTCGAGTTTTCTCGAAAGCGAGTTTTTCAGCTTTTTCTAAAGCCTGTTGCTTTTCGATTTCAGCCTGTTGAGCTTTAAGCTTTTCGCTTTCAGCTTTTTCTAAAGCCTGTTGCTTTTCGATTTCAGCCTGTTGAGCTTTAAGCTTTTCGCTTTCAGCTTTTTCTAAAGCCTGTTGCTTTTCGATTTCAGACTGTTTGGCTTTTTCATATTGCCAAGATAACACCTGTTCGTCAGCATCCCACCAACGTAACCAAAAAGTATTCCGCTTGAAATCTTCTTTCAAACCTTCCCAGACACCCAGAAAGAGATTTATCGAATCTATCCAATAGTGCCCATTTGCGTGTTGGCTTTGTTTTTTATAACGGCCCGCTTCAAGGTGATACACTTCCAATTGACCTACATTGGAATCAAAAATCACATACCAAGGGACTTTTAAAATTTGTTCATAAAAGTACCATTTGCCATAGGGATAAATATCCGATTTCTCATATTCTTTGCCTTTGTGATCCGACAAAAATTCCATCACAATGCTTGGCAGAGCGCCTTCTGCAATCGGGGTATAGCTACGACGATTTTTCTCGGTTGGATACACATCAGGCACATAAAACCAGTCAGGTGCTTTAGTGACGGTTTGCCCTTTCACTTTAACACACACTGCTAAACTGGTGGCGCAAAATTGGTTTTTTGAAAGCAGCCCGCGTAAAGCAAGGGCATCTCGTAAAGCTTCTGCAAGTAAAAGTTGGTCATAATTATCCACAGGATCATCAGGTATGTCAAAATCAGGTGGTGGCACTTCCCAAGAGATTTCCGGTGAAGGTGTTTGAGGTTGAGGTTCGAGAAAATCAAACCCTGCTGCTTGTACGGATTGTTTTAGCATCAAAAATGCCCCTTCGTCACTTCCGTATTTGTGGGTACAGCGAAATAGTCCCATCAATAGGGTTTTTCGCTTTATTAAATTCATAAATGTTAGAAAATAAAAACATCTCTATTCATTCATAATTAGACTCCATTTAACAATTAACACACACAATTAATAATTAACATTAAACGTCACACTTGTCTCATTCACACCTTGACTAAATAATGCTAATCGTTCATTAGGGATAAAATAACTTGACGATAAACTAAAGGGAAACAAGGCAGGCGTATAATTAATCAAGTTATGCAACACAGCCGATTGACTTTCACGCGCAATTAACGCGCTTTCTAACAACCACGTTGTCAACTGGATATCTGTAATCAGAGATTGTCCGGCCGCAGTGTATGTTCCCCTCTTACCCGTATCCGCCAACACACCCCATTCCACCCAACAGCGCATTAATTTACGTGCCGCCTCTATAATCGGTTCTCTCTCCCCCATTTTTTCACCTAACCGCTTTCGCAACTGTGCGGTAGACACATATTGTTGTAGCCGCAATAAACGCCCCACTTGTTCAGCAACCACAGCAAAAAAGGGATAAACCGCCATCGCCATTCCCCAATGCACCGCGATATGCGTACTTTTAGGTGTTCGTTTCAATATAGTCAGCCCCTCATTTCTAAATGATTCAAGGGGTTGCGGCACATTAACCCAAATTTTTGACAAAATACCGATAGCTTTTTGGCGGGCCCCAGTTCGGGTAGTGCTATTAACGGCCACTTGATCACTTAAGAACGCATTTAAGGCAGCCCTAATTTCAGAGGGTGTTTGCCCAGCCAAAAGATGTTGGACGGTAAAATCCAACCAAGCGCGCTTAATGGGTTGACTAAAGCCAATTTGTACAGGCTGATTCATATTGCTGACTCAATTAGTTGAGGAATGATATCAGGCGTTTATTAATTATGAATTATGAATTGTGAATTGTGAATTGTGAATTGTGAATGAAAAGTATCATCACCTATTTTGAATTTTAGTCTAATTCTTATTAATCTTCCAAAATTTATCAAACTCGAAAATTTGAACACTGATGAATTAATCAAATTTGTAAATCAAAAGGGCGAACATTGTAAATCAAAAGGGCGAACACGTAGGTTCGCCCCTACGGACGAAATACTCATGAACACCTGAACTTAGGCAACGCATGAACGCCTAGCCATAATATTTTTTAACACAGCGTTCACAAAGTGGCCTGTCGTTCCACAGAAAACTCAACTAAATATTTGATTCAAAAAACAAATTTCGATTGACAATAACACGACCCTTTTTTTAAAGATTGCCCCTTGATATCAAAATTTGAGGCCTTATTAATTAGCACTCACTAGAGACGAGTGCTAATACACCTCTCAAGAGAAAGAGTTTATATCATGTTAACTAATTATTTATGAGGAGATTGAAGCCAATGAAAATCCGTCCATTGCATGATCGGGTTATTGTTAAACGTCTTGAAGAAGAGAGAAAAACGGCCGGTGGGATCGTTATTCCTGACTCTGCCACTGAAAAACCGATTAAGGGTAAAGTCTTGGCAGTCGGCAAAGGCAAAATTCTTGACAACGGCGAAGCGCGTCCTCTTGATGTCAAGGAGGGTGATACCGTGTTGTTTGGCAAATATTCCGGCACCGAAGTGAAAGTCGAAGGTGACGATGTGCTGGTGATGCGTGAAGAAGACATCATGGGTGTTATTGAAGATTAGTCTGTTCTATTACCTGACACACAAAAATTAAAAGGAAAAAAATATCATGCCCGCAAAAGAAGTACGCTTTTCTGATGAAGCACGTCAACTAATGATTAAAGGGGTTAGCGTTTTGGCTAACGCCGTGAAAATCACTCTTGGGCCTAAAGGCCGTAACGTGGTACTCGATAAATCTTTCGGTGCCCCTACCGTTACAAAAGATGGCGTATCGGTTGCGAAAGAAATTGAATTAGAAAACAAATTTGAGAATATGGGAGCCCAAATGGTAAAGGAAGTGGCTTCCCAAACTTCCGATACAGCAGGTGATGGTACCACAACCGCCACTGTTTTAGCCCAATCAATCTTAACGGAAGGCATGAAGGCTGTTGCCGCCGGCATGAATCCTATGGATTTGAAACGGGGTATTGATAAAGCCGTCATCACCGCAGTAGAAGAATTGAAAAACCTGTCTCAGCCTTGTGCCGACGATAAAGCCATTGCCCAAGTGGGAACGATTTCCGCTAACGCCGATGAAGCCATTGGTAATATCATTGCCCAAGCGATGGATAAAGTCGGAAAAGAAGGCGTGATTACGGTTGAAGAGGGATCAGGTTTAGACAATGAACTCGAAGTTGTGGAAGGGATGCAATTTGATCGCGGCTACCTCTCCCCCTATTTCGTCAACAATCAACAGAGCCAGAGTGTAGAATTAGAAAATCCGCTCATCATGTTGCATGACAAGAAGATTTCTAACATTCGTGAGCTGTTGCCGATTTTGGAAGGCGTTGCCAAACAAGGCAAACCGTTGCTCATCATCTCAGAAGATGTTGAAGGCGAAGCTTTAGCCACTTTAGTGGTGAATACCATTCGCGGTGTTGTTAAAGTCGCCGCAGTCAAGGCCCCAGGCTTTGGAGATCGGCGCAAAGCCATGTTGCAAGACATTGCCATCTTAACCGGCGGCCAAGTGATTTCCGAAGAAGTCGGATTAAGCTTAGAAAAGGCCAGCATGGATGACTTAGGTAATGCCAAACGGATCACTATAACCAAAGAAAACACCACGATTATTGATGGTGCTGGCAAACCTGCTGATATTGAAGATCGCGTTACTCAAATTCGCGCCCAAATTGATGAAGCGACTTCAGACTACGACAGAGAAAAACTGCAAGAGCGCGTTGCTAAATTAGCCGGCGGTGTCGCCGTAATTAAAGTCGGTGCAACGACAGAAGTTGAAATGAAAGAAAAGAAAGCGCGTGTAGAAGATGCGTTACATGCCACTCGCGCCGCTGTAGAAGAAGGCGTTGTTCCTGGCGGTGGCGTTGCCTTGATACGGGCTAAGAAAGCGATTACAGAGATCAAAGGTGACAATGCCGATCAAGACATGGGTGTCAAGATTGCCCTGCGTGCGATGGAAGA
>Ga0233403_10001066_pt1 | contig 12922 bp, 13 predicted proteins | sample Na_oxic_1_MG_FD_179866 | JGI IMG/M metagenome (GOLD analysis project Ga0233403, IMG submission 179866) | Seawater microbial communities from Saanich Inlet, British Columbia, Canada - Na_oxic_1_MG | ecosystem: Environmental > Aquatic > Marine > Inlet | place: Canada: British Columbia | collected...
TGGAGGTTCCAGTTGAAATTTATGAAAGTTTAATTCTTAGACAACGAATATATACTTGAAATTTTCACGCCAGAACTTGGGGGGAGGTTTAAATTAACTGCTTTAAAAAAATGAGCGAAAGTACCGTAGGGTAATTCTGAAAAATTTTAAATGTCTTTCCATTCTGATTCAGACAATTAAATGGTGGGCAAACACGTTTGCCCACTCTTTGCAGATGATTGCCAATTAGGATTATTCCGGGAAGGCGGACAACATTGTTGCCCGCCACTTTGAGTTTATTCTGGTGCTTGCACTTCAACCAGAATTTCACGCCCTTTGGCAGTTATTACTGTTACGGTTCCATCATCATGAATGATAATTTCGGCGCGACGGTTGCGTTTGGCTTGTTTGACACGCTTGGGTTTAACTTGCATACGTGTACCATCCACCATAACTTCTAACCGGCCATCGTTTTGCTCCAGTTGCCAATTATTATCTTGCATGTCTGGCAAAGCGTTTATATGCTTCAGGAGATTTGGGGCATCCGTTACGACATCAGTGCTAAAATCTATTTCACCATCAGTCATTAAGGCTGCGCTCAAATCAGTCCCTTCTGGAATTGAATTGTTCGCAGTAAAGCGTACTCCAGTACCAATTTCCACGCCTTCCTCAATTTCACAATCTTGCCCAATAATGACGTTTGCCAGCTTGGCGTTGGCAAAGATTTTAGCTTTGCTAATGATGGCGTTAGGTTTGCCTTGGATTTTGCCAGCGATACTGCCACCTTCAATTTGGGTATTTTCGGCTAAAGCTACATTTTGCAACATACCATTGTTTTGGATAACGCCTAGCAAAGTTCCACCAGTTACGGTTGTGCCCGGTTTAATTTTTACACTCGTCAAGGTGCCTTGATTGTCAATCTTGCCCACCAGAGTGGCACTTATCACCGTTGTTTCCGGTAACACCATCACATCTTGCAATATACCTAAGTTATTGCTGTTATTATAAATTTTAATTTTGCCGGCTAACTTACCACCGGTTAAAGTGGCTCCATAAAAACCTACATCGGCAATGGTTCCATTATTAGTGACATAGCCACTTAACATGCCGCCAGTGAGGGTAGCAGTTGCTAACAATGTCACGCCGGATACCCAACCTTCATTGGTAACTTTGCCGGCAATTTCACCCCATGCCACTGCACCGGTTGGCGTGATTGTTATGTCAGCCAAGGTTTGCCCATGATTGTCGCAAGTTAAATTAATTGTCTTACCCAAATTAGAACAAAGCGGGGTTCGAGACGGTTGTGGTGATGCAACAGTTGGTTTTGCAGGAAGCGATTGTTGTGGTACTGCCACCGGTTTTTCTACATACGGTAACACTAAAAATGGCCCTATTTGATTTTCAGTGGCGATTTCGGCTTTGGTTGTTACGGTTACATCATGCAAACCGAGCCGGGCGGTTTCGGTAATATCAAGCGATGCTTCCAAGAATGTCCGGCTGTGAACAATCAGGCTCTTAACTAGAATACCAGCATCGGCAAAACTGAGTTGTGATTTTGCTTGACTAAAGTTAGTATTTAAGCCATGAACAAGCACCTTAACATTCGTTTGGAGACGAGACTCTTGAGTGGGTATGATGCTTAAAATAGTTGCCTCGTTAGTGGCTTCAGTGACTTCAATTACGCCAATACCATAAGTGTTTTCGATGCGTTTGCCTTCTAAAATTGTATCAATAACAATATCATAGCGATTAAGAGAAGTATTGTTAGGCACCATAATGTTGATAATCATACGGTTGGGTGATAACACGCTACCACTATTGACGATAATACCACCGTCTATTTTGACACCATTTAAGCTCGAAGAGTTAAAATGTGAGCCCGAAGCAGTAATCTCTAAATCTAATGTGCTACCTTGAGGAAAGTTGGTTGGGACAACATTAATGATTGTTGGCTGAACCGTACTAACCATGATATTTAGGGCTCTATGGCGATAATTACTGAGCCAAGTATCTGAATCTTTGTCAAACACTGTCAAAGTACTACCATTGCCAACTTCCGCAACTACCCGTGAATATACTTCAACAGCTTTAAAAAAATCCTGATTTTGAGACTTGTCACCATTCCTTGAGCCTCTACGTATCGTTTTTGGTTTCCAAATACAATCGTTTTCCGATAAAAGTATTTGGATTGTTAAACCTTGTTGGCGAAGATTTGCAATCAAGCCATCTATGTCATCTCCATCATGAGGTGGTGCATCTGTGGCAAATAGAATTGTCCCACCGCTGGCAATTGCATCCGCAGCTTGGTTAAGAGCAATAACCGAATCTTCTGGACAATCATGCCCACCAACGGCTTTCAATTCTTTAACTTCCGCCAACATTGCATTGTAATCATCGGTGGTTAGTCTAGGAATAATTTCATCTTTGTCTTTGAAAGTGAGCAGGGCTGATAAGGGCGGTGATTCACCTTTGGCAATAATGTTGTCTTGGAGAAATTTGATATATTCAATAAGAGCCTCTTTGACTGCGGTGATGTCCTCAAACATACTTTGAGTGTCATCAATTACGAAGTAGAGTTGCGGAGGTTGTGATGCCGTAAGAGTTAACTTTACTTTGGGATTATCAACATTAAGCTGAATGGCTGTAGGCGCAAAATAGTAATCGGTACCGGTTGCGGTTAGGGTATAATTGCCTTTTGTTAGGTTAGAAAGCTTGAAGTAACCATTGTCTTCAGTGGCAATATCAATATCATCATACAGACTGTTTAGTTCCAATTTTACATTGGCAAGAGAGTTAGCGGATTTATCATAGACATAACCTTCTATGCTATAGCTACCGGTGTTCGCCACATTGATAATATTTCCAGCTTTGTCATAGGTGTACTTGATGACTTGACCAGAATTATAGGTAACACTGGTTAGTCGGTGTAGTTTGTCGTAAGTGTAGACGGCAGCGTGGCATGGTGCTACAGAAGCGAACCCAATGGCTGCTGCCAGAATTTGGGGGTAAATTTTACGGTGTATGTGCATTATTTATATTACCTTTTTAGTTTGAATTATTTTGTCTGAATCAGAATTCACAGAATTATAGAATTTTCAGAATAAATACATGCTAATTACCTTAATAACGTTTAATTCTAAAAACAAATTCTGGAAATTCCTAAATTCTGATTCAGACAAAAAAATTCATGTTTTTAATTTCTTCATAGAGAGTTTGCTTCCATTCCCAAACTTCTCGTTGTGCTTTAGGAATTTGTCGGGTACTTCTTGTAATATAATGATTTTTTATGCTTTTTTCACCACATAAATCACATTTCATAATTTAATCCTGTCTATCCGTGCAATTTTGTTCAAACTACCCACGCTTGTTCGTTAAGCCGCTAAAATTTCAAATTCAACCGCTTTAGCTACTGGCTTAATTTGTTTACTTTCTTTGATTAACTCAACAATACCATAGCTTGATAATGTCTTTAATATACGCGAAAGATTGCTCTGTTTTCTACCGGTTGTTTCCGATAATTCTTGGATTGAATTTGGGTTTGTATCTTTAATAATGTGCAATAGCGCACGATTTTCATCGCTCAGCACTTCTGCCAATGAGCGCATGGATGTAAACCAGATTTTAGGCTCATCAGGGGATGGTTTATAACTCCCTTTTGCAATCAGTAACATTCTTTCCCTTATTTTCTCCTGTGGCATTATACCAATACGAATGTTTTGTTCAGTACTCATATTTGTTAGCTTTGATTTTTTAAAACGTCATCGACTTTTTGAAAGAAGTCCGCAATAAGTTGATATGGATCCTTAAATTCATAAGGGATACCTTGATCCAAATGATGACGATGATGATGATCATATTCAACGATGCGACCAGAGTATTTATATTTCTTGGGTGGTTTGACAGCATGAGCATTATCGTAACCCATAAGCCTTTTCCCAAATTTGTCATGAAGAGTTAAGCTATATCGAAGACCATGAGGACGTTCCTTTGTAACCGTTACCTGTGATACATCAAATTTCACCCAACAACCATTATCTTGTTCTATGATCACTCCATTTAGATCGAGGAGTGTCTCTAAGCCTTTATCTTCACGCATACGTAAACTACCTTTAATATCATAGTACAACGGATCAGGGGAATAACCGGATTGGTGCAAACTGTAATTCAATTGTTAGGACAAAGGCTACCATTTACAAGCTCATAACTAGAAATCACCCTCACATCAATCCGGTTACTCCCCTGATCCGATGTACTGATTCAGACCAAAAAATCATAAACAACACGAATAGAAAGAAAACGAAATGGTGGGTGCAGCGAAGCTCTACTCACCCCACGCTTGCTTACTATTAAGATATTCAATTTCTTTTAATAATTTGGGAATATCTTGTCTAGCATGGGCAATAAAATCTTGATCTTCAACAGTCGCGCCAAATAATTCAATATCTTCACCGCGAGCTTCTCCAATACCGGTCATGATAAAGTTTGAACCACTCATATGATCTCGTCCTTCAATATAAGATATCCAAGGGCCTGCTTTGGCTTTATCAGCTCTTTCTTTGATTTTTTGAAGTTCTTCTTGTGTTAATATTTCGGGGTTTTTAGACATACTTTACTCGTTACATTATTGATGGGTAGTTCTGAAATAATGTAGTGATATTTTTATAAAAATTCATTAGTATTCAATAAATTAATAAAATTTATCACTACGTTATGCAGAGCTACCGTATTATTTATTTAGACTTTTAACTGGATTTTTACGGGTTGGAGTAAAAAATTTTTCGGCTTGTTCTGGAGTAATATCACTTAAAGTACAATGGTATTGATTATTCGGTGTTCCATCTGGAATAACTTTACCACCGGCCTTGCGTACTTCACCCACAGTAGTCACTCCAATCTTGTTATGTGGAATCTTTCCAGCTTTAACTAATTCTTCCAAAGATACATCTGGAGCACTTTGAACTGAAACATCTAATAATTTTCCTTGTTCATCAAGTGTTACACCTGAACCTTGTTCAAAACTCTTAGCTTTGCACTGACCACCACGACATACTATTGCACAGGTAAACTTTCAGTTTTCTTCATATAAGAACCTAAGCACACAAATTTTCAGGTATTTTGTCCCACCATTCTTTGGCCCTTTGAACAAGATGACGCGGATTTCACGGATTAACAAATTTAAATCCTGTCTATCCGTGCAATCTGTGCAATCTTGTTCAAACCTTTTTTTCGTCTGAATCAGGATTCGCCGGATTTAAGGATTTACCGGATTACATCATAAAATATAGTAATTTTAATCCTGAAAATCCTATAATCCGGTAAATCCGGATTCAGACAATTTAGTACAACGGATCCGGGGAGTGACCGGATTGGTGCAAACTGTAATTCAATTGTTAGGACAAAGGCTACCATTTACAAGCTCATAACTAGAAATCACCCACACATCAATCCGAAATGGTGGTTTTCACTCATCCTACGCTTTTTCATTTAATTCAAAAGTGCATTTTCCCACTTTATTTGGCTAGTTTGCTTATTCAAAATTTTCAGAATATTCACCAATTCAGAATATTCAATTAGATGAGGATCGTTAGATTTTTGGCAAGCACCCAATGTAAACCAAAATCCTTGCACGTTTTCAAAATGCTCAATAATTTCTACTATATTCTCTACCGAAAAATCTAAACTGATAATGAGAGGATACTGAGCCGAAATCTGATTAATATCATCTATTTGAAGTTCTTCAGAATATTTAGGACACTCATTTTTAAAGAAATTCCATGATCCTTCAACATCAGATAAAAGATCAACCTGAAAATAAGCGGCTTCTAATTTTTCTGATTCATCAAAAGAACTAAGTATCCATGCGGGATCATCATCATAAGAAGCTTCTATTCCGGAATAAATAAAACGAATTCCAGACTGACTTGCTGTCTGTCGAAATGTAAGCTCAGGTATATTAATTGCCGAAGCCTGAATCAAATCAAAACCGCAATGGTGAATTAAAGAAATCGTATGATCCAATCCGGCTTGATTCGTGATTTCACCACAAAACTTAGCATTGACTAGGCTCTTACGAATTGTGCGAGCCATATTTTCCGTCACTTGACGGTTATTTTCAACCTCAGACTGTTCTCCCAAAGACACACTTATAATATCAGCCCCTAAGTTCTGTAACTCAGCGGCTTCTTCAGGAGAACACACGCGATCAACTTTGATAATAGGAGTCATTACTTAATCACTCATCATTCAATGTATATTATATTTGCTTTCTCTCCTTGAATAGGCAAATAAGTTTTCGGATCCACAACCTTTATTTTGCCTTGTGTACTGGTGGAAATTTTGTAGTAGGAACCTCCGTGTCTTCCACCACCCGGATGTACCTGAATATTGGTAATTTCAGGATGATTTTTTATCCGGATTTGTAAGGATTTTTTAGAACCCCTAGTACTTTGCTGTATAACAGTTTCGTACCCGGCATTTTGGAAAATCTTCTGAATATCGTCAGCAGATTTACCCCAAATTGTTTTAGGATTATCTAGAAATTTAGCAATCAATTTCTTAGCCCGTTTAGAAAAAACATTATTTTTTGATAGGGTACACTGTTATTCTATTAACCGGATAACATCATAAAATATAGTGATTTTAATCCGGAAAATCCTATAACCCGGAAAATCCGGATTCAGACAATTTAGTACAACGGATCAGGGGAGTGACCGGATTGGTGCAAACTGTAATTCAATTGTTAGGACAAAGGCTACCATTTACAAGCTCATAACTAGAAATCACCCTCACATCAATCCGGTTACTCCCCTGATTTGTTGTACTAAACTGTCTGAATCAGAATTCACAGAATTATAGAATTTTCAGAATAAATACATACAATTACATCAATGACGTTAATTCCAAAAACAAATTCTGGAAATTCTTAAATTCTGAAAATTCTGATTCAGACAAAAAAATCATAAACAACACGAATAGAAAGAAAACGAAATGGTGGGTTTCGCTTCGCTCTACCCACCCTACGCTTGCTATTGCTAAATAATGTCACCCCATCCGTAGTGACAGCAGTGAGGACTTGCCCTAATTCATTATAAGTATAGGTAGTGATTTGGCCCTTGGCATCGGTAATCGTCGTGAGCCGTTGCTCATCATCATAGCCAAGCTGGACTTGTCGTTCTAATGAATCCGTCACCATTGCCAACAAACCCGCCGCATTATAGGTATACCGCAAAAATACGCCAGCAACTGGCTCCGTGATTTGGGTTAATTGCCCATCATCAGCATAAGTAAAGATTAAAGATTGGCCCCGATCATTGCGTAAAGTAGTGAGTTGGCCAGCCGGCGAAAATTCATAAATTGTTTTATTGGGGCGCGTGAGGGTAAAACTCCCATCAGCATTTTGGATCAATTTATCAAACCGAACACTCAAAGCACTGGAACGATATTCACCGTTTTCATTGCGAGTAAATTCATTGAATTGATTATTCGTCCAATGGATTTTGAGCTTATCAGCACTGATTTCTTCCAAGCGAGCATTGATGCTATTTAAGCCCCATCCCTTACCAGCTTTGCCATCAGCTAACAATAATGAGTTATAGCTCAAACTAAAAGAAATCGGCAAAACCCCTTGCACACTTAATAAGGTATATTCAATAAGTTGAGCACCGGTAGCGGTGTCAATGGGATCGCCAACTTTGCCTTCAGAGGAACAACCTTTAGGGCAATTAATTCCTAAAAAACCAGAGGCTTTTTGTTTTAAAAAGTTATCTGTAGGAGTGTAATGTTGAGCTAATCCACCAGCAGTTAAATCAGTTACTGCTGGAGGTTTTGTAGACGAATTATCAACAGGCTTAACTTCTACTAAATAAAAAGAACCTTTACATTCTTTATCATTACCGGCAGAGTCTTTTACCCACAAGGCATAGTAATATGTACCGGTGCTCCAACCAGAAGTTGAAAATGACCACGATTCATTTGCGGATGTCCCATTAACAGGCCATTTCTTATCAGTATTAGGTAATGTAATTTTATTCGTATTTGTTACAGCAAAATGCAGTTTAGACAATGCCTCATTATCCCAACCTTTTGCAATATAAGAAACATTATTCCCACAGTATAAGTACTGTTTATACCGGAAATCTCACAGGTAGGACGTTCTGTATCTATTTGTGGTTGTGAGGGTAAATCATCTGAATCATTATTAGCTGATGAAATAGTGAAATATTTAGTTGTCTGATGCTCCCATCCTTTTCCGTTATCTACATCTACAAAAATTTTAACAGACCATTGCCCCGGATTACTTGCTGGATTATTATCTTTAATCTTAATAAATGCCCAAAACGCCCAGTTGTTACGCTCATCTGACCATTTACTTTCATGCTTAAAATGAAAATCTCCATTTGGATAATACCATTCAAACTTTGCTCTATAAAATGGTTCACCATCTATATGAATTATGGTATAAACAGTTGGATCAGATGAAAGGAATTTATCGGTTTTGCCAATTGAATAATAAGGCTCTGACTCTACAACATCATGACTTAAAATAACTGTATAATAATATTCATCATCCTCACCTTCATTACTTACATTATCTAATTCAATTGGTTCAGGTTCATCAGTGGTGTCTATTCCATCAATTGAAGCCGCTTGCTTTTCATAAGTTACACTTGCGGTTACTATTTTGTCAGCTTGAACATTAACCCTTATTTCTGAGGGAGTATTCCAACCACTCACTTCACTAAAACGAACCGGGGTTGAACCTTCCTCAATTCCGGTAACTGTTTCCCCACTATTAACAGTATCTCCCCAACCAACATTCCAAATTTTAGGTTCCCATTGGGCACCAGCAAAACCATCCCCAAAAAACCACATTGTGCCACAACTGGAACACTTGATTAAGATTTTCATGGCTTTATAAATTTCTTCAGCATCCACACTGCCCGAAAATTTATCAAATTCAACATCTGAAATAAATAACCATTCATCTGGACATGGAATTTCCCCATAATGTAAAATTTCTCCACACTTAATGGTGGGCAAACAAAAAGACGTTTGCCCACCCTACAAAGCTTTTTTCAATATGCCATTCATCTTTTCTTCAAATGCACCAATAACAAAGAAATTGCTGCCGGCGTAATCCCCGGTATCCGCGATGCTTGCCCAATACTAGCCGGGCGATGTTCCATTAATTTTTGGCGCACTTCCGCCGAAAGCCCCAAAACTTTGGTGTAATCCATATCGTAGGGCAATAAAGTATTTTCTGAATTCCGCTGCTTGGCAATTTCAGCTTGTTGGCGTTTGATATAACCACCATATTTTTGTTGTATTTCAACTTGTTGTCGAATTTCTAGGGGAACTTTGGCGGTTGCCACCGATGGTAAACGCAGTAAATGTTCATAAGTCACTTCGGGACGACACAATAATTCTAAGCAAGTTACCTCACGGCTAATTGTCGTTATATCTAATCGTGCCGTTTCTTGGTTTTGGGGATGGAGCCTTATATTACTGAGGCGTTGTTGCTCTACTGCTATCGCTGCTTTTTTAGTTGTGAATGCTTGCCAATGGGTATCATTAACCAACCCTAATTCCCACCCCGAAGCCGTTAGACGCAAGTCCGCATTATCTTCACGTAACAATAAACGATATTCAGCGCGACTGGTGAACATCCGATAAGGCTCATTAGTACCTCGCGTGATAAGATCATCAATCAATACCCCAATATAGGCTTCATCGCGGCGCGGTGTCCAAGAGGATTTACCTTGCACTTGTAAGGCAGCGTTAAGTCCGGCAATTAATCCTTGGGCGGCAGCTTCTTCATAACCAGTCGTGCCATTAATCTGTCCCGCAAAGAACAAACCTTGGATAAATTTGGTCTCCAAACTGGGCTGCAAATCGCGTGGATCAAAAAAATCATACTCAATCGCATAACCGGGGCGCGTAATATGAGCATTTTCAAAACCGGTTATCGAACGCACTAGTGCCAACTGAATATCAAATGGCAAACTGGTTGAAATACCGTTAGGATAAACCTCTTTAGTTTCCAAGCCTTCTGGCTCCACAAAAATCTGGTGAGACGCTTTATCGGCAAAACGTACGACCTTATCCTCAATTGAAGGACAATAACGAGGGCCAATACTATCAATCACGCCAGTGTACATCGGGGAACGATCCAGCCCCGAACGAATAATGCTATGAGTGCGTTCATTGGTATGAGTAATATGACAGGGAATTTGGCGTGGGTGCTGTTCAGTATTACCTTGAAACGAAAATACTGGCACCGGTTGTTCTCCCGGCTGTTCATTCATTACCGAATAATCTAAACTGCGACTATCCAAACGTGGGGGCGTACCAGTTTTAAGGCGAGCCACCCGCAAAGGTAATTCACGTAAACGTTGCGCTAAAGCATTTGCCGGTGGCTCACCGGCACGCCCACCTTGATAATTAGTTAAACCGATATGGATTAAGCCCCCCAAAAAAGTCCCGGTTGTCAACACCACGGCAGGGGCCAAAAAGCGTACCCCGGCTTGGGTGACAGCACCAATAACCCGGTCATTTTCAATAATTAAATCCTCAACGGCTTGTTGAAATAACTTTAAATTTTCTTGGCCCTCAATAGTTTTTCGTACCACTGCTTTGTACAATGCCCGATCCATTTGAGCGCGAGTCGCCCGAACGGCTGGCCCTTTTCTGGCGTTGAGAATCCGAAATTGAATACCGGCTTGATCCGCAGCGCGTGCCATAAAACCACCCAAAGCATCAATTTCTTTGACTAAATGGCCCTTGCCAATGCCACCGATAGCCGGATTACAAGACATTTGCCCCAAAGTTTCAACATTATGAGTCAATAATAAAGTATGCACCCCCAGCCGGGCAGCAGCGAGGGCCGCTTCGGTGCCCGCATGTCCACCACCTATAATAATGACATCAAAAGATTCCGGGTGATTCATTTTAGTTATCAGCAAGAGTTAAGGAATGAGAATTCGATAAGACAAGAAACTAAGCCTGACAGGCTTTAAAAACCGGTCAAGTTTGGCTTAAAACATAATAGGCGTTAGTCAGATTTTTGACAAATTGAAATTTCAATTTCAAAAAACCAATTGCTTTTTGGCCCCTTTGCATTATTTATAAAATTATCACCATCCTCATCCCCGAGTACAACGTAAGATGGAAGTATTGTGGTTAAAAAGCAAAATGGTTATACATAAAGATATTTGTCGCTTAACTGGTATATCTAAACCTACTTTATGTTCATACCTAAAAGATTACAAAATCGGTGGAATAAAAAAGCTTAAAGAAATTACAGCTATTCAGTGCATGTAAAAATAGTTTTATATTTCAATTAATTACAACAGGCCAAAAAAATATTTTTCTGGTTAATTTGCATAGTGATTGTTAATTCGTTATTCCTGAAAGGTGTAATAATTACACTTTCCAATTACCAATTACTAATTACCAACAATTCTCAATTAACTAATTACCAATAACTATATGAAAATAAAATCACAAGTAAAAAAGCAACGGCTTAGAGCCAAACTGAAACTTAAACGAGCTGCCAAAAAGAAAGCGGCTTTGGCAAAGTCTTCTAAAGGTTTGAGGGTTATTGAACAGATATTTAAGACGATTGTTCATTTCTTTCCCAATTTGTTTGATGATATGCGAAAAATTGAAGATTATCGCAAGAAATCAGACTACGAATTGGCTGAGCTCATCATGGCCGGTGTTGCAATGTTTATCTTCAAAGAAGGCTCTCGAAATGCCTTCAATAATGATAGGATCGATGTCAAATTCAAAAGGAACTACGAAAAGATTTTTAAATTGCGTCTTCCTCATACAGATACCGTTGATAAGGTCATGCGCCATTTGGCAGAAAACGAATTAGAAGAACTAAAAGTAAAGATAATTCGTATTTTGCTTGAAAAGAAGGTATTTCATAAGTTCCGTTTTTTCAAAAAATGGACGGTAGCTGTAGATGCAACCCGGATGGTAAATTTTGGTGAAACAAGACATTGCGAACATTGCCTTCATAAAACTTCAAAAAAAGGCAAAACGACCTACTTTCACAACGTGTTGGAAGCCAAGCTTGTGTTTTCTAATGGTTTTTCAATTTCATTAGGAACCTCGTTCCTTGAAAATCCAGAAGAATATAATAAGCAAGATTGTGAATTAAAAGCGTTTAAACGATTGGCTGTTAAACTCAAAAAATGGTTTCCCCGTTTACCAATTTGTATTCTTGCGGATAGTTTGTACCCAAGTCAACAGTTTTTTGACATTTGCAAGAAAAATGAGTGGAATTATATGGTAACTTTGAAAGAAGGCAAACTTCCTTCATTTTGGGCAGAAGCCTTGTCATTACTGGATATTAGCAAAAACAACAGCCGCACTGAAAAGCTAAGGGATAGTAATGAATCAACTCATAGAGATTATGTTTGGGTTAATGCGATAGACTACAATGGACATGTGGTAAATTGGTTGAAATGCGTAGAACAAGTGGAAAAATTTGAAAGTGGTGAGGTAACATCTTGTCAGTTTGTTCATATAACTGATTTGCCAGTTACATATGATAACGTCGTTAAAGTTAGCCAAACCGCTCGCCTACGCTGTAACATTGAGAATCAAGGGTTCAATACTCAAAAGAATCACGGTTACAATCTCAAACATAAGTATTCGCGCATAGATCAGAATGCCAGTAAGAATTATTAATTATCAATGTCTACAAATAGGACATTTGATAAACCAACTTGTTGAGCTGAGCAGTGATTTCAAGGCCCTATTTACAAATAGTAAGATAACGGTACATAACGAATGGAAAAATGTGATAGGTTTTATGACTTTTGCTGATGTAAATAGTGAGCAATTATCAGAGATAGCTTACACTCTGAAGCAAATTCGGTTTTAATTAACAATATTTGAGATATCCTGCTCTTAAATTCAGGATTAACCCAAT
>Ga0233403_10001067_pt1 | contig 12915 bp, 12 predicted proteins | sample Na_oxic_1_MG_FD_179866 | JGI IMG/M metagenome (GOLD analysis project Ga0233403, IMG submission 179866) | Seawater microbial communities from Saanich Inlet, British Columbia, Canada - Na_oxic_1_MG | ecosystem: Environmental > Aquatic > Marine > Inlet | place: Canada: British Columbia | collected...
ACCGCTGTAAACTGGGCATTCAACAGACGAGCAAGTATTAGGGTGGATGCCCCCGTGCCGCATCCTATATCGGCAATCTTTAGTGGCGCAGCCCGGTCTGTCATAGCGAGAGTAAGTGCCTTTTCCATCTCTGCATCCCCTCCTGGACCCTGCCGGTTTGCATTTTTATGAAGGTCTGTCAAAAGTTGATAATCTTCCATTTTTTTTATCCTTTTCAGTTTGTAGCCATAACCAGTGATTAACCGATTTTCGCCAACATTCAAGCGAAGAGCAATTTCCACAAAAATGTGATTTTATATCATTCAGAAGATGGTCTGTCAACATAAAAAAAATATTTTTCAAAGCGTTGTTTTTTCCCCCATATTCATGCCATAAGGGGGACGGACAGCATGCGTTTCCGTCATGCTGACCGGAAATCGGACAACACCCGTTTTCATCATATTGTCCGAAAGCCGCTTAATTTTTTTCGGCGCATATCCGTCCCGTATTCCGGTACGGACACAGGCGCTGCGGGAGGATGGCGCCATGCGGGGTGTTCCCTCGGAAATCAGACCGAATTCTGACAGGATTTTAAAAAAGGGGCCGGTTCCGACAAGATATCACAGCCATTGTCATAAATGGCTGCGTTATCATCCTGATTTTTGCTGCAAATATGGCCATAATTTTCATACTCCCCTCTGTCCGGGCATCCCAAAATAAAGACATATTTTCCAAAGCAGTTTTCATAATTTTTATCGTCTTTAATTTCAAAGATTTGTAATATTGCAGGAGATTCTTTTCCAGAGTTTTTTCCGGCCATTTCCAGATATATTTCCATCTGACCCATTGAAATTAAAAAAATTGCATTTTTTCATACGCTGAACCACTGAAAAAAATGCCTGTTCACTTTTTCACTGACTTTAAAAACAGACCGTGTTATTACCACCGGAAAAGTCGGAGGAACCAGTCCGTGACAAATCCGATTTGAGTTCAGCAGGATTCTGTATTCATGGCAACAGAAAAGTTTTATGATATAAATATTTGTATTGTAATATAATAACCACTATCAACATTTTTAAAAAAGGAGAGGCTGATGATGATGAAAAAGACACTTGTTTGTTTGCTTGCCGCGGTGCCGCTTGCTTTTACAGGTGGTTGCGGAAGCTCGGATGACAATGATTCCGAAAACATTGCCCGTCTGACGATCATACAGACAACAGATGTTCACCACCGGGCAAGCGGAGAAGGGCCTTTTGCCAGCCACAATCCCGAAGAAAATCCTGACACCGATGATTTCACGGAAGGCGGATATGTCCGTCTGGGAGGCAGAATTTCTGAGATACGCGCGGAGCAGGAAGCCGCTGAAATCCCGGTGCTGCTGGTGGATTCGGGCGATTTTCTCATGGGAACGGTTTATGACATGACCGTAGATGATCCCGTGGCTTTCAAATTCATGGAAATGATGAAATACGACGCTGTCACGCTGGGCAATCATGAGTTCGATTACGGTTCAGCGGCTCTGGCCATGATCATGGAAAACGCACAAAACAGTGACACGGGTTTCACGGTTCCCATTGTCGCCAGCAATCTGCTCACAGACGGCGTTCCGAACACAGGGGATGACGGCATTGAAGCCCTGCGGTCCGGCGGCTATATCCGGGAAAATATGCTTCTCACGCTCCCAAACGGTCTGAAAGTGGGAATCATCGGTCTGATGGGTCAGGATGCCGCTCGGTTCTCACCCGCGGCCGCACCCGTAAGGTTCGATCAGTCCGCCGAATTTGTTCAGGCCCGGGTGGATGATCTGAAAAAGAATCAGGGCGCTCACATTGTGCTGGCGCTGTCCCATTCCGGTATCGTGAACACCGGGGAGACCCCCGAAGGCGAGGATGTGACGCTGGCCGAAAACGTCAGCGGCATTGACATCATCGCTTCCGGACACATGCACAGCATGACGGAAGAGGTGGTTGTCGTAAACGGCACCTATATTTTCTGTGCGGGCCATTACGGAAAAAATCTTTCCAGACTGGACATCACCTATGATTTCGATACCGGCAAAATAGAAGCACAGTCCCTTGAAAACACAGCCATTGACGCTAATGTTCCGGCAGATCCCCGGATCGCCGCTATGCTCACGGAAGTCAACGCCAAACTGGATATGGCCCTCGGAGGATTACAGCCCGGACTGACGCTGGCAGGAACCGTGGCTTCCTCCGACTTTGCGCTGCCCTATTCTGAAAAACCCGAGGAATCCGCCATCGGAAACTTTGCGGCGGACGCTATACGCTCCGTGCTGACAGGAAAATTTCCGAATCCCATCGGCATTGTATCAAACGGCACAATCCGCGACGGTTTTTACGGCGGCCCTGTTTCGTTTGCCGATATCTACAACGTGCTGCCCCTGGGGATCACCAACGCGGGAGATCAGGAGATGATGATTCCGGGATACCCCCTGATATACGGCTTTCTCACCCCGGAAGACGTAAGAAGCATGATATGGATTTCGCACAATCTTACCACACCTCCGAGCGGTTCTCCGGATTATTTTCTGAGTTTTTCGGGTATCAGCTATACGATTGCTGACGGCGGCGCGGCAGGGATGCTCCCCTCGGAGATAAACATCGTGCCTGATCCCCTGAACACCTCTGTTGTCACTGGCGATTTTGACAATGACGGCCCTTATCCCGTTGTAATGGAACTGTATTTGCTGATGATGCTGCCCCGGGTGGATGGAATTCTTGTGGAAAACGGCCTCCCGTCTCTGGGCATCACGGCCATGACACCGCGGGGAACACCGTTCAATATGAGCGACCCGGAAAGCGACGATCACTATCTGAATTTCCGGGTTATGGACGCGTCCGGCACTCAGGAAATCAAGAACTGGCAGGCACTTCTGCAATATGCTGGCGAATTGGGAGCGATTCCGGAAAACTATGACCCCAACGGCACCGCCGAGGCCATGGGACGGGTGAGGCTGCCTTAGTGCTTCATAAATAATGTCCGGGCAGAATGAGCAATAATCCGATGTAAGGCAAATTTGCAATTTGTTTCAGAACAATGCGGATGTGAGACAAATTTGCAATTTGTTTATTTTCCGCACAATAAAAACTGATTATAACGGATTCAGGGGAGGGCCGCAGTCCGATATCCCGCACAAAGCCGCAAAGAACACGGAGGCTCTGTTTTTCTCTGTGATCTCTGTGCATCTGTGTGGGATCATAAAAAAATCCCACACAAAGCCGCAGAGAACACGGAGGCTCTGTTTTCCCCTGTGATCTCTGTGCATCTGTGTGGGATCATAAAAAAATCCCACACAAAGCCGCAAAGAACACGGAGGCTCTGTTTTTCTCTGTGATCTCTGTGCCTCTGTGTGGGATCATAAAAAAAAATCTGATCATATCTGATTTTTAAGGGAATGCTTTCTGATTCAGCCTCCCCTGAATCCGTTATAATCACAATAAAAAAAGGCATCCCCCCTTGTTCAGGGAGATGCCTCTTTCAATCAATTTGTCATATCAAAAATGCTAAACTCTGGTCACATTTGCAGCGGCAGGTCCCTTGGGGCCATCCTCCACTTCAAAGCTCACTCTGTCACCTTCACTGAGGGATCTGAAACCGGATGAATTGATTGCCGAATGATGAACAAACACATCATTTCCGTCTTCCTGTGCAATGAATCCGAAGCCTTTCTTGTCACTGAACCATTTTACAATTCCTTCTGCCATTGAGCCAACCTCCTTATCAAAAATTTACAACAGTCCCAAACCTCAGGTTGCCACATTGACATGAAACAATCCCTCAGAACGAAACCTCGCCCGGAAATAAAAGACCGAGCCACCAAGTAAAGATTAATATAAGGTGGTTCCTGCATCATGTCAAGGAGAAAAGTTCTTTTCAACTGAACATTTCCAAAAAAAAAAGTCATGCCATTCAAAATTTTTTTCAAATATCTGATTTAACAATAAATCAACTGTCATTTGTCCGGGAAGTGTCATCAGGTTAAGCACCTGATTCCTCCCTGAGGGAGGTATGGCAATGCTGCTGAGGAATTTTCCAAAAAAGAAACTGCCCATGCTGACACCACCATGAACCCCCTCGTTCGGCGGTTCGACTGATCTCACCTAAGTCTGATCTCACGCCGAAGAACTCCCTGAATTGAGCATTTCGGAAATTCCCTGAGGCAGGGTGAAATCACAACAGGATACGCATCGGAAAACACCCTCCCTCAAAGGGAATAACAGTTAATTCATATGGGGTTGCCGGGATGTCATAAAGGACATTCCCATGCCAAAAGCCCCGGTTTCACAAAAACTTTTCAAACATCCCTAAGCCGCAGCTTTCACCGATTCCTCAATCCGGACAGCCCCGCTCTCCGAATGCTCATAGCAGATCAGCCCGCATTGCAGACAGCGGGAAGCCTCTGCCTGGGCGGCCTTTTCGTCCAGACCCTTTTCAATCTCCCCGCATTCAGCCAGTTCTTTTGCATTGCAGACCGGCATGATCTGACGCGGTCTGGCCTGAACCTGCTCCACATGATCCACATCCTGAATCACGGAATCCGGCCTGAGAACAGTTTCGGGAAGATCAGGGGAAATGCCGTACATGATCTGATGCACAGACGCGGCAATCCTTCTGCCCGCGGCTATGGCCCCGATGGCGGCACTGTAGTCAGTCAGCACATCACCTTTGGAAAGCAGACCCATGAAGACCTCCGAGGTTTCCGATGAAGTTATCCCCGGAGACATAGGCTTTCCAAAACCTCGGAGGTCTTCCCTTGCCGAGGTTTCCGGCGAAGCTATCCCCGGAGACACAGGCTTTCCAAAACCTCGGAGGTCTTTGTAAGGCAGTGTGGCATCCCAGCGAACAGGCCCCGGAGTTGCCGGAGCTTCCTCACCTTCCTCCTCCTGAATTCTGGTGAAAATCAGTTCGGGAAAGCGGCCCGACGCGATAAACAGGTTTTTCGCGCTCACAATGGTTCTGGACATGGTGCCGAAATTCAGATATTCCACCCCGTTCAGATTGTCATCCTCTCCGAAAATGCGGCAGATGCCTGCTTCAAAGACAATGCAGATGCCTTTTTTCCTGGGTTCCTCAATTTCCCCGTCTGTCAGAGAAAGCTGTTCCTGTGTTTCCCGGAACAGTACCGTGATATTTTCCACCCCGAGGTCATGGCATATGTCAGCGGCCTCAAGCGCGGTTCTCTCACCGCCGGCAATCACCACCTCGGATTCACAGTAAATTTTGTTGTGCCGCTTGGCATCGGATTTGATCAGATCCAGCAGCATATAGGTTCCGGGAACGGACTGCTCAATGCTGTCCGCGCCTCTGGTCAGTCGGCTGTCCCATCCGCCTGTGGTCAGAAGAACTGCATTGAAGCCCTGCTCTCCGAGCAGGGAATCCACTGTGAAATCTCTGCCCATCATTTTTTCGGTCCGGGCCTCCACGCCCATTGCAAGAATTCCCTCAATATCCCATTCCAGAATCTCCCCGGGCAGACGGTATTTTGCAATTGCGCTTCTGAGCAGGCCGCCCATCTCGGATGTGGCCTCAAATACCGAAACCTCATGGCCCAGACGGGCAGAGAAAAATGCCGCGGACAGTCCCCCCACGCCGGCGCCGACCACGGCCACCTTCCGGCCTGTTGGCGGTGCTTTGTAAGGAAGAATCCTTCCGCGTCCGCCGCCCTTTTCATAATCCGAGGCAAAACGCTTCAGGCAGTTGATGGCCACAGGCTCATCCACATATTTGCGCCTGCACTCATTTTCACAGGGACGGGGACAGATTCTGCCGATAACCGTGGGAAAAGGATTTCTCTCCTTGATCACCTGCACCGAGCGGTTGTAATCCCCGAAGGCGATCTGGCGGATATATTCCCGGATGTTGATGCCCGCGGGACAGCCCCTCTGGCAGGGGGTGGTGCATTCCTCTGTGGTGTATTCCCGCAGAATCCGCCGTGTAACAGAGGAAAGGGTGATGATATGTTTGGGACACACCCGTTCACAGGCTCCGCAGCCGGTGCAGCGTTCCTCATTCACCACGGGCAGACCTTTCGGGCCCATGACAATGGCATCAAAGGGACATGCCCTTGCACAGCTTCCCAGACCCAGACACCCGATGGAGCATATCTTCATGCCGCCGCCCAGCAGCATGGCTGCCTTGCAGTCGCTCAGGCCATTGTAGATGAATTTCAGATCAGCATCCTGAACACCGAAATAACATCCTGGCCTTGCGATGTCCGGCTCTCTGGCCTCAATGGCAATGCCCATAATCGCTGCTATGGCCTCGGCCACGTCAGACCCGGCAGCCACGCAGGAGTCTGCCGCGGCCTTGCCGGCCACAATGGCCTCCGCATTGGCGCTGCATCCGGGAAGCCCGCATCCGCCGCAGTTGGCTCCGGGCAGCACATCCTCAATTTTCAGAATCGTTGGATCAACATAGACATAAAACACCTTTGATGCCGCGGCCAATCCCGCGCCGACAAGCACCCCCAATCCTCCCATCATCATAACTGCTTCAATCATAAACAACACTCCTGAATTAATTTGGTTTAAAAACCTGAATCTGAAATTATTCGCCTTATTCCAGTTTCACCATGATCCGTCAAGTCCTCTCAGTCCGTTCATGTAAAGCCTTCCGCTGGCTACAAACATGGAATAGCTGGTCAGAAAAATGGGCAGATTGTAATATCTGGCCAGTTCCAAAATTTTTTGCCCGGGTTTTTTTCCCCGCACAAAAACAACAGCGCCCACATCTGAAATTTTGGCTGTTCGGATGACTTCTTCGGAAATAAGCCCTGTAAGCAGAAGGGAACCTTTTGCCACCGCGGACAACACATCGTCCATAAGATCAGCCCCTCCCGCGGCAAATATGGTTTCATCCAAGCATTCTTCGCCTTCAAGCACCTCTGCCTTCAAAATATTCCTTACCTCAGATAGCTTCATTGGAACACATCCTGTCTGACATATTGGGCCATTTAATAAAAAAAAGATTATTTCATAGTTAATGACAAAAAGTCAAACAAATGCTGATGGAAATTTTTACCCTTGATAATCTTTGCAGAAAGAGTTAGGGTGTTAAGAAGCAAAAGGGAAAATGGGATGCCGGGTGTCGGCCTGGGAAATCAGGGATTATGTCCGCTGAAAACACCTCAGGGAATAACCGGTGTCCCAATTTATAAATGCGCCATCTCTGACATTTAATCCTGTGTGCGGGAAGCACAAAAAAAATGAGCGGGGAGGAAATCCGGCTTTTTCCAGCAGTTACGGATTCAGTCCCATTCGGAAAAAACCCGGGTTGCTTTGCCACGCACAATTTTTTTATCCTGAGCACAGCATTTGACACCTGTTGACACCATGACACAGCGAATTTACACAGTTTCGGAACTTACCGGGGAAATAATGAACCTGCTTGAGGACAATTTTCCCTTTGTCTGGATTTCAGGGGAAATCTCTGATTCTCACATGGCAGCCTCAAAACATTTTTATTTCACGCTCAGGGATGAGCAGTGCAGAATTTCCGCAGTGATGTTCCGGGGGCAGAATCGGAATTTGAAATTTGAGCCTGAAGACGGAATGCACATCACCGGACTGGGCCGGATAAATGTTTACAAACCCCGGGGGGCTTATCAGCTTGTTTTTGAATATCTGGAGCCTGCGGGAGTGGGTGCTTTGCAGACAGCCTTTGAGCAGCTCAGGGCGCGCCTCGGGGATGAGGGGCTTTTTGATCAGAAGCATAAGAAACCACTGCCTTTTTTCCCGGGAAAAATTGCCGTCATCACCTCGCCAGCCGGAGCTGTTGTGCATGACATACTGAATGTCATTGACAGGCGGTTTCCGAATATTCATATTGAAATCATACCGGTCAGGGTGCAGGGGGAGGAGGCATCCGGGGAAATTGCCGCGGCCATTGCCCTCCTGAACCGCCGGGGAAATGCCGATGTGGCTATTCTTGCCCGCGGGGGCGGGTCTCTGGAAGACCTTCAGGCATTTAATTCGGAAAAAGTGGCAAGGGCCCTTTTTGCATCGGATATTCCCATCATCTCCGCAGTGGGGCATGAGACAGACTTCAGCATTGCCGACTTTGCAGCGGATCTCCGCGCACCCACTCCGTCAGCAGCCGCGGAACTGGCCGTGCCAATGAAAGCTGACCTCCTGCGGGACTGTGAAAAACTCTCAGAGCGTCTGAGAAAACGGTTTCGCAGATATGCGGAGGAGCGCAGGATGCTTTTGGATGAGATGGCAAAACGGCTGATCCATCCCGGAAAAAGAATAGCGGATCTGAGAATCAGAAGCAATGATCTGACCCGCCGGCTTACCCGGACCTTTGCAAAGGGCATCCGACAGAAGCGGGAACAGCTCTTATGGCGGAAAGACAGGCTGAAGGCATTGGATCCCGAGGCTATTCTGTCCCGGGGATACAGCATCACCCGAACCATGCCAAAAGGGCGTGTGCTGAAAAATGCCGCATCCGTCACCAAAGGACAGAAACTTGAGGTGATGCTTGCAAAGGGAACTCTGATATGCCGGGTTGAGGAGGAGGGAAATGGCTGAGGCAAAAAAGCAAAGGCAGACCTTTGAAAAGGCAATGGGAAAACTGGAAAAAATTGTGCAGGAACTTGAAGGCGGGGACCTTCCTCTGGAAAAGGCCATGAAAAAATTTGAGGATGGAATTCAGCTTTCAAGATTCTGTTCCGAAATGCTGGATGAAACAGAGAAAAAAATCACAATTCTCATGAACGAGGAAGGACATATTGTTGAAAAACCCTTTTGATCTGAAATCACACCTTGCCTCAGAAAATAAACGGATTGATGCGGCGCTGAGGCAACTGCTCCCCGGCACCTCCCGGATTGCCGAGGCCATGAGATATTCCGTCATGGCCGGCGGAAAACGCATCCGTCCGGTGCTGTGCATGGCCGCGGCTGAGGCTGTGGGAGGAAAAGGGGAAGAGGTGATATCCGCAGCCTGTGCCATTGAGATGATTCACACCTATTCCCTGATTCATGATGATCTGCCGGCAATGGATGATGATGATCTGCGCCGGGGAAGACCTTCCTGCCATGTGGCATTTGACGAGGCCACGGCCATTCTCGCGGGGGATGCCCTGCTCACGATGGCTTTTCAGGTGCTTTCATCCCTTCCCTGCCATGAGGGAACTCAGGCTTTGCAGTTACTTGAAATCATAAAAATTCTTTCTGTTGCCGCAGGATGCGGGGGGATGATCGGGGGGCAGATGCGGGATATTGCCTCGGAGGGCATATGCCTGAGTCAGGAAGCCCTTGTGGATTTGCATTCCCTGAAAACAGGCGCGATGATTAAGGCATCGGTGCTTTCCGGAGCTGTGCTGGGCCGGGGAGACAGGGAACAGATTGAGCAGTTGGGAAATTATGCAAAACATATCGGTCTTGCCTTTCAGGTGGCAGATGATATCCTTAATGTTGAGGGAGACCCGGCATTGCTGGGAAAGGCCGTTGGCACAGATGAAACCCGGGGAAAAAATACTTTCCCCTCTCTCATGGGAATGGCAGAATCCAAAGCATTTGCCGGAAAACTTATTGACAATGCCCTGAGCTGTCTTGATATTTTTGACAGCAAAGGCGAACCTCTCAGGGCTATTGCAATTTATATTGTTGAAAGAAAAAAATGAGTTGGGTTTCAAGAAACGGAGCAGGCTTCCGAATGCGGTAAATTTTTCCGGTAACCCTTAACCCATAAAACCCTTAACCCTTAACCCCTAACACTTGGAGTTTTAATGAGTCTCCTGGAAAAAATTGATTCTCCGGCAGATCTGAAAGAGCTTTCACAGTCGGAACTTCCGGCTGTTGCCGCAGAAATACGAAAAATGATAGTGGATGTGGTTTCGGAAAACGGGGGACATCTGGCACCGAGCCTCGGTGTGGTGGAACTGACTGTGGCCCTCCACTATGTGTTTGACACGCCCCGGGACAAGATCATATGGGACGTGGGGCATCAGTCTTATGCCCATAAGATACTCACCGGACGTGGGAAGCAGTTCTCCAGCCTCCGCAAACACGGAGGCATCTGCGGCTTCACACGCATCAGCGAAAGCCCTCACGATGCCTTCTCAACCGGACACAGCAGCACTTCCATATCAGCGGGCATCGGCATTGCCGCTGCCAGGTGTCTGAAAAAAGAAAAAGGCAAAGTCGTTGCCGTCATCGGAGACGGGTCCCTGACAGCGGGACTGGCCTACGAGGGACTGAATCAGGCAGGAGACCTTCAAAAGGACCTGATTGTGATACTCAATGACAATGACATGTCCATTGCACCAAATGTGGGGGCTTTGTCCTCGCTTCTGAGCCGCACCTTTTCATCCGGGAAGATGCAGAATCTGAGAAAAAAGGTCGGAGATTTTCTCAAATCCCTGCCCGGAATCGGTGTTGATGTCTACCAGTTTGCAAAGCGTTCCGAAGAATCCTTTATGACCTTCATCACCCCGGGGGTTTTGTTCGAAGCCTTTGATTTTGAGTATTTCGGGCCCATTGACGGGCACAATCTGACCCATCTGATCAACATTCTCAACAATATCAGCCTGCTCAACGAGCCGGTGCTGCTTCATGTGATCACCACAAAAGGCAAAGGCTATCTGCCGGCGGAAAAAAATCCGGTACATTTTCACGGTGTGGGATGTTTTGATGTGGAAACAGGAGTCTGCCCGGACAATAACAGTTCTGTGCCCAGTTACACCAGTGTTTTCGGGGAGACACTTGTGAAACTGGCCCGGGAAAATGAGAAAATCATTGCTGTCACCGCGGCCATGCCCGAAGGCACGGGGCTGAGAAAGTTTGCGGAAACATATCCGGACCGCTTCTTTGATGTGGGCATAGCGGAACAGCACGGTGTCACCTTTGCCGCTGGCATGGCCACTGAGGGATTCAGACCGGTGGTGGCCATCTATTCGACTTTTCTGCAACGGGCCTATGATCAGATTCTCCATGATGTCTGTCTGGAGTCCCTTCCCGTGGTGTTCGCCCTTGACAGGGGCGGTATTGTGGGAGAGGATGGCCCCACCCATCAGGGACTGTTTGATCTGTCTTATCTCAGAAGCCTGCCCAACATGGTTCTCATGGCACCAAAGGATGAAAATGAACTGCGCCGGATGCTTGCAACAGCGCTGGCCCATGACGGTCCCATCGCCTTCCGATATCCGAGAGGCACTGGCACGGGAGTGGAAATGGAAGAGGATATCCGCGCACTGCCCATGGGAAAAGGGGAAATTCTCAGACAGGGACAGGATGTGCTGATTCTGGCCATTGGCAGAAGTGTCTGTGATGCATTGGAAGCGCATTCGGAACTGGCAAAGGAGGGAGTGGCCGCCACAGTGGTCAACTGCCGCTTTGTCAAGCCTATGGACACAGAACTGATCTGTTCCCTTGCTGAAAAAATACCGCGTATCATCACAGCGGAAGAAAATGTCTGTCAGGGAGGATTCGGCAGCGCTGTGCTGGAATGTCTGTGCCAGGAGGATATAAGAAACTTCCGCATGAAACGGGTCGGTGTTGCCGATATTTTTGTTGAACACGGCACCCAGGATTATCTCAGAGGCAAATACGGTGTTGACGCAACCGCCATTACAGAAGCGGCAAGACAGTTGATGAAATCTGATGTCTGATATTCGATTTCTTCCGGATTTATGCTCTATTCCCTCAAAGACATTAAAAAGGTATACAAAGAACGGACAGTGCTTGATCTGCCGGAACTGCATCTGGAAAGGAGCAGGATTTATGTGCTTATGGGACCGAACGGATCCGGAAAGACAAGGCTTCTGAATATACTGAGTTTTCTGGATTCCCCTTCGGAAGGCACGGTTTTTTATCAGGATCAGCCAGTTTTTTTTTCGGAAAAACATTTGCAGCCATTGCGCCGGGAAGTGGTGCTGGTGAATCAGCACCCCATTCTGTTCAGCACCTCGGTTTACAAAAATGTTGAATTCGGCATGAAAGTGCGGAAAATTCCCGGCTGGGAAAGACCGAAAATCGTGGAGGAATGTCTTGATTTGGTGGGAATGCGGGATTTTATCCGGGCCCAAGCCCGACATCTCTCCGGCGGAGAAACTCAGCGGGTCGCCATAGCCAGAGCTTTGGCCTGTTCCCCGAAAGTCATGCTTTTTGATGAGCCAACCTCAAATGTGGATGTGAGCAGCAGGATTGCGATTGAGAACATTATCTGTGATCTTCATGAAATCAGAGGCATTCCAATTATTCTCTCCACCCATGACCTGCTTCGGGCTTCAAAACTGACCTATGAGAAAATCTTTCTTTTTCAGGGCCGTATCGCCCCATCCGCTGTTTATGAAAATATTTTCAACGGTTTTGTTGTTCTGAGACATCATCGGAAATACTGTCAGATTGCTGAGAATGTGTTTATTCCGGTAAAAAGGTCGGCTGAGGGCAGGATAAAGATTTCCGTGAATCCCGAATCACTGAAAATTTTTCGCTCGGAGACTGCTGAGAACAAACCTGAAATATTGAAAGGCAGAGTCTCCCAGCTCACGGAAGAGCAGAATCAGGTCCGGGTGATCGCAGATGTGGGAATTCCTCTGAGCGTGATGCTGAAACAGAAAGAATATGCCCATCTCGGTATCCGCATCGGGGACCATGTCATGCTGAAATGCAGCTACAAGGATGTTGAGATCATTCTTCCGTGAACCATACCATTCAGCCTCTCAGATCAGCCTCAGATTAATGATCGCCGGTCCTGCAATCATCTCTGCCTGCACATATATCCCAGATATCCACATATCCCAGACCTCCGAGGTTTCAAAAACCTCGGAGGTCTTCTTATCACTTCATTCAGCCTCAGATTAATGATCGCCGGTCCTGCAATCATCTCTGCCTGCACATATATCCCAGATATCCACATATCCCAGACCTCCGAGGTTTCAAAAACCTCGGAGGTCTTCTTATCACTTCATTCAGC
>Ga0233403_10001068_pt1 | contig 12914 bp, 12 predicted proteins | sample Na_oxic_1_MG_FD_179866 | JGI IMG/M metagenome (GOLD analysis project Ga0233403, IMG submission 179866) | Seawater microbial communities from Saanich Inlet, British Columbia, Canada - Na_oxic_1_MG | ecosystem: Environmental > Aquatic > Marine > Inlet | place: Canada: British Columbia | collected...
TTAACCCCTTCAGGGTTGCACAACCCCGAAGGGGTTAAACGTCAATAGCCATAGGTGAAACCTATGGAATTATTTAAAGCATCAATTAAAAACCTTATTATATGTCCGTGAACTGGCGAAGGTATTAACTATTTCAACAGGATTTTTCAAAAAAGAGGATAACTAAAGTGAGTCAAAAAAATACGACATCTGTTAGGGTTTTAGCCTTTGGCATTTTTTCCGGATTTGGGATCATATTAGCCGTAGGAATTGTCATTCTAATACTATTGAATGCACAATTTGGATGTTGTCAAACCCTGTGTGAACATATTAATGTGTGTTCTAATAAGACAAAACAAGTGAATCAGAACAATACGCCATCATGGAATAACACTTGGGAAACATCTGAACAGACACGTCAAGGCAATTAATTACTATATACTAAATACTAAGAGTACAACGGATTTGCGAAATAAACGGATTTTTGATTGGCTTGATTATGATTTATGAACCTTTTCGATTTCAATATTTTCGCCTTTTTCAAATAGGTTCCGTATACAAAAAAACAATACCTTTAGGAATGGGAAATGCGACGACATAATATTTTTCAACTTCAATGAGTTAAAAAAGACGAGAATCGCTTGATTTTTTTGTATAATTTATAACTTATTGTTTCATAAAGTATTTTAAAATTCCCCCTTCCCCCTTCCCCCTTCCCCCTTCAGGAAAAAAAAATGGATATTATCCCCCATCTGAAATTGATGGTTGAAAAAGAAGCCTCCGATATCTATTTCACCGTCGGCTCACAGGTGCGTATTAAAACGGCTGGCAAAGTCATTCAAGTAGGTAAAACAATTCTCACGCCTGAAATGACTCAAGCAATCGCCCATAATATGATGAGCGAAACGCAGAGGATAGTTTTTAGTAAAAAACTGGAAATTGACTTTGCCATTTCTCCGCCTGAAATCAAAGCACGTTTTCGTGTGAATGCGTTTATGCAGCAGGAAAAAGTATCTGTGGTAATGCGCTATATCAAGTCTAAAGCACCTACCCTTGAAGAATTGAAATCACCGCCTATACTCAAAGACTTGATCATGCATAAGCGCGGATTGCTTTTGATGGTGGGTGCGACTAATTCAGGTAAATCAACTACCCTCGCAGCCATGATTAACCATCGTAATGAACATCAGGCGGGGCATATTTTAACCATTGAAGATCCGATAGAATTTATACACCCACATAAAAAATCCCTTGTTAATCAAAGAGAATTGACTGTCGATACCCATTCATATATACAGGCATTAAAAAGTTCCTTGCGTGAATCCCCTGATGTGATCTTGATTGGCGAAATCCGTGATCAAGAGACAATGGCATCTGCCCTTGAATTGTCTAACACAGGACATTTAGCCATATCCACCTTACATGCGAACAATGCTTATCAAGCCATGCAGCGTGTGATCAATATGTTTTCAATTGAACAGCATAAGCAATTATTTATGGATTTATCCTTAAATCTTGTCGGTATCGTTTCACAACGCTTAGTTGTCGCTCTCAATGGTAAACGGGCTGCGGCGGTGGAGGTGATGCTGAATACGCCTTACATTGCGGATTTAATTCTGAAGGGAAAAATTGATGAAATAAAAGAAGCGATGGGAAACACTGCGGGGGAAGGCATGCAGTCATTTGATGCGGCACTGCTTAAGTTATATCAGGATGGTGTGGTTGCGTTAGAAGAAGCTTTAGCTAATGCCGATTCACGCACCAACTTACAAGCGAAAATCACTTTTGGTTAGAAATGCGGTTTTGTAGAAGCGTACTATTGATAGATTGGAAAACTTAAACGAGAGTTAACCCTATAAATCAATATAAGTCATTGAATATTAAAGATATTTTTAAAATATATGGACGCGTCAGCCGATAGGTTAAGTTAATAAGGGAAAGGGTGGCATCCCCATAGAGTTTGTGAAGCATTTGCTTTTGAACCGTCATGGTTCAAGAGGGGACATCGGAGAGATGCATCAGGCTTTCCACTACGATTATAAAAAACGGTGGCCTTGCTCACAACATCTACTACAACTCCGTCCCTTAATATATAAATTAGGCTCATAAGCTTAATAATGCCCACACAGTACAATAGGGGATGCCAAAATAAACTTGACTGTGAAATCTTGTACTTACTATTCTATCATATTTATTTCTGGTAAAGCAAGTGCTATTTTATTTTGCAAACGTTCAATTTCTTGATTGAGTGAGTGCATATCTTCTTCTTTTTGTTTTTTATATTGCAAATATTCATGAATAATATTTAAAGCACTAACAACAACCATACGTTCCGTACTGACTACCTTGCCACCATCAACTTCTTGAACCTTTTCATTAAGATACTGCGCTGAAGCTATTAAAGTATCGCGTTCCTCTTCCGGGCAAGCGACAACATAATCCCTTTCAAGGATACGTAAACTAACGGGTATAGATTTACCACGATTCATGAGCCTGCTTCCATAGATTTAAGTCTATCAATCATTGTTTCAATACGTTTTCGGGCAAGGAGATTTTTTTCAAGCAAAGTAGCGCGTTCTGAAACTAAGTTAGCTTGGCTCTCTCGCAAAACTTTATTTTCTTCTGCTAATTGTTCGCAGGTGCGAATAAGTGTATCAATTTTTACTTCAAGTTGTTGTAAATCAGGTTTTTCCATTTATCTTCATTATTGGATAGGAAGGGGTAATTGGACAAATACCTTATGAAACAATAAGTTATTAAATATTTTGACCCATTTTAAGTCTTTTTTGAGCGACTGATTATCATCTGGGCGCATTCCCATTTTTCCGGTGATATTTCGTTATCAATACAATAACGGATAGCTCTGAAATTTTAGAAAGGATTGGCGTTGTGGCATAAATACTGCTAAGTTATTGATTAATAACAATTTTACGAAATTGCGTAAAATTGTAAGTCATTGATTATTAAAGAATATTTCTGATTTATGCCACCACGCAGAAAGGATTTGAAAAAGACTCATTTATTTTGACAGGTTATTTTAATAAAACTAATAAAATCAAATATTTAAGTTGAATCGAACTTATGTCTAATGAATGGACTATAGACGTTCAGAAAAATAGAGTTTAGCAACACAAACTAGCGGAACGCTCAACCTTGAAGGTTTTTTTACTGAATTTATTTTTATGAAAAACTATAAATACCAAAAAGTTCTATTTTTTATAAATCCTTTATAAAATGCAATCCTTGTAGTTATTGCCCGGAAAATGGGAATGCGCCCCATTGAATGACTTTCCAAATATTATGTTATAGCATTCCCTATTCCTAATGAACCATTACTGTCAGAGATTGTCTTCGTCATCTTCATCTTCTTCATTCAGAAGTTCTTCCTCGTTTTCATCTTCTTCATTCAGAAGTTCTTCCTCGTTTTCATCTTCTTCATTCAGAAGTTCTTCCTCGTTTTCATCTTCTTCATTCAGAAGCTCTTCCTCGTTTTCATCTTCTTCATTCAGAAGCTCTTCCTCGTTTTCATCTTCTTCCTCATCCCCATCATCCCCAAAGAGATCTTCCTCCTCATCCTCATCATCAAATAGGTCTTCCTCTTCATCTATTTGTGGGGGATCGCCATCATGAACCAAATATTCACGTCTGGCTAAATACGCATCGCGGAAGTATGCATACTTATCTAAAGCGGCTGTTTGAAGCACTTTTTCTAACCCTAACAAATCAGCACGCTTATCAACCCCTCTTACCGCACCGCCGGCAAGAATAGCTTGCCCTGCTTCTGTCGTTGGTGAAGCGGCATAATAAAAAGTCGGATCAAATAAAAGATCGGTGCCAACTCCCACGGCATCACGCGCGGAACTGGGTCCCAAAATGGGCAAAACGAGGTAAGGCCCACTGTTGACTCCCCAATAACCCAAAGTTTGACCAAAATCTTCATCATGTTTAGGCAAACCAATATCAGTAGCTACATCAATAAAACCCAGTAAGCCAACTGTGGAGTTAATAAGAAGCCGCCCTGTGTCAGAAGCCGCTTGTTTAAATTTTAATTGAAACAAATCGTTAACGACGACAACAATATCATCAATATTACTAAAGAAATTAGTCACGCCGTTATCAATAGGGCTTGGTACGATAGTTTTATAGGTCTTTGCTATAGGTTTTATCACCATTTGATCAACGCCGTCATTAAAAGCAAAAACACCGCGATTGAATTTTTCAAACGGATCATGGTTGTGTGTAGGGGGAGTCGCACAGCCCGATACAACCCATGATAGCAACAAGGAACCTAAAACAGATTTGTAACCTGATACTTTTTGCATAGCTTCCTCCTATTATTCGGATGATTAACCTTAACAGTAGGCAGTTAGTGTTATATAGCCTTTCATAACATGGGAGTCCAAACTCTTATTCTTCAAACATCTTGGATGCCCAAAGTTAAATCTATTTAGATAATTATAAAACATTATTGAAAATAATCATAATTTTAATTTGAGTAAATATTTTAGGCAACTCCCAAATAATAAAATACCCGTTTCAATTTATTGATACTCGATCTTCAAGTTTTTGATGCTAGGGACACCGCAACAAATAACTGACGTAGCAGCAGACCTGTCAGGTTTTTAAAACCTGACACTCGATGATCAAGTTTTTGATGTTATTTGACTTTGCGGCAATCAATTTTTGAGTGTTTATATATGCAACTCATTGATTATTAAGTCAATTAATTTTTAGGCACTAAAATAATATTTCTTTTTAAATCAACGATTTACAAAAAACTTGATCATTGAGTTATAGTCAAATTGTTTCCATCATTTTTAAAGTACGTTGCTCCGCGTTGTGGAAGGCATGATCTCCGCTTCGCTTCGTTACTTCGTTTCCCAAACTCCGTTTGGGAACGAGAAAAAAAAAGCTCTTTCTCCTTTAGCTTCTATTTTTTCTTAATTTGGGGGGGGGTGAGCAATTACCATTATTCTTTGTAAGAAAATGTGAATTTACCCATCCCTCTCTTTCGTTATATTGTATTTTAAACCAAGCACTTTTTTTATATTCTTTAGATTCATTTAGATAAAGAATACATTGCCCATCATGTGGTATTGTATACACTTTTTTACTGTTAGGATCAGGTTTTTTACGTATATTTAATACATCATTAGAAGGTACACGAACAACATTATAGTACTTTTGATTCGCTTGCTTAAAGCGTTGTTGTTGAGTTTTTTTTAAAGATGTAGTTGCTTGCGCTACTTCTTTAGCTGGTTTACGGGTTTGTTCAGCAGGAACAGGATTTACTCCCACTTGACGGCGGGCTTTTTCTGCTGCTGCCTCTCTTAATTGTTCTTTTGCATTAGCATATCGTTCTTTTGCATCAGCAATTTTCAATTCAAGTTCTTTTAGACGAGCCTGTTCATTTTGACGGTGAGCTTCTTTTGCTACTGCAAACATTGCTTCTACCTCTCTTAATTGTTCTTTTGCATCAGCAATTTTCAATTCAAGTTCTTTTAGACGAGCCTCTTCATGGATAACAATATGTGCGTTTTCTAAACGGGCTTCCTGTGTTATACGCCATTTTGAAGATTTCCATTTTTCCATGTTATCAATAACCTGTCTTCCACCTTTCGCACCCTCTAAGAAATCTCTGATACTTTCGGCTGAAATTGCATAGGCATAATCAGTTATGGAAGTAATTATAGCAACTACTTGATCTTCTTCTTTAATTACCGGAGAGCCAGAATTTCCTTCCTTTTCATTACTGCCAGAAAATATGAGGTTTCTTCTTTTTTTCCCAGAATAAGATAGCTCACCGTGTGCCCAACGCACCCCACCCTTTGGAAATCCAATAGTAAATAACGCATCCCCTAACTTGATGTTACGTTTTTTCACCAAATACAGAGGCATTACGTCATAAGGTATTTTCCCTTTAACCGACAATAGGGCTAAGCCCTTTTCTTGTTCTTGTGATTCGTTGTCTAAAACTTCTGCCTCGAATTTGTTATTCTCAAAAAATTCCACTGTAGGTTTTGGATCACCCTCTACTACATGAGACACAGTAACAATATAGGCTTTGTTATCAGACACGCCTACAACAAACCCGGTGCCTTTCCGTTTTTCACCACTCATTTTGTTTTCTGCTCTAATTCTAACCACACTTTTTTTAATTTGTTCTGTGGTTTTCTGTTCAGGTTTAACTATTGAATTACAACCAACCACAAAAACACCAACTAATAACGCTAAAAAAAATAGATACAATTTATTCACGAATATCTCCTTTCTACTTAGTTTGATCATTAGGTTATAAATTTTGACACTATTCATTCTTAGAGTTAAGTGATGTAGACACTTTATCTGCCAGCTTAGTTATATCATCATCTGACAATTTTACCATGATTGATATGATGCCAACCACACCGATAATAATAGGAATAATCCATAACAGCATTTCAAACATTAATTTATAGAATTTACCCGCATTGACGATTTCATCGGAATAGCTCAGACGATACTCTCGCACATTTTCTGAAAAGCCTTGCGGATAAGTCCTCACTGATTCTGTGGCAAGACCATTTAAAGTCACCTTGAAACCGTTTTCACTCGGATCAAATACAATTTTTTCTATTCTAAAATTCTGCATTTGATCAAAAAACACAAAATTTGAATTTCCAAAACTCATGGGTTCAATGCTGGGATAAGCTGGGTAACGGATTTCACCTTTCTTCACTGCCGTTTCAACAGCTGGCTGCCCTCTCACCATATCTTTTCGCAATAAACTTAATTCTATAATCGACATACCCTTTGGTACGACAAATTGCGATTCTGTATCAGGTGATTGCGAACCCATAAAGATTTCCACATTTTGATCATCAGCTAACGATAGAATTAAGTTTAAAGTATCGGTTTGTCCAATGACATCTATAGAAGGCATTTCATATTCTGATAAACTCGTCACCAGAAAACTCGGCGGTAATGCCATGCCGGCAATTTGGCAACCGTCTGCTGTGACATGAAACGCGCCATTATGTTGTAAACTCATAATCGGTGACGTGGGCGATGTATGCGCATTATTGATGGTGATGTTAAGTACTCTATCAGCTTCGACAGAAAACTTGATTTCGGCTCCTTCTGCAATTTGAAGTTTATGCAATTCACCAAAATATGTGGTACTCGGTGTTGCGGTATCCATAGTGAAAGCGGGCCAATCTTCATCAAAACCCGTGATATGGACAGTGTTTAAATCACCCATATTTTTTAAGGGTAAATCACTGGGAGTAAACTGTATACTATCAAATTCTGTGATGGTTGCCGAATGAAACTTAATTGACTTTTTCAGTTCAGTCGGTTTATCCACACGAAAACTCACACGATCTACTATAAGATCAGCCTGAATTTGGGTCGAAACCGGCATGGTTAGCAAATAAATCAAGAGCGCGATAGGGATAATGACTAAGGCAAGCATGATAAAAATTTGTTTGACAATAATTCCAGTTTTGAGCAAATTACTACTAAACCAAGCTTTAGTTTTTGATAAAATCGCTTTTAGCCATTTTTTGGCGGCGGGTATTGCCTTTGACAGAGTCATTAATTTTATTTCCTGTGGGTGATGAAAGGAGTCCAAAGCTTCAGCTTTAGGTGCTCTGCAAAAGCTAAAGCTTTTGGACTCCATTACGACATTTATAGTAAGGAGTCCAAAGCTTCAGCTTTAGGCACTCTGCAAAAGCTAAAGCTTTTGGACTCCATTACGACATCTCATTTAATCAATGGCTGATGATAAAAATGTACATCCTGACGAATCTTTCTATAGTCATTTAGGAAATAACCTTTAACTACCAATTTATAATCTCCAGCGGGTGCTTTGCGACTATCCCAAAAGATGACAAATGGTGTACCTACAAATCGTCTGCCCAACTTTTTTTCAAGAAGTGGCTTGCGGCTATTGCCTTGATAGATGGCATACCATAATTTAGCATTGCCACCTATTTTAAAAGCAAACCGATAACCATTAATACTCGTAGGTGCCGAAGTGTGATAAATAAGCACTGGTGCAACATGCTCTGCTTTCCGATTAACGGCTGATTGCAAACGAGCCACAGCCCCCAATTTGGCAATGTTTAAATGCAGCGGCTGAATAACCGCATTGGTGGACCATTGAAAATCGTTAAAGCCTTCTTGCCAAGAAGGTTTGGAAAGAACGCGATCCATTTTATAAAAATGTCTGGGACGCAATTCTTGCACTTTAAGAGCCACTTCAGTTGCATATTGCAAATAGAATTTCATTTTGCATGTTGTCGGGAGGGGTTGCCATTTTTCCCGATGATGAACCAAAGCAGAAAGTAATTCAATATCATAACCAGAAACGGGATGAGCTACAATACCTTCCCACCGATTACCTCGGTTTTTATAATCCAACTCTCCACCATGCACAAGCGGTATGTGCATAGCAAATAGTAACGCGAGGAGAATTATTCGCTTTAAGTTGTTGTTTATAAATAACATTTTTTTACCTCTGGTTAATAAATGACTTCATCTTGGGTTACCTCAATGTAAACCATTTATAACTACAAGGATTATTTATAATAAAGGATTAAATCAAAACCCGATACCGATTAGTTCTGTTATTCTCTTTTAGCGGTGATTTTTGTTTGATGTTTCTTAAGATTCTAAAGGGTAGTGTTCCTTAACTCACTCATTGTGATGTTTTTATCCTTTATTATAAGTAATCCTTGTCGTTATATAGTTACGCTAAAAAACTTGAACATCAAGTTATAGGTTTCTACATATCAACTATGTATGCTTTTTATCTACTGGATACACTTCGTGCTTGGAATCCCACCATAAGATTTTAAAAATGTGACATTCTCGAATGCCCCATAAACGTTCTTTCCCCGAAAGACGCAAAGAAAAGAGTTCTTCTTCAAATTCAATGACTTTTATTTCAGCAAGGCGCTTTTGTGCTTTGAGACACAAATCTCTCACCTTGATAGGATGACAACCCGTATTGGGATGATTGACTTCAGCCCAAGTCATCGTTTCAAATTGTGCTAATTTGCCATGTACATATTTTAAGGTTTTAGCGTCCATATCGCCCCATCCCCAAGGCCCATCAAAATCAAGTATATGGATGTGCCATGACAGTTTTTCATTACTATTGGGATGTTTAATTTGCGATGCGCGATTCTTCTCCAGCAGACTGGGTTTTTTATACGTGTGTGGTATTGTGAGTTTCTTGTTTTTTTTACGCATAACGCTAAGGTTCTACTTCTACCCCCTCGTTGCAAGCTCCTTCATAGTATTCCGCCATAGACGCAAGCGTGATTTCTCTACCACCTCCTTCCCTATCATCAAATCCCTTACGCGCATCACGCCACGGTTTTTCCATAACGATTAAGTCGCGGAGCCATTGAGCCGATTTATTGCCGTAGTAATGCAACACTGTTTGGACCGTTTCTTTTTGGGTTTCACTGATCGCATCAGGATTTCCAAGTTTTGGTACATCCGATAAGTCCACTTCATATTGCCCCTTATGAGCGTCGTACAATTCCTTTATAACAGGACCGCCTGACCATGCTTCAATGGGTTGCTCAAATAGGGGTTGTTCATCCCATACCAATGACCATGCTTGACAATAATAGAGTAACTTGTGTAAGCGCGGTGTGGGTAAAGGGTGTTTTTGGGAAATAATAAAAGTCGCAATATCAAAAACGTTTTTAGTTGCCATGTCAACTCCTTTAGATAACAAAAACTTCGCTAATCATAATACCTTCGCCAATTCACGGGCATATAATAAGGTTTTTAATTGATGCTTTAAATAATTCCATAGGTTTCACCTATGGCTATTTACGTTTAACCCCTTCTGGGTTAGATGTGCAACCCCAAAGGGGTTAAATGTGAAACGAAGTAGCGGAACGCTCATAGCCACCGATGAAATCGGTGGAACATGTTCACCCATTTTCGGTATTTCAGATTAATAAACACAATTTGAGTACGTGAATTAGCGAAGGTATTATAATCACTCACTGACTAAGTTATGAAATATTGTCATTTTCGCACCCACATTATAAACCATGAAAACGTATTTTCCAAGCAGCATGGAATCCAAAGCTGTTGCGAAGGCAAAGACCCTAAAGCTTTAGACTCCAATTTGTTAACCCTTTTTTGAACCATTTATAAGGTGTAAAAAAAAATTTGAACATCAAATTGAAAAGATGCCCATCATTTTGGGAATAAGCTATTTGAATGATAGACTGTAATAGTATGATGATATATAATGTGTGCTATATTTAATTTTCCTCGTTGATTTTCGATAGTCGGCATGAATATTATATTTATCTATATAAATCAATGATTTATATTTTATATTTGCCCATTGCGATATAACCTGAGCAGAAAAATAAATACGATACTAATCAAATATTTAAAAATTCGCTAAAAATGTGGAACAGTGAATAAAAATGATAAATGATTGATTTAAAAGAAGATAATATTTTTTTGTCTCCGAAAAACCCTGACAGCTTTCAAAAACCTGTCAGGTTTATACTACACCAATGTTTTATATCAAATTCAGGTTATTATAGAAAAAAACCGATTTGCTAAATGGAAAATTGGAACTAAAATATTATGGCGATACTTAAACCATTACACTTTCCCGATACCAGGCTGCGTACAAAAGCAAAACCTGTCAAACAGGTTGATCATGTCATACGCAAGCTCGTCGAGGACATGTTTGAAACAGTGTATGATGCACCCGGCATTGGCTTGGCAGCCACGCAAATTAATATTCATAAACAAGTGATTGTGATTGATGTGACGGAAGAACAGAACCAGCCGTTGTGTCTTATCAATCCCAAAATTCTCACAACCGAAGGAAAAATAACAACGGAAGAAGGGTGTTTATCTGTACCGAGCATATTTGAAAAAGTTGAACGGGCGGAACGTATCACGGTGCAAGCACTGGATCAAAAAGGGGATAGTTTTACATTGACAGCGGAAGGTTTGCTGGCAGTGTGTATTCAGCATGAAATTGATCATCTTCTTGGTAAATTGTTTGTCGATTACCTTTCTTCCCTCAAACGTCAGCGTATTCAAAAAAAGTTGGTTAAAAAAAAGCGGCAATCAAAATAAATGAAAAATGAAAAACGTATTATTTTTGCAGGCACACCAGAATTTTCTGTACCAAGCCTCCTTGCCCTTATCAATTCAAAACATACCGTTTGTGCCGTTTACACACAACCTGATCGCAGAGCTGGGCGAGGGCGTAAGTTAAAAGCCAGCCCGATTAAAGTCATCGCATTAGCGCATGGCATTGATGTCTATCAACCTATCAGTCTGAAAGACGCTGAGACAGAAGCACAATTGCGGGCATTACAGCCTGATTTAATGATTGTCGTCGCTTATGGGCTGATCTTGCCAGAATCTGTGTTGGCAATACCTCGTTTGGGATGTCTCAATGTACATGCTTCTTTATTGCCCCGTTGGCGTGGGGCAGCACCCATTCAACGCGCCTTATTAGCTGGCGATACAATAACAGGTATAACATTAATGCAAATGGATAAGGGCTTAGATACAGGAGCCATGTTGAAAAAGGAAAATGCTCAAATTTTACCTGATGATACGGGGCAAATTTTACATGATCGTTTAGCCACGTTGGGCGGTAAACTCTTGGCAGACAGCTTAGATAATATTGAAAATTTTCCACCCACCCAGCAAGATAACAGCCAAGCCACTTATGCCAAGAAATTGGAAAAGGCAGAAGCGCAATTAGATTGGCAAGAACCTGCAATCGTTTTAGAACGCAAAGTACGGGCTTTTAATCCTTCCCTTGTCGCCCAAGCGGAATTATTTGATCAAACTTTACGTTTATGGGCTGCCCAAGCTTTGCCATCACCCCCGATAACTGAACCAATAGGCAGCGTTCTTCGTTGCCAACGCGATGGCATTGATGTTGTGACAGGGGAGGGTGTTTTGCGTCTATTGAAGGTGCAAAGGGCTGGTGGTAAACCTATCACTGTTGGGGATTTTCTTAATGCCCATCCTAAATATGTGCAGGGGAGTCGATAAGTTTATGGATGCTCGCAGCATAGCCACCCAAATTTTAACGCAAGTTTTAAAAGAGAGACACTCTTTATCGGATTGTTTAGAGACGCATCTACCCAGTTTGAATGATGCGCGTGATCGCGCTTTAGCTCAGGCACTCTGTTATGGTGTATTGCGTTGGTTGCCCCGTTTAGAAGCGTTATTAGAACATTTACTCCGAAAACCGTTGGATGATAAGGATTGTGATATTCAAGCTTTATTATTGATAGGGTTATATCAGCAAATGCATTTACGTATTCCCCCTCATGCAGCGATAGCAGCAACGGTGGAAGTGACACGCACCTTAAAAAAACCTTGGGCAACAAAATTAGTTAATGCCATACTACGCCGTTTTCAGCGTCAGCAGGAACCCTTATTAACAGATATAGATAAAAACATCAGTGCCAAATTAGCACACCCGCCTTGGTTACTCGAACGTTTACAAAGGGAATGGGCGACACAGTGGGAAGCGATAGTTCAAGCAAATAATACACATCCGCCCTTGACGCTACGTGTGAACGCTCGGCATAAGTCGCGTGAGGCTTACCTTCAGCATTTGTTTGAGGCTAATGTTGCGGCGGCTCCTACGCCTCATACGGCTTATGGCATTACCTTGGAACAAAATGCCTTTGAGGGAAGGGAAAAAGGGATCACTTCAAGGGAAAAGGGAGGAGTTTCTCATTTACCCGGATTCACTCAAGGTTGGATATCGGTGCAAGATGGTGCGGCACAATTGGCAGCACAATTACTTGATGTCCCAGCGGGGGCAAGGGTGTTAGATGCTTGTGCTGCACCGGGCGGTAAAACAGCGCATTTGCTGGAACACTATACAATAGATAAATTGTTAGCTTTGGATAATCAACCTGATC
>Ga0233403_10001069_pt1 | contig 12910 bp, 10 predicted proteins | sample Na_oxic_1_MG_FD_179866 | JGI IMG/M metagenome (GOLD analysis project Ga0233403, IMG submission 179866) | Seawater microbial communities from Saanich Inlet, British Columbia, Canada - Na_oxic_1_MG | ecosystem: Environmental > Aquatic > Marine > Inlet | place: Canada: British Columbia | collected...
GCCACCATATCAAAGTGGTTGTAATGTTTATCAATTGGTTGCCGGGATCGATCCGAAATTTCTTAGCAATTTGGAGGATTGTCCTTACGTAAATGAAGGATGGGCATTGACACCAAAGAAGGCTTGGATGCCAAAGGGATTTGAGGGAATATCGGTAATTGAATGGTAGTTTTTTAAACGTTTTCGACGGGGTTGCAAACCCCGTCCAGCAAAACACCAAAGAAGGCTTGGATACCGAAAGGATTTGAGGGAATATCGGTAATTGAGTGGTAGTTTTTTAAACTTTTTCGACGGGGTTGCAAACCCCGTCCAGCAAAAATAGTTGGAATCAAACCTCTGAGGTTTTCAAAACCTCAGAGGTTTTTAAGTGAATTTATTTAGGCTGAAAAACTATAAAGCTTTGTTTGTGACGATAATCAAATCAAGATCACATTCCTTTACAATCCACATCAGCAATACGCACTGAGGATTGAGCACGTTTACATTCGGTAATATCCTCAATCATCTGAATAAAATATTGTGGCAGCCCATCACTGTTCCTCACCAACGAAGAAGTTATACGTGCCCATAATATTGATACATTGGCGCGGAAAAAATATTTTTCCATTTGATAATGGCTGCGGGAACCGGCTAATAGTTGTTGATAAAATTTATTTTCTTCCGTTGAATCATAAGGATAGAAAACTTTACGAAACGATTTCTTATGTAGATTAGCCTCACCAATTCCTAATATTTCTTGCGTTGTCAAGTTGCAACGAATTAATTGTCCATCCATATCAACAAGGGCAATGCCGATTGCCGGTTGCTCAAATATTCCTTGAAAACATATCTCACTTTCGCGTAAAGCGGCTCGGGTGCGCCATGCTTTTAAGATTACTGCCATTCGATGACGTAAAACGGCCCAATGTATTGGTTTAGTTATATATTCTACGGCTCCGGATTCAAAAGCCTTATTGACTGATGGCTCATCATCCAATGATGTGATCATAATGACGGGCGTATTTCTTCCGGTTTTTAATTTTCTTAACTCGGCACACGTCTTAAAACCATCCATGATTGGCATCACTGCGTCCATTAATACTAAATCAGGGACACAACGTTGAAATTCTTCTAATGCTTTGGCACCATTATCTGCCACAACCACGCGATAGCTCTGTCTTTCGAGAAGGTTTTGCAACATAGTCCGTATAAATCTATCATCATCGGCTATGAGCACAAGTGGTGGTGGTTGGTCATCTATCAGCATGCAAGATTTCAGACTTAGAATCGGGGAACAAAATTGAGGGATAAGAAAGGATGGTGGGTCGTGTGCGAATCGAACGCACGACAAACGGATTAAAAGTCCGGTGCTCTACCAACTGAGCTAACGACCCTTTGAACAGAGAAAGCGCATTGTAACAGTGCTAAATTTGGAATGCAAGCTTTTTTTGCAAAAAGTTAAAAAAATTTGGGGATGGGGTTGCAAACCCCGCCCAGCATAGGCATGGGAAAAATTTCGGACGAGGTTACAAACCATCGTCCAGCATAACTAAAAATTTTGAACTATGATTTAACTGATTGTTTGAACACTATGATTTTTATCGAACAATCATAGTTATCATGTAATCATTTAATCATAGTTCAAGAATGGTTGGGAAAATAACAATTAATTATTAAACAAAAGCAATAAATCATTTAAAAACCGCATACCGGTGTCTGTAGTACATAAGCGTTGCACTTTTTTCGGTTCCTCCTCACTTTTTTTAAGCCACCCCCGCGCATACGCTTGTTGCAGCGGTTGTTCTATACACGCCATGCTTAAGCCGGTATTTTCGGTAAATTCTTGATTTGTAAAGCCTTCACTTAAACGTAGGGCATTCATCATAAATTCAAGGACAACATCTGCTACTGTCAGCGTTGTATAATTAGCTATAACTTTGGGGCTATGAGCGGATTGCAAGTAAATATTTGGGTGGCGTTGCTTAGACAGACGGACAATTGTGCTATGCAAAGCGTCACTTATTTTGCTATGAGCCCCCGCGCCGATACCTAAATAATCGCCAAATTTCCAATAGTTAAGATTGTGCTGACATTGCCTTATGGGTTTGGCGTATGCAGATACTTCATATTGATAATAACCCTGTTCAGCTAAATATTTTTGCCCGGCTATTTGCATTTCCCAGATTAAATCGTCATCTGGTAAAAGTGGTGGTTGCTTATAAAACAAGGTGTTAGGTTCAATAGTCAATTCATACCAAGATAAATGAGTTGGGTTATAAGCGACAGCAGTGTGTAAATCTGCTAGGGCTAATTCTTCAGTTTGCATTGGTAAGCCAAACATTAAATCCAAATTAATGTTATTAAATCCCGCTTGGCGAGCCGCCACAATGGCATCAATCGCTTCACCACGTCCATGAATACGCCCTAAATGTTGTAAAGTTTTGTCATGAAAACTTTGGATGCCCAACGATAAGCGATTAATGCCAGCCTCACGAAATCCTTGAAAACTGGCACTATCTACGGTACCGGGATTGGCTTCTAAAGTTATTTCAGCATCTGCTACAATTGGAATTAGCAAACGTACTCCCCCCAATAAATTATAAATAGTCTCCGGTGATAACACACTTGGCGTACCGCCTCCAATAAAAATAGTGCGGATAGTACGCCCATGAATTTTAGGTAAATCTTGCTCTAAATCGGCAAGCAGAGCATTAACATAATCTGGTTCTGGGATGGCAGTGCGTATTTGATGGGAATTAAAATCGCAGTAAGGGCATTTACGGACACACCAAGGTATATGAATGTATAGGCTTAAGGGGGGAGGCGTGGTAAAATCTATATTAATGGTGAATGATGAATTGTGAATTGTGAATTGTGAATTGTGAATGAATGACCCAAGTTGCTTGAGATAACTATATTAATGGTGAATGATGAATTGTGAATGGTGAATTGTGAATGAATGACCTAAGTTGCTTGAGATAACGGATTTTTCCAAAGGCTCAGCCATTCATTTTTACAAATTTGATGTTAATTCCACGTAAATCTTTTAAGGTTTTTATCACGAGGAGAAACCAAGTTTTTTAAAAAAAACTTGGGATCGTTAATGTTAAAAAACTTTTGTGTATCTACTTATATATTAATAGACATTATACCGATTTAAATAATGTTCGAGATTCAGGAGTGCAAGGCGTACCTTGCACGAGATCCGGTGCAAGGTACGCCTTGAACGAAGGAGAAATTAAGTTAAATCGGTATAATGTCTAATACATTAAGCCCAGCATTAATTATTAACAATTAACCATTATTAAATATGACAATTCTCGTCGTCGGCGGTGCCGGCTATATTGGCTCTCACATGGTCAAAATGTTACTTGCAAATGGCTACCAAGTAGTAACACTTGATAATCTTTCGGGTGGGTATCGAGATGCCGTGTTAGGTGGTGACTTTGTCTTTGGTGATATCGCTGATCGGCAAGGATTAGATCGCCTTTTTAGCGGTTATACGTTTGATGGGGTTATGCACTTTGCCTCATTTATCCAAGTTGGTGAATCAGTTAACGATCCAAGTAAATATTATCAAAATAATGTTGCTGCTACCTTAAATTTACTAGATGCCATGGTGGCTCATGAAGTCAAAACCCTTATTTTTTCTTCCACAGCGGCTATTTTCGGTGAGCCTCAATACGTGCCCATTGATGAGCAGCACCCCAAACAACCTATAAATCCTTATGGCTTGACCAAATGGATGGTTGAACAAATATTAGCTGACTATGATCGTGCTTATGGATTAAAATCTATAAGCTTGCGTTACTTCAATGCTGCCGGTGCAGACCCTGATGCCCAAATCGGCGAACTCCATCTGCCAGAAAGTCATTTGATCCCCCTTGTTTTACAAGCGGCATCTGGGCGGCGTAAATCTGTTACCATCTATGGGCAAGATTACGCTACCCCCGACGGTACTTGTATTCGCGATTACATCCATATTAATGATTTGTGTCAAGCGCATTTATTGGCATTACAACAATTATTAACCGGGGATTCGAGTAGTGCTGCGTATAATCTTGGCAATGGTGCCGGTTTTTCCGTAAAACAAGTCATTGATGTGGCTAGAGAAATTACTAAACAACCGATACCAGTGGTTATTGGAGAAAACCGTGGTGGTGATGCCGCCAGTTTAGTTGCAGATTCAAAACGAGCCCAAACTATGTTAGGCTGGCAACCCCAATATGCCGAACTAGCAACCATTATTGCTCATGCTTGGCAATGGGAGGAGAAACTGTTAATTCGCCATTCATAATTCACCGTTAACAATTCGCCATTCATAATTCATAATTCACCATTAAAGAAATGGATTTACTTAACCGCGTGAGCCAGCATTTCTCGGCTAGTATTGAACTTAAAACGAGGGCCATGCCAAGTTTAGTTCCTCTTATTGTCCAAGCAGCTCAAATGATGACAACATGTTTACGGCGACACCATAAGATTCTAATTTGTGGCAACGGGGGTTCGGCAGAACAAGCACAGCATTTTTCCTCAGAAATGCTCAATCGTTTTGAAAAAGAACGGCCGGGTTTACCGGCTATTGCCTTAACTACCGACACTTCAACCTTGACTTCAATTGCTAATGATTATACGTTTGATAATATATTTTCTAGGCAGATAAGTGCTTTAGGACAAACCGGAGATGTTTTGTTGGCAATAAGCACCAGTGGCAATTCGTCAAATATACTCAAAGCAATTGAATTCGCACATACTAAAAATATGTTAATTATCTTGTTGAGTGGACGAGATGGAGGCATGGCAGCGCGTCATTTGCAGGAACCAGATCTGGAAATTAGGGTTCCAAGCCAATCTACGGCTCGGATTCAAGAAGTTCACTTATTAGTTATTCACTGCTTATGTGACACGATTGACCAAATTTTGTTTACTGAATAAAGCACCACCATGATGTTGGCATTATATGGCTACCCACTTAAGCCCCTTTGGTGATTTACCCTTCAAAGGTAAATTACGGTAAAATTGTCTTGCCTTAAGTTGGAAGCTCATTATATTTGGGTTCACAATTTTAGAGACCAAACTGATGAGTGCACAAGAAGAAATTGAACGAAAAAAGCAGCTTTATTTACAAAGAGTTAATCAACTATATGACCATATTCAAGATTGGTTAAAAGACGAAAAACTGGTTTTGGTACCCACAGAATTTGACATTGTCGATGCACTAGGTACTTACAAAGGCACTTCACTTTCGATAAAACGCCAAAGTGCTAAAACATTAGCTGAATTCCGCCCAAGAGGTACATCAGTGGCCTTGACTGAAGGAGTAATTAATATAGAAGGTTGGTTGGGAGGTGAATATCTTGCGTATATGGTAGATGGCGGGCCAAGCTTGCTCAAATTAAATGTGGAAACAAATGAATACATAAAAGAATCATATTATCCAGCAATTAAAGTTGATGGTTGGTATTGGATGGAAGGAACCCAAAAGAATAATGCTCATCTTATGAATAAAGCATTGTTGCTTAAATTGATTTATTATGTAAGTTGCTGATTATGCGAGCTGGATAATAGTCTGTAAATTGTCTCGCTTTAGGTGAGAAACCATTTTTTAAACCTTATAAAAGGAGTTTTTTAAATAAATGTTAAATAAACACGGTAAATCCCAATTTCGTTGGCAGTGGATTCTTTTCTTCGCTCTCTTAGCATTTTTGGTACCAGTAGCGTATGCCAGTGGTGGCGGCGAATCGAAAATCCCCGGTTATTTTTTATGGATCGCGGTTTTTCTATTGCTGGCTAAAATGTCTAGCTTGATTGAAAGATTTGGTCAACCGGCTGTTCTAGGCGAGTTGGTTATGGGCGTTTTACTTGGGAACCTTGCTCTCGTTGGCATTGGTTGGTTTGAACCACTTGTAAAAGACGATATAATCCTATTTCTCGCCGAACTTGGTGTGGTGATTTTATTGTTCCAAATTGGTTTGGAATCCCACATTGAGGAAATGAAAAAAGTGGGAGCGCGAGCTTTTGCGGTTGCTACAGTCGGTGTGATAACGCCATTTGGTCTTGGTTATGTGGCCGGCATGATATTAATGCCCGAACTGAACACAAATTCCTTGTTGTTTTTAGGGGCCACTCTCACCGCAACTTCAGTTGGAATTACTGGTCGCGTGTTCCGTGATTTAGGTAAGTTACAAACACGCGAAGCCCAAATTGTGTTGGGAGCGGCGGTTATTGATGATGTTATGGGTTTGATTATCTTAGCAGTCGTATCGGCGATTGTCGCCACTGGAGCCGTTAGTGTGGGCTCAATAAGTTTAATAACTTTGGAGGCGGTGGTATTTTTGGTTGGTGCTCTCCTTTTGGGCGGATGGTTAGCACCCCACATAGGACATTTTTTCTCTTTGGTTCATACCGGGATTGGGATGAAGTTCACTATTGCTATTAGTTTTTGCTTAATCTTTTCCTATCTCGCTCACTTAGCCGGGTTAGCACCTATTGTGGGGGCTTTTGCGGCCGGCTTAATGCTAATGCCGGTTCACTTCAAACGTTTTGCCAAACCTGCAATTAACCAAGAAATAGAAAACGCCATAGCAAATACCAGTGATGAGAAAACCAAACAACGTGTCACCAAAGTTTTAGAACACTATGGTAAAGAACATATAGATCGGCTAATTGCACCCTTGGGCCATTTTTTAGTTCCCTTGTTCTTCATCGTAACCGGGATGCAAGTAGATTTAAGGACTTTATCGGATCCAAAAATATTGGGTATTGCGTTGATAATTACCATTATTGCATTTGTTGGTAAATTAGTTTCCGGTATCGTAGCCGGGCCGGTCAATAAATATATCGTTGGCTGGGGCATGGCACCACGCGGTGAAGTGGGGCTAATTTTTGCCATGATAGGTAAGCAACTGGGCGTGATTACTGAAGAACTGTTTTCAGTAGTCATTATCATGGTAATTTTGACTACACTACTGACACCACCCATATTGAATTACTTGCTACGCAAACAGAAAGCGTAAATCTTCGTTATCAGTGGGCTTGCGCGTGGGATTGCCCCTACAACCGATTGGATGTGGTAGGGGCAAGCGGTTGCCCTTTTGAAAAGAATCAGGCTGAGTAGTTTGGATATAAAAACCGGAGCCATGCCCAATAATTTAACTGAATTTGAAGAAAATGAGCCTCAATACGTGGGGTCATTAAATCACAGTATTGTACAAACCCAAATAGCCGGCTTATTTTTAGGTCATGAAAAGTTTAGAGCTATAATTCAATTAAGTTTAGATGTTAGCCAAACAGATATTAGCCAATTTAAGGTTAAAGCTAAAGATGAATTGATACCGGATGTGTGTGTTTATTCTAAAATGGTGGAATTTAATCGAGGGGGAGATATTCTTAAAATGGTGGATATGCCGTTGTTGGCTATCGAAGTGGTTTCGCCGAAGCAAGGCCTTGATGAGATCGTCAATAAATTCAAAGCTTACTTTGCACTAGGAATAAAATCGTGTTGGTTAGCAACACCAACATTTGAATCTATAACGGTTTATTCGAGTCCCACTGACTTCAAACTTTTTGATGTCAAACGTGATACTGAGGTTATTGATGAAGTTCTAGAAATTCGCCTACCAATTCAACCAATTTTTAGATAGTTGGAAAATAAAAAATGTAGTTAATTCTAAACAAAAAACATGTCATGCCTAAACCAGTGATTTTATGTGTAGACGATGAGATCATAATATTGGAAAGTCTTAAGATGCAACTTAGAAGGGCGTTTGGTGATACTTACTTCTATGAAGTGGCTGAAAGCGCTGATGAAGCACTGGAAATTATTGATGAACTCTATGAAAATGAAGAGAGAATCCTAGTAATTGTTTCTGATTGGTTAATGCCAGGTATGAAGGGAGATGAGTTTCTCATTCGTGTCCATGAGAGATATCCAAAGATCGTTAAAGTGATGTTAACGGGGCAAGCTGATCCGGATGCGATTGAACGTGTTCAACATCAAGCTAATCTCCATCGTTGCTTGCACAAACCTTGGGATGTTGAGGAACTCATTGAGACGATTAAGACTGGTTTAACAAAATTATGATTCAACCTGTCATTGTATGTGTTGATGATGAGCAAACTATACTTTATAGTCTGAAAATAGAACTTAAACAAGCATTCGGCGATCAGTATCTCATTGAAACGGCGGAGAGCGGTGAAGAAGCATTAGAGTTAATTAAGGAATTGCTTGAAGATCAGCATGAAATACCCCTAGTTATCTCTGACTACATAATGCCTAAAATCAAAGGTGATGAACTGTTGAAACATATTCACACTCTCTCTCCAAATACACGTAAAGTGATGCTCACTGGACAAGCAGATATTTCTGCTGTAGCTAATGCGATAAAGTATGCTCAATTGTATCGCTATATCGCCAAACCATGGGACCTAGAAGACCTTGCGTTAACTGCTCAAGAAGCCGTTAAAAGCTATTTTAAAGATAAGCAACTGGCGGATAAAAACAAGGAATTGGAAAGAAAGGTAGAAACTTTCCATAAGTTTGTGCCGGTTCAATTTCTGAAACTCTTAAATCTGGAGGAATATGACCATATCAAATTAGGCAATTGTGTTGAAAAATTTATGACCATTATGTTTGCTGATATTCGTGGGTTTACAACAATGTCCGAACAAATGACCCCACAAGAAAACTTTGATTTTATCAATACTTATTTGCAACAAATGGAACCAATTATTGATAAATATCATGGCTTTATTGACAAATATATTGGTGATTCAATTATGGCATTGTTTCCAACTAACGCCGATGATGCCGTACAGACCGCAATTGCCATGTTAAAACAACTTGTTACATATAATCAAGGACGGCAACGTGCGGGTTATGGTGCGATTACAATTGGCATTGGTCTCCATACTGGCCCCTTGATGCTTGGTACGGTCGGCGGCAAAAACCGCATGGATAGCACCGTAATTTCAGATGCGGTTAATTTATCCTCACGAGTTGAAGGCTTAACCAAAACTTATGGCACACCCATATTAATTACCTCGCTGCTTCTCCGGCAACTAACGGATGTTTCACAATATAAGATTCGGGTTATTGACAATGTAACTGTCAAAGGAAAAACTAAAGCGGTTACCGTTTATGAAGTGTTTGATGCTGATTCATCTGCGAGCCAAGCGTTGAAATTGGAAACCCTCGCTGACTTTGAACAAGGTGTTAAGTGTTTTCATAATGAACAGTTTGGGCAAGCACGAGATTTTTTTGAAAAAGTCTGTCAAATAAATGAAAATGATAAAGCGGCTCAAATTTATCTTAATAACTGTCAGAATATATTAACCATGATAATGCCACAATCGGCAATTATTCTTGTGGTTGATGATACACCTTCTAATGTGCATCTATTATCTCGTTTACTCACAAAAAATAACTTTAGCGTTTTGGTTGCAGAAGATGGTAATACTGGCATTTCCATAGCATCGCGGCATTGTCCACATTTAATTTTGTTAGATGTGATAATGCCGGACATAGATGGTTTTGAAACATGTCAGCTACTCAAGGCTGATTTAAAAACCCGAGATATTCCGATTATTTTTATGACAGCCTTATCAGACACTGATGATAAAGTTAAAGCTTTTGAAGTTGGTGCTGTAGATTATATTACTAAACCCTTTCATTCTAAAGAAGTTTTATTGCGAATAAAAACACATTTAAAATTAAGTCATTTACAACGTCAATATCATATAAAAACTTCGTTACAAATAAATAATTGGGAGTTGAAAACTAAAATAGATAGTCTTATCGCAGGAAAATAAATAATTGTTTCGGACCGGGTTGCAAACCCCGTCCAGCACCAGAGGTTGCAAACCCCGTCCAGCTCCAAAGAAGTAGAAAAAAACTGACCGCTTTCAAAAACCGGTCAGGTTTATACCACTACCGGCTTTGACTGGTTATTTTATACAACAACAAAAACATGAACACCAACAAACAGATGAAAGTCTACCGTATAGCTTTATACGGGCTTCCGGGGGCCGGTAAGACTAGCTTATTGGCATCATTAGCAATGCCACGCTATCCACACCAGTGTGGTTACACCTGCACTTGGCAACCTATTGATGTATCTGCTCCTAAGGATGATTTTGATGATGAGCAGAGGAATTATGTTCGTGGTAAAGAATGGTTGGAAGAAGCCATTCGTAAGGTATCCCAAAAAAATGTACCAACGTCGAATCCGGTGACTGAAGAACATTTGGTTTTAGAATATTATTTTACCAATTCTAAACATCAAACTTTTCGGGTTGAATTAGTGGATTATGCCGGGGAACTGCTTAATATTAATGCTAGTTATAGCAAGCTTGCGAAAAAACTGCGGAAAAAATTCTTGACAATGGATGGTATTTTAGTCCTTGTGGAAGCTCCATTTTCGGACGGCGGGGAACATATTGAAGGTGAGAAGAACAATGATGGTCAAACACATGTAAACTTGTATATGTTACGACAAGCCTTTAGCTTGTTGCGTGACGAAAAAAATGAGGGTGTAGTATTGGATGTCCCGGTGGCATTGGTGGTTAATAAATGGGATAGATACAGTGATATTGATTATGTGAATTCGGCTAATGAACAAAGTAAGCTAGAGGATTTTCTTAATTCCAACCCATTGCCGCCACATAAGGGGCTTCATGATGTATTGCAGTCTTCCGTCACTGAGGACAATTTTAAGCTGTTTCCCATCAGTGCTTTGGGAGCCTGTGAGTATGTGCCACTTGACAATGGTAAGGTTATTGAACGTCCAAAACAAGTTAACCCCCTTAATGCTTTTGGTGTAGAAGATGCCTTTGTGTGGTTAGTGGAACGGCGTGATGCTATTGATTTACATAATTTTCAGCAAAAGTCCGTAAATTTCTTCTGGAAATGCCAACGAATTGGCTCAGAGCTATTAAATCGTTTTCTCCCGGATTCAGAGCCAGCAAAGCAGATTGAGAATACCTTAAACCAATGTCGAAAATCTGCTATGCGCCGTTGGATAGGAACCGGCTTTGCTATAGTTATCATATTGCTTTTGGTTGAAGCGACGATGGATACTATGAGTTATCATAAAGTTATGGTAATAGCCAACAATCCCCAAGCAACGCATGAGCAACTTGAAGAAGCCGAGAAATGGCTATTTCAATATACCACTTCCCCTTATTTTCAACATCTGATTTCGTATGCCTTTTTTAATCGGGATAAAGCTCAAAAACTCTTGACTAAATCGCAAAAACAACGAGAGGATTTTTTGTGGGAATCTGTCACAATAGCAATTGAGGTTAATTTACAAAATGCCGAAGCTCCGGTTTATCGATACCTGAAATACTATCCGTCTGGTTCACATGTTCAAGAGGCGCAGAATATTAAGTTGCGTGTTGAACAGCAAAAACATCAGCGGGAAAATGAGGCGGCTTTTTATAAAGTTGCTAGTAGTATACAAGAGTACTACCAAGATATTAATAAGCTGAGCCAATCACTAGCAGAGTTACGCGAATTGCCGAAACATCCGCAAGAAGAAACTGAAGAAATGCGGACGCAACGTGTAGAATTAGTAGGGAAAACCTCAGCTCAAATAGCAAAACTCATAACCCAACGAGAATGGAATAAGCTTCATGATAGCGTCATTCAGAAAATGCAGAGTGGGGATTTTATGGCAGCTGCACATTTGCTTCAACATCACCAACCGGATCCTCATTTGGGTGACTTAAAAAAAACCTTCAATGCTGCGGTTATTAAGTCCATGAGAGAGAAAGTTAGGCAAGCACTTGAAGATGGACATTTTGATGTTGCTGACAACTTAGTTAAGGAATATGCTACATTGCCATCTAAATTTCAGACATCTGCTGGCAAACTCTTAGCGAATAAGTTACAACGTAAAATTTTTGCAAGCCAAGATGAAGCGTTGTATGAAGCGGCTCAAAAGTACTTGGATAAGGAACATATCCGTCGTTATCTGCAAGAAGCCCCTTTGCAAAGGATGGCAAAAGAGGTTTCTGCTTATAAGACTTATTTGGGTGAGATAGACCATAACACGAATACGGTGCTTGAACAGCTCCAATTGAAATTAGTTCAGATTCGTTGGCGGAATGTGGAAGATGACAACAATATTGTTACAGTTTTTAAAAATGGCAAACAAGCTTTTTCTAAGAACAATGTTAACGCCGAACCCAATACTGCAACTGGGGTAATTGGCATAAGTAAGCCTTTTAGTGCTAAATTTAATGATTCGATAGGCATTAAAGTAAAAGTTGTTAACGTGGATATGATGTTTGATGATGATTATGGCACCGGTATGGTAAGAAAACCAATTTCTGAAATAGCAAATGGTTATAGTTTGCCACTTAAGACGGCGAAAGGTGTTATAACTGGTCATGCTTACTTTGAAATTGAGGGCTACCCAAAGGCTCCCCCTTTGCCAGAATGGCGAGTGTCGAATTAAAGTTTGCTATCTTTGGTTGTCTATGTTCTAACGTTTGGTGGGAACAACTTATTTAATTTCTCATTCGTTCTAGGCGTGCAAGGTACGCCTAGAACGAATGAATCTCGAACATTATTCAAATCAGTATAATGTCTATTTAATCATAGTTCAAGATTTTTTGATTCTTTTCATAGTTTTCATTTAATCATAGTTCAAAAAGTTATTAACAATGAATAATTCCCAAAATTTTGAGTATGTATTTCATTTCCTCTTCAGCACTTTTTTTTGGCAAGATGATAAGCGTTGGAATGAGCCAAGCTTGGAGCCGCAACCGGGTATAAAACCGAGTGTGTTAGCCCAAGGTGTAAATTTAGGTAAAGATAAACGCTTGTTTCGGCGTGATGTTAAACGGGGCGAGCCATTGGAAAAGTGGGGGAAACATTTAAACCAATATTGGCAAGAAATTTGTCAAGTTTATGTAGATGCTTTTA
>Ga0233403_10001071_pt1 | contig 12892 bp, 7 predicted proteins | sample Na_oxic_1_MG_FD_179866 | JGI IMG/M metagenome (GOLD analysis project Ga0233403, IMG submission 179866) | Seawater microbial communities from Saanich Inlet, British Columbia, Canada - Na_oxic_1_MG | ecosystem: Environmental > Aquatic > Marine > Inlet | place: Canada: British Columbia | collected...
GTAGCGGGAGTAGCGGGACGGGGTTTGCAACCCCGCTCCTAACGTTTGATGCTCTTATTTTTGTTCACGTTTGAAACGTGGCGGACTGGAGGGCAAATCCCGTCCCACTACTTTTCACACGCCCTCTAATGAAAGGACTACCCAACATTCAAAGTGATAGGATGAAAAAAACCATTTTCTAAACCCAAAACGAGAAATATTATCTGCACAGGATAGTATATAATAAAAGATTATACCTCTTTCCTATTAAATTGAATTTCCTTATATATCAATATTTAGCTAGAGAATAAATTGTTGTAACCGACTGAAATTAAAGAGAAAAAATTATTTAGGAAAGAAGTCTATTTATAAAAAGGGATTTATTCGGTTCTCATACCTGCGCGTGTAAACAATAAAAATAAATAAAATCAAATACTTAACTTACTTTATCAGCATGCAGTACCGAAATTTCAGGCACCAAAAAATCCGCATTTCACCCTATATCCTTTATAATAAATTCTTTATTGTCTCCAATCCCTGTAGCTATTGACAGCAATCCATTATGACAAAACGAAAAATTTTAGTCACCAGTGCATTACCCTATGCTAACGGCTCAATACATATTGGGCATTTAGTGGAATATATTCAAACCGACATCTGGGTGCGTTTCCAAAAAATGTGCGGACATGAGTGCTACTATGTTTGCGCAGATGACGCGCATGGCACACCCATCATGCTACGCGCACAAAAAGAGGGCATCACACCCGAAGACATGATTGCCCGTTTTCAAACCGAGCATCAAGCGGATTTTGCGGATTTTTCTATCGGGTTTGATAACTACTATTCCACCCATAGCCGTGAAAATCATTATTTTTCTCATTTGATTTATAAAGCCTTGAATAAGGGTGGACATATTGAGCGTCGCACGATTAGCCAATTTTATGATCCTGTCAAAGAAATGTTTTTACCTGATAGGTTTATTCGTGGCGAATGTCCAAAATGCGGCGCTCAAGATCAGTATGGTGATAGTTGTGAAGTTTGTAGTAAAACCTATAACCCAACCGAACTCAAAAATCCTGTCTCCGCTGTTTCTGGCGCAAAGCCGATAGAAAAAGAATCAGAGCATCTATTTGTCAATTTATCACATTTTGAGGAGATGTTGCAAGAATGGACAGGTAGTGGCACTTTACAGCCAAGCGTACAGCATAAACTCAAGGAATGGTTTGAGGCAGGATTACAAGCTTGGGATATTTCGCGTGATGCTCCCTATTTTGGTTTTGACATTCCCGATGAACCGGGTAAGTATTTTTATGTCTGGCTAGATGCACCCATTGGGTACATGGCGAGTTTCCAAAATCTGTGTAATAAAACAGGAATGAATTTCGATGAATTTTGGGGTGTAGAAAGTCAGGCGGAACTCTATCACTTTATTGGCAAGGATATTGTTTATTTCCACACATTATTTTGGCCTGCCATGTTAACAGGGGGAGGGTTTAGAAAACCGACCGCCGTGTTTGTTCACGGATTTTTAACGGTGGATGGAAAAAAAATGTCAAAAACGCGCGGTACCTTCATCAACGCCCGCACCTATTTAAAGCATCTCCACCCCGAATATTTGCGTTATTATTTCGCGGCTAAATTGGGTCATGGCGTAGAAGATACCGATTTGAATTTAGATGATTTTCTCCACCGCGCCAATGCCGATTTAGTCGGTAAAGTCGTTAATATTGCCAGTCGTTGTGCAGGATTTATTAGTAAACAGTTTGAAGGACAATTGGCACCTGCACTACCTGATACCGCCCTTTATCAACAATTTATAGATGAGGGCAGGCTCATTGCCGAGGCTTACGAGAGCCGTGACTACAATAAGGCAGTGCGTCAGATCATGGCGTTGGCAGATCACGCTAATCAATATATTGATAAACATAAACCTTGGGTGATGGCAAAACAAAAGGGTAGCGAAACAGAATTACAGGCTGTTTGTAGTCAGGGCTTAAATCTATTTCGCGTGTTAATGAGTTATTTAGCACCTATTCTGCCGCTAATGACAAAACAGGTTGAGGAGTTTTTAGCAGCCCCCATCACTTGGCAACCTGAACCACTACTCGCACACACGATTAACCGCTTTAAACCACTAATGAAGCGCGTGGAGAAAAAACAGATTGATGCCATGATTGAAGCTTCTAAAGAAAATCTCGCAACAACGCCGCCCCAATCTGTACCATCAGTTGAAAGCGTTGCCAAGACAATTGATTACGATGATTTTGCCAAAGTTGATTTACGCATTGCCCGTATTGTCAAAGCGGAATCGGTTGAAGGGGCAACAAAATTATTGCGTTTGACCCTAGATGTGGGAGAGGAAAAAACACGCAACGTGTTTGCTGGGATTAAAGACGCTTATGCGCCGGAACAATTAACGGGTCGTCTGACTGTGATGGTGGCAAATCTCGCTCCACGTAAAATGCGCTTTGGTGTCTCAGAGGGTATGGTACTCGCAGCAGGACCCGGTAAAAAAGACCTCTTTATACTGAGTCCCGATGAGGGAGCGCAGCCTGGTATGCGTGTGAAATAGGGAAGTAAAAAAACGACAGCACTGGGGTTATTCAATTGGAAAAATCCAGTTAAAAAAACTCAGATATCATCAAATAATACCTTCGCCAATTCACGCACTAAAATTGTGCTTAGGAATGAAAACTCAATAATATCCAAAACTAAACCTGACAGGTTTTTGAAACCTGTCAGGTTTGGCTCAAGATTTTCGGAAGTTATTAAATCCCCATTCCTTATTAATCTGAAATACCGAAAAGGGGTGAAATTGATCATTTTGCTTTCCCCGATTCATGTTCCACCGATTTCATCGGTGGCTATTCACATTAACCCCTTCGGGGTTGCACATCTCACCCCGAAGGGGTGAAACGTAAATAGCCATAGGTGAAACCTATGTATTTAAAGCATCAATTAAAAACCTTATTATAAATCCGTGAATTGGCGAAGGTATTACATCAAAGAAATCCAATTTTTCCAAAAAATAGGATTTTTATATTATAACCTGTTGATTTCATTAAAATTCAATAGATTCTACCCCAATCCCCAAATCGTTTTCCATTGTTAAAGCTATCAGTTGACTGAAAACGCCGAAAAAATAAGCTATTGATTATTAAATAATATTTGCGTAAATCATTGAATTTATTAGATGCCAAAAAGTTCGCGTGAGTTTTCATATTAAAAAAAAATTATTTATCAATGAGTTATAAAAAATGAATTCTATGATAAATCAATGAGTTGTGAAATGTCAACAGAACCTAGTATAATATTCATTTTTCATAAATTATATTATTGGAAATAACAGATAAATAGACTTAAATGTTTATCTTTATAAAAGATTATCAAAAGGGGTATATTTTATTTAAGTCATTGTTTTTATTTAAATTAATAAATGAAGAGACTTAACATTTCAAAAAAATTATGGATAAGCTTATTAGCCATTGTACAGCTTGGGCTGCCCTAAAAGCTCATCAACAATATCTCGCACAAATTCATCTACGTGATTTATTTGCTCAAGATAGCCAACGGTTTGAACGTTTTTCTATACAAGCGTGTGGCTTATTGCTGGATTATTCTAAAAATCGATTGACGAATGACACCCTTGCTTTATTACAACAGTTAGCGATTAAGGCAAACTTGCAGGATTGGATATCCCGTCTATTTCGAGGTGAAAAAGTCAATAACACCGAAGAACGCGCGGCTTTGCATATTGCCCTCCGTAATCGTTCTAACCATCCAATTATGGTAGAAGGCAAGGATGTCATGCTTTCAGTAAATACAGAATTGGAAAAAATGCGTTTATTTAGCGACGCAGTACGTGATGGGAAGTGGCTCGGTTATACAGATAAACCGATTAAATCTATAGTAAATATTGGCATTGGCGGTTCCGATTTAGGGCCTGCAATGGTGACAAGGGCACTGAAGGCTTACCATCATCCCCGTTTACGAAGCTATTTTGTCTCCAATGTCGATGGGACACATTTAGGCGAAACTTTGGCAGAACTTGAACCAGAAACGACCTTATTTATTATCGCATCAAAAACGTTTACTACCCAAGAAACCTTACTGAATGCACGAAGTGCTAGACAATGGCTGATTAATAAATTGGGCGATGAAAAAGCGGTGGCTAAACATTTTGTGGCTATCAGCACAGCCACACAAGAAGTCAGCGAATTTGGCATTGATCTGGCAAACATGTTTGAATTTTGGGATTGGGTCGGTGGGCGTTATTCATTATGGTCAAGTATCGGTTTACCGATTGCGGTGATGATAGGCCAAGATAATTTTGAAGAATTACTTGGCGGCGCACACGAGTTAGATAAACATTTTGAAAGTGCTCCACTGTTAGAAAATATGCCCGTATTAATGGGATTAATAGATGTGTGGTATAGTAGCTTTTTTGAAGCCTCCACCAAAGCGATACTCCCTTATGACTATGCTTTATCGCTTTTTCCTGCCTATTTGCAACAATTAGTGATGGAAAGCTTGGGTAAGCACGTCACTCGTGAAGGAAATCGGGTTGATTATCCAACGTGTCCGATTATTTGGGGCGCATCGGGCAATAATGGTCAACATGCGTTTTATCAACTCTTGCATCAAGGTACCCATTTAGTACCAGCAGATTTTATTATTGCCATTGAAAGCCAACACGACTTGCAGGGACATCAAGAAGCGGTATTGTCTAATGCGCTGGCGCAGAGCCATGCTTTGATGATGGGTAGAAATACAGAGGAGACTCGTGCGGCACTTGAAAATTCCCCAGACCTTCCTTTAAAATTGCCCCACCGTATATTCCAAGGCAACCAACCGACTAATACATTGGTTTATAAAAAACTAACCCCCCAAGTTTTAGGCACATTAATTGCTCTGTATGAACATAAAGTTTTTGTACAAAGCGTCTGTTGGGATATTAATCCTTTTGATCAGTGGGGTGTAGAACTCGGTAAACAAGTTGCTAGAACTCTATTACCTATCCTTCAAGCTGATCAAGAAAAAACGGCATATACATATAAAGGACACGATCCCTCTACTAAGGGCTTGCTTAATTATATAAAAGCGAGTCGTCGTCACTAAAACGTGCTATTATAAACTAAAATTCTTTACTATTATTAGATAGTTACTTTGCTTATTTAAAGTAATTTCTTAAGATTAGCGTTCCAGTATATATTGAGTACGGTCAAATTTTCGTTTTTTTATTTTGAGAAAACGACAGACCTGACAGGTTTTTGCAACGAAGTAACGAGCGAAGCGAGATCAACCTGTCAGGTATAAAAATAATTGTCATTTGTTTTGCGTACCATCGCGAACTTTTATAAACTTTTATAAACATCGCTTTAAAAAAAACCGATTGAAAAAGTGATGAAATACCAACAGCAGCCCAAGTATCTTAAAGTCCAAACTGTCGGTTTGGGCAGTACGAACGATCATCGAATCTGAAAAAAACGATAAACGTGTTATAGCAATTGTTTAGTTATGTTCAAAGCACTTATCAAATCACTTGTATTTCTTTTTCTTGTCATTCTGAACATGGCTTTATTTATTTGGTGTGTTAATCAACTTGATTTAGGACAATCTCCGCTTAAAAGAAGGCTGCTTAACGAAGTACAGGCAGAAGCGAATTCTTATCTGCCAAAATCCGTTCAACGCATTGAGGCAGTCACTCAAACACCTATCCTTACTCATTCAACACACACTGTCAATTATGCCACACCCCAAGATAAGTCCAATCAGCAAATCATTTTACAGTTTAAACCTGAGTATATTCATCTCGAAAAAATTGAACGTACCAAACTCAAATATTTTTTGCTTTCGAAGGAAATCAAAAGCTATCATTCGGCAGAAATATATTCAGGTACAACATCTTCTGAAAAAAATGGCCAGTTCTCACAACTGGCTAAATTACGTGTTCAATCCGTTGCACGAATTATTTATCCCTATACTCAAACAGTAAAAATGTACTATCATTCTTCTAAAAAGGAAGATAAGGTTCTTGTCAGATTCTTTGATCCACAGGCAGAAAAAATAAATAATTAAAAATTTGCATGTCGTCTCAATACAATAATGACAAATATTGCAAAAATTTTCAGCTCACTGTTATTAAAGACATTATATATAAATGACGATAATTTATTGGGAAGCAAGATAGTGGATAGCTTCCTATCTTTGCTTTGGAGTTGGATCATTCCATAGACTGGTTTCTTAAATAAGCTATCGTAAATCTTTGTATTAAAGTTGAGTACAAAAAAATATTAAAAATCAATAGGTTATATTAATAACCCTCAATGACTTATGGATTTTTTTCCCTTATTTAGAACTCAAACAAGAATCAAGTATCAAAAAATGCTTATAAGCCATTCTTAAGAGACAACTCTCTTCTCTTGATTTTTTAAAAAAAAGCACTTATCTATCCAACAGCGAAAAGTGGTTTCCATTTTGTTATCCATTAAAAAAACGCTTAAAATATCAAAGGCTTATATCCATTTTTAGAAAAAAATCGTATCGGGAACAAGATTTAGATTTGTGTTAAAACGAATTAGAGCGATGTTCCATTTTTCTAATTATTTCATTTCCTGTTTATAAGGAGAAATACCAATGCCGATTTATGAATATGCTTGCACTGAGTGTAATCATGAGTTAGAAGTTTTACAAAAAATGAATGACGCGCTTTTAAAACAATGCCCTGCATGTGGTAAAAATACCCTTAAAAAGCTCATCTCGGCGGCGGCTTTTCATCTCAAAGGAACTGGCTGGTATGAAACGGATTTCAAGGGTACTAAAAAACCTGAAAAATCAGAAAGTTCCGAAAAAACTTCCGAAAAAACTTCTGAAAAAACTTCCGACAAAACTTCTGAAAAAACTTCTGAAAAAACGCCCGACAAAACCAAAACGAAGTCCCCGATATCAACGGGTGGAAAAGACAAATCTTAAAATGGTGAATTGTTAACGACTGAAAGGCTGTGAAAGAATACCAAAAATGGCTAAGATTTGATCTAAAATGCTTCCTAAATGATTGAGTCTTCGTTAACGAAATCGCCGAAAACTGATATTTTCAGAATACTTTCACAACCTCTGAGTGAATAACTGTTTTCGATGTTCAAGTTTTTCGGATAAAAACTTGGTAGTGGTGCAATGTGAGTGATGGAGTCCAAACTTTAGTTTGTGTCAGCTATCCAAACTAAAGTTTGGACTCCTTTCGAGGTGCCCGTTTTTCTCCGAAAAACGGGCACCTCGAAAACATATCACTCACATTGCAGGACTACCAAAAACTTAAACCTCAAACTGAAATATAGCATTTTTCTGAGGGTGAAATACAAAAAAGGGCAACCATAAAGGATTGCCCCTACTAAAAATGTACTTAACTCAAAAGGTAAATGCTATAACTGATAAATGCTATAACTGATAACTGAAGTACTGAACAAGGAAAATTATGCGTAGCCACTATTGTGGACATTTGAATGAATCTCTAATCTCTGAAACAGTCACTTTATGTGGTTGGGTACATCGCCGCCGTGATCACGGTGGCGTTATTTTTATTGACTTGCGTGATCGGGAAGGTTTGGTTCAAATCGTATTTAATCCTGAAAAAACTGAGGAATTTGCGGTGGCAGAACGGGTGCGCAGTGAATATGTATTACGCATCCAAGGTGTTGTACGCCGTCGCCCAGCGGGTACCGAAAATCCAGAGTTAGCAACAGGGCAAGTTGAAATCGTTGTTCAGCAAATTGATATTTTAAATGCTGCTGAAACACCACCGTTTCAATTGGATGATTCTCACATTAGCGAAGAAATCCGTTTACGCTATCGTTATATAGATTTGCGCCGCCCACAGATGCTGGCGCGTCTTCAATTACGTGCGAAAATCACTCGCCAATTGCGTCACTTTTTGGATGAGCAAGACTTTTTGGAAATAGAAACCCCCATGCTCACCAAGGCGACTCCCGAAGGTGCCCGCGATTATTTAGTGCCCAGTCGCACCCATTCGGGGCAATTTTTTGCCCTGCCACAATCGCCGCAATTGTTTAAGCAATTGCTGATGATGTCGGGTATGGAACGCTATTATCAAATAGTGCGCTGTTTTCGTGATGAGGATCTACGGGCAGATCGACAACCAGAATTTACGCAACTGGATATTGAAATGTCCTTTATTGATGAAACCCTCATTAAGGAACTGATGGAATCCATGATTCGTTTGTTGTTTAAGGAGATTCTCAATGAAGAGTTGCCTCAACCCTTTCCAAGCATGAGCTATCATGAGGCTATGCGCCGCTATGGGAGTGATAAACCCGATTTGCGCGTTCCTTTGGAACTGACTGATGTTAGCGATTTAATGACTGAGGTAAAATTTAAAGTTTTTGCTAAACCCGCCAATGATCCGGGGGGGCGTGTTGCTGCCCTTTGTGTGCCTAATGGTAAAGTATTGTCTCGTAAACAGATTGATGATTATACGGATTTTGTTGGGATTTATGGTGCCAAAGGTTTGGCTTATATTAAGGTGAACGATATTACGGCAGGGCGCGACGGTTTGCAATCTCCCATCCTGAAATTTTTACCAGATGATGCGATTGAAGGGCTTTTAAAACGCACTAAGGCAAGCACAGGCAGTCTGATTTTCTTTGGAGCGGATCAAAACAAAATAGTCAATGAGGCATTGGGCGCGTTACGTCTAAAAATCGGCGAAGATATGAAATTGAGACAAAATGGATGGAAACCTTTGTGGGTTATAGACTATCCTATGTTTGAATGGGATCACAATGAAAAACGTTTGACTCCTTTACATCATCCTTTCACTGCGCCGAATAGCCCAGATATCGAAAATCTTGAAGCCAATAAAAGTACTTGTTTATCAAGGGCTTATGACATGGTGCTAAATGGCGAAGAAATTGGTGGCGGTTCTATCCGTATTCACAGCCCTGAAATGCAATCAGCAGTATTTCGGGTGCTTGGCATTGCTGAAGAGGAAGCCCGCGAAAAATTTGGTTTTTTGCTTGATGCACTGAAATATGGTTGCCCGCCTCACGGGGGGATTGCTTTTGGCTTGGATCGTTTAGTTATGCTGATGAGTGGTGCAAGTTCCATTCGTGATGTCATTGCTTTCCCAAAAACACAAACAGCCAGTTGTTTATTGACTTCTGCGCCTTCTTCGGCAAGTCAAGCGCAATTGCGTGAGTTACATATCCGTTTGCGGAACCCGCCAAAAATAGTCAGTTAAATATTTGTAACTACTTTAGCCCTTCAATGCCATTAACTTAAGCCTGGGCGAACCGATGTGTTCGCCCTTCTTAAGTTAATGGCATTGGTGCGCAGTATACTACCATCCATTTTTCCCGCCTTTATACCACCTTTTGGTATCCTATCAAGAACTTTAATAATATGTATCTAAGAAAATTGACGAATTTTTTTCAAAATCCCTAACACTGAATATAAATCATTACCGGGATTAACAAGATCAAATACTCGTGACATGCTATATTGGGGTGTTCCGTTCACAACCAATTTCAAAAAAACAAAACTCCCACCATTTGTTATTAATCCAAAACATGGTTTATGATGTGGCGTTGCCAACATGTACGCTAAAATTTGAGCTAATCCCACTTTAATTGAAAGTTCAGCCCGCTTTGATTCTATAACCAATACCCACAACTGTTCTTTTAGAACCAAAATGTCAATTTTACCTTCTATCGTAATTTCCTCATCCTCACTTCGAATATTAACTGACGATTCTGATTTAATCCACAAAGGGTGTAAAAAGAAACCCGCTAGTTGTAGAATGGGAGCTAAAATCGATAACTGAACAATATTTTCCCGCATAGAAGGATAACCAATCAGGTTGAAATATCCAGTCTGTACATCATCCAATACTTGTTTTTCAACCTCAGTGATTTCTGGTAAGTCAGTTTGCCATTCTGGAAAGAAATTTCCATTATCACGAACGAATTCAAGGTTAAATTTGGATTTTAATTCATTCAATGTCACATTACTTGCTTGAACGTTTGTAGCCATAAAAAGCACCTCCCAAATTAAAACACCCCCCCTATACCTGAAACGGTGGTTTTGAACTATAGTATTTCAGACAAATACCTTAAAATTTAGGCTCATATAGGTATTTAGGTGAAGGATTTTTTAAATTATTGATTCAATTAAAGTTTAGGCTCATATAGGTATTTAGGAGAAAGGATTTTTTAAATTATTGATTCAATTAAAATTGTTTTGACGATTTCACCTATTTACCCACATGAGCCAATATTTTTTATAAAACATTATAAATCAATGAGTTACAAAATACGATAGCGTGATTATAAATCTCTTATTATACAATACCTTGTGGCTATTGTTTGGATAACGAGACAACTTGATGATCGCGTTTTAATTATTCTTAAATATCAGGGATTATTTTAATCATTAATTTTTAAAGTACTGCAATTTTTAAAATACTGCTTCAAACATCCCACATTTAAGCACCGACTCCCCTCTTTCCAGCAGCCTGTCTTCGATACCGCTTAAGTAATTGTTTTGTATAACATTTATGATTATTGTCAAAGCGATAAGAATCAATGAGTTAGTTGATTAATCCGACAGGCTGCTAGCCGCATTTTAATATTTTTTCTTTTTGGTTATCTGATAATTTTCGTTAATATGTTTTCATGGCGCGATTTTTGCAAACATAATAATTTTTTCAGAAAAATAGTTATCAGAAATTCGTTTTTGAAAATCGGAGAACGAAGGATTTCTAATTTGAACCAAAATATTTATTTAACAAACAATAGGTGACAAAATAACTCGGTAATCAACGATTTCGTTGGGATGGTGAAAATTGTGAAAGGGATCGATTGCTATATTACTTACGCACTTTTGTCAAAATAATGGGATATATAACAAAAAATTTTTATTCATTCAATTAGTTATAAAATTTTTGTCACCTTAAAGACTTGGGTGTGTAAGTTCTATAATATTAAGACTTACGCACCTAAAATTTAAATTAATTATAAATCAATGACTTAAAAATTTTCAATGCGATCAAGTAAAACCTTTAAAACTTTTATTATAATAAAATCAAAGTGTTATGTTTTTTGTGCGTCACTCCTAATATTATAAAATACACACGAGTCTTTTTTAATATTTTTTGTCGGGTGAGTGATGTCTTTTTTATTACCCCATGAATGAATGTTAATAAACTTTTGTAGAGAGGCGATGGTTCGAGATCGAGTTTTGTTAGTCAAAAGTTTCTGAAAAAAATAACAACGAATTGAGCAAATTCCGCGATATTTAAATTAAACTTCATCCTTAGAAGAGGTATATATGATTCATAAACTATTGAATATAAAAGTTATTTTATTGTTTTTTATTGTGCTTATCGCGTTGGTTGTTATATTTTCTATTGTCGTATTTTTTAATCAACATAGTCAATTACAAAATCAATTAGCCCATCTGGAGTTGCAACAAACTGTCACCACATTAGCACAACGATTAGAGAGAGAAATTAAATTAGCTGAACAAAATGTTCATCGTCTGAAAGAGTATGTTTCAATGTTGGATACCGGTTCAGTTTTGGATACAGATTCAGTCAAAATCAGTGATAAAGTTATATTTATTCAAGACTTAATGAAGGAAAATTTACAATTTGAAAATAGTCACTATAGTCATTATGTTGCTATGGAATCGTTCAAGGCGAAAGAACTTTTCAATCAGCGGGGGAAATTGTTATTGGTTCATAAAAACAATGATCTGCGCAACACGGCGAGATATAACAAACCGCAATATATGCGACAGAGATCATGGAATAATATCAACTATGCCAATGATCCAAGTGATCCCGAAAAGTTTTGGTATCATCAGAGTAAGCCGCATAACAATGAGATGCAAAATACCAATGAGATGCAAATCACTTCCATTTATTATGATACCGACTATACCAAAAGTTCCGTTTTCAGTATCAGCCAAGGATTGTATAATAAAGATCAGTTCTTTGAAGGAGTTGTTGGTATCAGTATACTGGTGGACACGTTTTTTGAAGACATTGAAAACCAAAAATTTGGTCACACTGGAGGGATGCTGCTTGCTGATTCCAAAAAGGGTTTATTGTTAAGTAAAATAGGAAAAACCAGTCGCAAAAATGTCACCTTTCTGGAAGCCACCAAACGTCAATCGCTTAACTTATATAGTCATGCACAACTGTTTTGGCAGGATATCCTTAAGCAAAATACTTCGTATAGAGAAGTAGAAAATAATGAGGGAAACTTATATAGTCTTTCTTCAAAAAGGTTATGGAATTTACCATGGACTTTGGTTGGTTATCAACAAACGGATGAATTGAAACAGGATAAGTCTTATGACAGTTCCTTTTTTCTCAAGGGAGCAATTATTATTTTAATGTTGTTGGTACTCATGGTATGGGTATTTTTTAACACCTTGATTTCGCCCTTATTAAATTTATTTAATATGATTCAAGGAGTCAAGCATCCAAACAAAATACGGGTTGATCAAAAAAGCGTTGTTGAAATACACCAGTTAGCTGATGCTTTCAGGCAAATGGCAACAGAAATCGTTAAAATTAATAGTGAAAAAGCTATCAGCATTAACTGTTTGGAAGTATCATCCTTAACCACCGCGAAGCTTGTACGGAAATTAAAACAATACCATGCTGGATTAGTGAAATCTAAGCGTGAAAAACAACATTGCCATGAAAAAATACAAAAAGCCAGTTGGCAAATTCAAAAGGCACAAGTAGCCATTCAAAAATACAAATTAGAAGCGAAACGTGCCAAAGTGCAAAGTTATACTGCTAATCGGGCTAAAACGCAATTTTTGGCAAATATGAGCCATGAACTTCGCACACCAATGAATGCCATTATTGGTTATACGGAAATTTTGC
>Ga0233403_10001072_pt1 | contig 12891 bp, 6 predicted proteins | sample Na_oxic_1_MG_FD_179866 | JGI IMG/M metagenome (GOLD analysis project Ga0233403, IMG submission 179866) | Seawater microbial communities from Saanich Inlet, British Columbia, Canada - Na_oxic_1_MG | ecosystem: Environmental > Aquatic > Marine > Inlet | place: Canada: British Columbia | collected...
AGAATAACCCCACTCGCCTCTTGCTTTCACCCCAGGTGAAACCTGGGACAACCCCGATAGGGGTTGAATTTTAAGAGCAAGAGGTTACACTAAAGGAAACTTTCAAAAAGAGTTTTGCAAGAGGCTCGTAGTTCAATAACTACTTTCCCCGTTGTAGCTTTCGCTTATTCTTGAAAATTCTCCGGTGTTATCGATATTCCCTCCCGCACTCGTTGAACATGAAAGGTACTCAGCTCATTAACATCTTGAATGTCTTCGCACCCTTTCGGTAATTGGACTTCTCCCAGATAGCTTCCAGGTAGTTGTACCAAAAAGTCATCCAGGCTGACAATGGGTGATTCAATTTCCACCTTTCCATCAATGCCTAATCTTGAGGAGGCACTGACAATACTGTCAGGGGAAGTAATAAACCGGCCGGATTTAATGTAAATATCACCCCCTCGGCCTTCATCGGCTTGGGCTTTAATGAGGCCTTGAGCAGAAATCACAAAAACCGGATCAGAAAGGGTAATATCACCCCCTCGGCCCTTACCACCCTGTACGCTGGTGGTAATTTGACCGTCTCGCAAGTAGAGTATATTGGGGGTAGTAATGGTGATATGGCCACCACCGGCATTTTGGGTTGAGGTATTGATAATGCCACCATCAGTGACTCCGATATTTTTAGAATATATCACAATCTCACCGGCGTTACCAGCACCGTCGGTGGTGCCGGAGGAACTGGCATAAATACCGCTGATAGAATCACGGGAGGCGTAATCCTCAAAGTTTTCTTGGTAGAGCAATTGGGCTTCGGCTGGTTCTGTTAAGGAAAGCTTCGACGAATCCCCGGCAATTTGCAGGGTTCCATTGACCCGTATCTCGACACGGCCACCTTGGGCATGACCGGTAGTGCCGCTGGAAATCACGCCGCCCTGTTTAATCACCAACGAGTTGGTTTCTAAAAAAATCTCTCCAGCATCGCCGGCACTCTTTTCCACCCCTTTGGAATTGACATAAATGCCACTACCAAATCCATCTTCCGTTTCGCCATGAGGATTCACACCGATTATTTCGATAGAATCGGCTTTAATCCTGATCTGTCCGGCTTGACTGCCTTTCAAGCCTTCCGGTGCGATGGAACTGCTGGCTATAGAACCACCCTGGGTAAGGACTAATTGATTGACCTCCAAGGTGATATTTCCGCCCTGCCCAGCAGTCACCGGTATCAATAACCCCTCCTCATTTTGAATAAATTTGGGGTTGGAACTGGAACCAATACCGCTATTCCATCCATTCTCATCAGTACCGCTGATAGTGACGGTTCCGGTAGCGGAAATACTGATATCTCCACCTTGACCAGAACCAAAAGCCGGCGAAATGATATTAGCACCATCGGTTAATAACAAATCTTGGGTTTCTATGAAAATTTTCCCGGCATCACCGCCATTGCTGTCTTCTAAAACATTACTTTCAAGAATGCTACCATAACCGCCAGTCGTCAATCCGGTAAAACGGATGAGCTCTTTAGCACGAAGTATGATCGTCCCTCCCTGTCCTTTTCCGGCCGTATGGCTGAAAATGCCGGAGCCATTGTCAAAAGCAATATTGTTGGCCTCAATCAAAAGTGTCCCAGCATCCCCGGCTTCTTCGGCGGTGCCAAAAGTAATCGCTAAGATTTGGCTACTGCTTCCCAAGCTATTTTCTCCCGAAAAAGTAACTGATTCAGTGGCTTTCAGCGTGACATCGCCCCCTTGACCGGTTCCATAAGTATCCACGGATATCAAAGCACCTTCTTTAAATGAAATTTTTTTGGTTTTGAGAACGATTTGACCGGCATCACCTAACTCCTCATCCATCACTAGCCAATTGCCCGACTGTGAATAGATGGCCGTCTGAACACCCTCATCATTTTCACCAGAAACGGTAATTGAATTGGCAGCCTGAATTCTGATATCGGAACCTCGACCAGTGCCTTGAGTGTTGCCACTGATTTGTGTCCCATCTGCTAAAAAAACGCTATCGGCCTGAATATCGATAAGGCCGCCATCTTGGTCTGCTAACGTTTGGGCATGAAACATACTGTCACGGGCAAAAAATCGCTCGCCCCGAATAAAAATACTTCCCCCCCCGGTACCGCTCACATCGACAAGCGACTTGTCACCAACCAAGAGTTCGCCTAACTTTTGAAATGTTGATAGATCGATACCTGATGTGGTGGGTATCGCTTCACCTTTTGATGCGACGCTGATTAGGTTAATCCGCCCTTGTGGGGCGCTGAGACTACCTAACGGGGCGACATCAATCCATTCCCAACCGTCATCAAAAACTGTCACCGTTTTCAAAAATGTCCCCTTTTTTATCTCAATATCACCCCCAATGAACGAGAGAGTTTCCCCGTCTGGTACAATTAAACCGGTCGTATGACCATCCCACTGGTCTTCGTTGATTTCTCCCAGCCCTTCAACTGAAATGGGGGCCACTGTGTTGCCTAAAAAACCAAAGGCTTCGACCGGGGCAACCGTTAACAAACTACTATTAGGCTGGTTGGCATCAAAGCGGCCACCATCTCGCAGACGCAGATAGTTGGCCGTAGATGCGTGGAAACTACCTTGCACATCCAGTTTGGCGTTGGGACCAAATAAAATCCCGGATGGATTGAGCAAATACACGTCCGCGCCCCCGATGGCAGAGCGAATCGTGCCATCAATGTGAGAGGGATTGTTACCGGTGACGCGACTGATGATATTATGAACACTGTTTGGGCCTGAAAAGGTGGCCGTCTCCAAACTTTGCAGATTAAAGTATTGAAAACTATGGAACAAATTGGGGCCATGTTGTTGGCCCAACTCGGCCTTGATTTGATAATCAGGCCCTGATAACTCAACACGAGGGCCGAGTGTACCGTCAATAACCACTTCGGCATGAATGGAAATACTGACAAGCATCAGGGTTACAAAAAAGGGCTTGGAAAATTTCATTTTTGATACTCCGTTATAAGTACTCTATTCAGAATTGTTCTGAATACTATAAATTATTACAACTACAGCAATTAACGATTAGAATAATAACAATGCGAATTAAGGGCTGAACAAGTGATTGAAAAATAAGATGAATTAATAATTTGGCGTGTATCTACCAAGTTAAATATATGCTTGGGTGCTTAAGTAGGTACATAACCGGCTCAATTTTTTTGAAAAAATTTGAAGTTCTGTGTAATATAGTGCAAAAAACATGCCTAATATTAGGTAGTCATTAAATTTAAAATAAATAATAAAATTTAGTTACTTAAAATCAATTAGTTATCAATGATATCCGAACTAAATAATTTTATCATTCAGTCGAAGTTAATCAGTTTAAATGCTTAATCTCTTTAAAAATCAACTAATTAAGAATAATATTTTTTCTACAAACAAAAAAACATTCAATCTGCCCATTAAGATGTTACTGAAAACACGGTGTTATGTTACTGGAATAATCATTGCTTCATAAACTCAATGTGAAAATGAAAGGCGAAAAGGAGTACAAGGCAAGGAAAGGAGTACAAGGCTTTCCTGGTACGAAAAAACGGCGTGATGTGTTTGAGGTAAGTGAATTGTAACTTATTAATTTATAATGAGGTGCGATTGTCTTATTCTAATGGTTGTAGCATCGCACTTTTTTGCATTTAACTAAATAGTTGTAAATAAAAGATAAAGTGTTCTCTTATTTTTATACTAAAGTTTTTTACAAAAATATTCTAAAAAGTTTTTTTAGATTGTGCGATTTTCTGATTCTAACAATTTTATGCATTGACAACCTATTTTAAATCGTGTATGTTATGAAAAATCGCAACGTACATATTCGTGTTGGAACGCACTGGGGATTGGATGGGATATAATATTCCAGAAAAAGAAATTGGCTATTTTCAATTTTGGTAACATACTTGACCGGTTTTAAAAACTGGTCTGGTATCAACTAAATCCGGCAATTTTTTTTGAATTTTTGAAAAATCCCCTAAAACTTTATAATACGAGGAGAATCATCATGAAAAGTCAAATATTGGGAGTCCTTTTGGGCATCACATTGGTTATGAGTTTTGGTTTAGCTCAGGCTGCGGATGAAACCAATGTTGCCCTAGAATCGGCCGAAAATGTTCTAGCAGAAATGCCCGGCATTTTGACGGAAGTGGCTACTGAGGAAATGCTTCTTATGGCACCGCAAGAAATGGAGGAATCTGTTGGCGGTAGACCCAGAATTAAGTGTCGGCTTTGTCCAGGTTACCTGGTCGTCTGTAAAGTGGTCGGCGGTGGTAAGTGGTAAGTAGCAGCCATAAGTAGAACTTGTGGGTATTTGGTAGTGGTGCAATGTGGGTGATGGAACTCAAACGGGCACATTTCTATTCTAAGGTTTTCCCCCCAACCCCGAAGGGGTTGAATGTGAAGAGCAAGAGGTGAAACCTCACTGCCATTAAGTTAAGGAAGTGCGTTGGAGTGCGTTGGAAACAAACCCCAGGTTTCACCTGGGGCTATTCACATTCAACCCCTATCGGGGTTGGGTAGGTTTTTTCCCGCACCCCCCCAGGTTTCACCTCACTGCCATTAAGTTAAGCCTAAATAAAAATGCTGGGCACTTAGAATACTTTGCTATATAGTGTTTCATCGCCAACAAGCCCCAGGTGAAACCTGGGGCAACAACCCCGATAGGGGTTGAATGTGAAGAGCAAGAGGTGAAACCTGGGGTTTGTTTCCAACGCACATCCTTAACTTAATGGCATTGAGGTGAAACCTGGGGGAGTTAGGGGGTGTCATCCACATTGCACCACACCACTACCGGGTATTTTAACGGGCTTATGCAACGGATTGTCGCTACGTTTCAACCGCCAATGTCACCAATGTAGGGGCAATCCTAACAGGAAAGCCCCTTTTTTTTTATGTCCTGATTCAGTACTTGTCAGTGATTTTAATAATAAAACTCCGTTTCAAATAACATCAAAAACTCATGAATTGTTATCTCAAATTTTTTGGCATTTTAACCCTTCTTCTATTCTTTTCCCATCATCTCCTTGCGGATGAAATCCATCTCAAAAATGGTGATCGCATGAGTGGTCAACTGCACAATCTATCTTCCACCCTTTGCACCTTTGCAACTTCCTATCAAGCAATATTACATCTTAAGCCCGAACAAATCTTGTGGTTGCATACCAGCGATCCGGTCGCGGTTGAACTTCGTTCCGGCGAACGGCTTATTGGGACTTTGACTACTGAACCGGGCGGTCGTTTTTCGTTGCATTCTCAACGGCTTGGCATTCTAACCTTACAATTAGCCGAAATAAAGGCCATTGAAGGTTTAAACAACGGGAAAATTCTAAAGCCGGCGAAAGAACTGTTAAACCAAAAAATTTTTCCCGACATGTTCAAGGTGCAAGGACGTGGTGAGGGCACCTCAAAACCGGTCGCGTCTGAAGAAAAATCACCAACACCAAAAACAATAGGCGAAAAAGAAGATCGGCAGCGACTCTTTTTACCACAATCGGAAGTGTTATTGGTTAAAAAAGGCGAAAAGGAATTGGATATTTCGGCCAGCTACGTTTACGATCAATCCACCAACAATCGCGCTAGAAACTTGGTTTTTCCATTGGAATTACATTTGGGAATCACTGATAGGTTGGAAGGTTTTGTTAGGTTGCCCATCACTTGGGCGGAACAAGAAACGTTTTCTGAGGGCCATTTTGAGAAAAATAATAACTTTGGAATAGGTGACATCAGCATGGGCGCTCTTTACCTTTTTGCGCCTGAACAGGAAAAGAGACCTGAGATGATTGGTTCATTGAACGTCACCGCCCCTACTGGGGAAAAACCAGACTATACTGATCCCAACCAAGTCTCACTGGGCAACGGACATTGGGAAATCACAACCGGTTTAACCTTAGTGAAATCTTATGAGCCAGCCCTGTTATTTGGAAATATTGGCTACACCCACTCCTTTGCAAATACATTCAATGACATACGGATAGCACCGGGCGATAGTTTCAGTTACATGTTTGGTAGCGGATTCATGGTGAACAACAAACTGGCCATGTTTAGCCAGTTTTTAGGGACTTACCAAACAGAAGGCGAACGCGATGGTATCAAAATACTCGGCTCGGTTTATGAACCGATGCTGTTACAGAATTATCTGACTTACTCGTTGGGTAAAAACAGCTATATTCAGCCGTCCGTGACTTTTGGATTAAATGACGATGCGCCTGATGTTATACTTGAGTTGTCCTATTTTTATACCTTTTAGTCGTGCAAAAGCTTACTGAACAGATATCAGTGTTTTAATCTTAGTTAAAAGCAGTGCGCCATTAATTGACAGAAAATCAACATGAAATACTCATTTATCAGCAGTATATTGTTCGGTTTGGTTTTGTCTGGTTGTACCAATATTTCGACCTTTGATCCAACAACCGGCAATGGTGGTATGCGCGTCGGGAAATCTTTCAAAACGTGGAAAGATATTCTGCAACAAAATATTGTCATGCAGCAGTTTGATTATTCCTGTGGAGCGGCTTCTATCGCAACTTTGATGCGCTACTATTTTCAGGATGAAATCACTGAAAAAGAGGTACTAGAAGATATCACGAGCAAACTCAATAAGGCCGAAATTCAGAATCGTAAAATAGAGGGTTTTTCTCTGTTGGACTTAAAAAAGTTTGCTGTTCGACGGGGATATCAAGCAGTAGGCGTTAAATTAAAATTATCGGCTTTGCCCAAATTGCGAGGACCGGTGTTGGTTTTTTTAAACATCAAAGATTATAAACATTTTGCCATTTTGCGAGGCGTGAAAGGGGAAGGTGTTTTTCTGGCCGATCCAAGTCGTGGCAATGTGCGTATGTCGGTTGAGGAATTTGCTCAGGAATGGAATGGTGAAACCTTGGTATTAGGAAAAAAAGGCTTTGGCACCGCCGCCGAATATCCGCTTCAAATTCGAGAAGATGAACTGTTCAGCCCTAAACGGATGGGGGCAAGAAAAATCTTGCATATAAGATGATCATAAGCGCCGAATCAGGCGTGGGTATTTTAAAGGGGGCAACCACAAGGGATTGCCCCGGCGTTTCAACCATCCATGTCACCAGATTATTGAGAAAATGCCTAACCAATAACTACAAGGATTCTATTTTAGAAAGGATTTTATCGAAACAGATTTGACGAAAAAGCATGGTTTTCACATATTATAAAATGTAATTCCGATAGAGTGACTTTCGATATTGAAATACAAGTCCCTAATCCCAAAGGGAAATTAGCGGCGGGCATGACTTTCAGCCGCGTTATTATAGTAATCTTCTTATAAAAATATTCGATATAAATTAAATTATTCGTCGGGTGGGATTGCTAAGCGCCAGGATTTTGGGTAATGGAACGAGCCTTATCGCCCGCTTGCCCACTAATTAGTCAGGTTTTCTCACCCACTTCCATTTTTCAGATCGATATTCAATTCTATACCACCATTAAAGCCCATATTTTTTTTCAATGACCCGCTGTCGTTCCAATTCTTCTTCGTCACCGATTTTTTCAATCATATCGAGCCAAATCAGTGGATGGGCATAATTTTTGGTCACGGTTGCCAGTAAGTCGGCCACTTTTGGTAAAGGTTGCTTTTCAGGTACCGCGATGTAAGCGTAGAGTCCAAGTAAAGGTTCTTCAGTCTCGTCCAGATGGATTTGATAGTTTTCTCCACTTTGAACTTGGCATTTGCCGCCTAAACTCTCTAAAGTTTGTTTGAGTTCAAGTACTTGTTCTTGACCTGGATGGACACCGTCAAGACTATAGCTGCTATAATGGCCTTGTTGAATCGTTTGAAGCGAGGCGTAAAGCGGATATTGATTGTCGGCTTCCTCCTCATCGCGTTGTTTGGGTTTATTGAGTTGAACTGGCTCAAAAACAACGGTATCGCTATAGTGTTGGGTATCGTTTGGGGCGGAAATTTCCACTATTCGTGCCGTTACCGGGCCAGTTCGCAGCGCGTAATAGGTGGCTGGTTCTCCATCGGTTTGGTTAAATTGAATGAGGCAGGTTCCCATCTCTTGATCAATCGGTCCTTCAGTTGGGAGTTCTTTAAAACCCAACCTATCGGCCGAGTGTCGCACGGTATCCCAGTCTTCTAGCAGGGTAGCAACCCCCATGCGATCCCAGTCATGATCACCGCTTTGTTCATTCAGCTCAACTAATCGGTTGAGATGTTGTAGGGCAGTTTCCAGTTGACCGGTCTTGCGTTCCAGTTCAGCCAGTAACATTCGGCTATTAAAAGCCGTTGGTTGTTGTGCTAACAGCGATGATAAATGCTGTTTGGCGAGTTCCCATTCTTGATCTTTCTGATATTGTAACGCGAGTAACCAGTGACAATTGAGATGGACTTCTTGCTCCAGATCACGTTCCAGCATTGAAGAGGCAAAATGTTGTAGAGCCTGATGCGATCCGTCATTCAATAATAAAAAGCCATATTGAAGTACCGCGTTGGAAGAATGAGGATATTTGTTAATATATTGAGTTAACAGATTTTTACCTTCATTCGGTTCACCCATCGCGTCATAAGCTTTGGCTGTGATTAGGGCTAGACTTTCGTGTTCAGGCCAACGTTGTCGGGCTGTTTCCAAAATATCCAGATCAGATTCAGGGTCTTTTCCGAGGGTTTCCAGGACTTGTTCTGGTGTGTTCTCCGAAAATGGGGCAACGGATTGTTTGGCTAACGCGGTGGCTATTTCAGCACTTAAGCTGGTTAGTAATTGGTTGGCATCTAACGGTTTTCGCAAACGCTCGATTAGGGTTTTCGCCCTTTCATAACAACGACTGGCCGTGTTAGGATTACCTCGCTTTAGAGCAAGTTCTGCTTGCCATAAGGTGAGCGTGAAGGCATATCGTATCACACCTTTATCAGCTAATTGAGTACTCATTTGCTGAAATTGAGCGTTCAGGTGCCAATCATTGGGAATAACCCTCGCTTTCACCAAAACTCGTACCGCATCTGCCCAATCAATATAATGATCAGACGTTGGTGCAATTTTGCTAAAATCCGGCAAGACGCTTTTCGCGTCGTCATAACGTCCTAAATAGGCGGTAATACGCGCTTCATCAATGGCTTGGGTCAACAGATCATCTTGATCATCATCTGGCTCATAGTGGTCTTTGTTCAGATCATAAGCTTCTTCATAGCGTTTCAGCTTGATTAATATTTCTATATGACTACCCTCAAGCTTTTTAGATTGGTTGGCCAGTAACAAGGCTTGCTGTTGTTGCTCCAAAAAGGTGAGAGCTTCTTCGTATCGTTGGCCATCAAGTAACGCATCAATATATTCGGCTGAAATACACACAAAACAAGGCCAACTGGCATCAATTTTGGCCAATGTTTCGGCTGCCACTGTTAAACGTTCTTCAACATAGCCAGGGCCATCCGCTAGTCCATAACAGTTCGCAATATCTTGGACAACACAAATGCTTTGTGGACAATCGCGGGTATTGTCACGGTAAGCAAACTCTAACAGATTCACCGCTTCAGGTAGCATCTTGGTGACTTCGTAGCGATGCAGAACTTGACTCTGTAAATGCCAATGGCGGATAAATACCTCAATCCAAGGATTTTTTATGGCTCTTGCCAGTGCCAACGCTTCTGGAACGATTGCATCCACTTGAGCGTGATTTTCATCAACCGTATAGGATGAAAGGACACGCATGAGATGTGCCAAACGATGATGGCCTTGATGCTCCAATTCTTCCTGACCCTCTTCAACCCATTTCCAAATATCCATGTTATCAGTTATCAGTTATCAGTTATTAGTAGGCAATATGGTCACTGCCATATCGTGTCGGGCAACCATAACGGATTGGGGGCAACCATAACGGATTGGGGGCAACCATAACGGATTGGGGGCAACCATAACGGATTGCCCCTACATCAATGACCGTAGGGGCAATCCCTTGTGGTTGCCCCAATCTTTTAATTTCAATCGGTTACAAGACATCGTCCAGTCATAACTACATCAATGACCGTAGATTTGTAGGGTGGGATTGCTGTCGCCAATGAACTCAATATAAACCGAGATTTCACCGCCCGCTTGCCCACCATCCCCCCTCAAACGGGAAACACTATACAATGTTATTGTGATTCAATCAGTTGCAAAATGGTGTCCGAAAAAGTGGCTAGTGCGTCTGATAAGTCTACGCCTAGTTCGTCGTCATGGTTACGGCCCATCATTAGGGTGAAGGAACGCAATAAGTTGGCTATTTGTTGTTGTGTTTCACCTTCAGTTTCTAATAGTCGTTGGATCAGTGGTGAATCCAGATTGACGTAAAAGTAGGCCGCTGTTTCGTTTTGGATTTTGTTGGTGTATATTCGGGCTAAACCGAGTACGCCTGAGCTTATGCGACGATCCATGTCATCAGACTCTATACGTTGTTTCAGTTGATAGTCTCGGTCTGGAATTAATATCATTGGTAAGTGGCTCGGTTGAAAACGCGAGGCTTTAACTTGTTGACCTGGCAGCGCGAGTAGTGATTGGAGCAATGCTTGGTCAGCTTGGCTGATTTTTTCTGATTTAAAAACCACCGCATTGCCGCTCTTGGTGCCCAGTTTAATGACTCGGCCACCAAACAGTTCTGTGTAATGTTGGCAGAATGGGAGGGCGGCATATCGAATACCGGTGACAACCGGTGTCATCAAAGCCCGAAAAATGACTTCTTCATAGTCACCTTCTTCTCCTATTGAGACATAGATTTTATTCTGACTACGGCTCATAATAGCCGACACGGTTAAATCGCCTTCGGAGGTGGGCACTTTGAGATCGTCTGCCACCGTTTTAAACAGACGATCATCGCATAAAGCGGCCCCAAGTAGGGCCTCGTTGTGACGTTTTAAGATACTCCGCCAGGTACTCTTTTCTTCACGAGCAATTTTCGCCAGTCCGGCAATCAAGGCATCGTTCAATTGCCGTTGTATTTTTTCGTAAATCTCATTCTTTTGGATATCTTCACGGCTGGCGGTGGGCGTTAATTGGTCGGATTCAATCACGCCGCCAACAAAGCCCGCCCAGATAGGTAGTAATTCACGGATATCTGAACTGACAAACATGTTCCGCACAAAAACGCTGAGGTTGCGGTTATCGGAGGTGCCATAGGTGGAGGTATCTTGAACCCAAAGCAGTCCTTTGGCTTCACTTTCTTCAGTTGGGTTAACCGGTATTGTGCATAATGGTTTAAAGTAATTCTCGAAACGTTCGGCAAATTCAAGGCTCTGTTTTTTCAATTTAATCGGAGAAATCTGCGTTTGATCGAGTCGCCAAGGGGCTGGCTCATCATTGACCGGCACGTCTCGGTTGTTATTGAGATAGATTGGTATCGGTAACAGGCTACAGTAACGTTGCAGCAGTTTTTCGGTAATAAACGCTTCGGCGAGTTCTTGAAAAGGTTTTGATAGCTGCAAAACCACTCGCATCCCAATCTGGCGTGGTGTGGCTTCTTCAACAGAATAACGCTCGGCTCTATTGCTGACAAAGTGCCAACCGTTTTCGGGTTCCTGATACGAGGTTGTCCAGACATCTAGTCGTTTTGAGACGACATAAGCGGATAGAAAGCCTAAGCCAAAATAGCCGATCATAATATCTTCGGCTTGTTGTTCGCGTAGAAATCGGGTATAACCGGAGCCAACCGTCGCTAAATAATTAATGATCTCGTCGCGGGTTAAACCGGCACCGTTATCTTCAATCGTCAATGTGCCTTTGGCTTGATTCGTGGTAACATGAATCATTGGCTCAAAGGCTTCTTGACTTTCGAGTTGGCGGCGGGCACAGGAATCATGAGCATTTTGTATTAATTCGCGGATGGCAACGGTGGGCGTGGAATAGAGATTTTTACTCAATACATCCATCAAACCGCCGAGATTGACTTGTGTTGTGAAAAGTTCTGTTGTCATAATGTCATGTCATGTAATGAAAAATGAAGAGACTTGGTTGTTTCGTTCCTGACGCTGCGCGAATTGAGTGAAACTTCAATAATCTATAAAATTTCAGGTTAATAATCAATGGGCTGACGCATATAGCGTTTCCCGATTGAATAAACTACACCTCTTCAACCCCTATCAGGGTTGTGCGCTTTCTTTAATAAGTTTAGCTTATTCAATCGAAAAACGCTATATCAAGAAAACGGTTATCAATAGTACTGAGGAACTTTATCAAGCTATTGCAGATGCTTTAAAAACTATTTATATTGATGATGCCATAAACTCTATCAATCATTGTCGGTAACAATTGTACTTTACACAAACGAAAAACACTATATTTGAGATCGGCCCGCTTACCGGCCCCCTACGAAACTATCAACTCACTCATAATCCTTACTCCTTCTTGTCTACTGGCAGCGTTTCCAGTAAATCTTAGCCACCGTATCTAGTAGACATTATCGGAAATTAAAGCCATTGAAAAATAAGCTATTTTAGAACAAGTTTTGGCAACGTAAAAAATTGGAAATAAATTTGCTTATGTTATTTTATGCCATTTTAACCCCAAGATAATTTTATTTTTAGCGGTATTTTTGATGATTTCTATTTAAACCTTCAAAATCATAAAAATTTATCAAATCAATCCGATTATAAATAACAGAGATTATTGGGATAACTTATTAATTTTAAATGAATTTAATCGAATATTATTTCCGATAATGTCTAGTATTTGCCAAACTCCGACGCGCAACTAATCAATCAATAACTTATATGCTATTGAGTTATTCGTCATTTATTGTTTTATCGTTATGCTCAATAGTTTTTAGGTTTAATACTTTGTTTAAATAATATTAAAATCAATAGCTTACTATCATTTTAAAATTTTTAAGCAGAAATTTGTATCCATAACATACCCGCTACCAAATGAGCTTTATTAAAAAGGTTGAGGCATAGTGCCTAAAA
>Ga0233403_10001073_pt1 | contig 12886 bp, 5 predicted proteins | sample Na_oxic_1_MG_FD_179866 | JGI IMG/M metagenome (GOLD analysis project Ga0233403, IMG submission 179866) | Seawater microbial communities from Saanich Inlet, British Columbia, Canada - Na_oxic_1_MG | ecosystem: Environmental > Aquatic > Marine > Inlet | place: Canada: British Columbia | collected...
CGACAATATGTTGCACTATGGATAAACCTAATCCATGTCCTTCTTGAATTTTATGGAGTCGTATAAATGGTGTGAACAATTTAGCAATGGCATCTTGGCTTAAACCGGGGCCATTATCGCGCACCCAAAAACGAATTTTATCAGCATCACATTGAGTTGCCCCAATTTCTAAATGCGGTGGTTGTCCACCGTATTTTAAACCATTGGTTAAATAGTTAACCCAGATTTCCTCTACCCACGCGGCATAACCAAGGACCGTTGGCCATTCGTTTGGCGTAATGATTTTTCCTTTGAATTGTTTGATTGGAAGAATAAGACGTTCTTGTACTCGATAAATAATATCACCCATATTTAAAGGTGTCAGTTCAACCTCTTCTTTTGACACACTCGCCAATAATAATAAAGCATTTATAATCTCCACCATTTTTTTGCTAGATTGAAAAATATATTGCAAACATTTATGAGCTTGCATACTTAGATTTTCGTTAAAATCGTCCTGCAATAAGTCTGACATTGCAATAATATGGGCTAGCGGATTTTTTAAGTCGTGTGCTACTGTGTGAGAAAAGGCATCTAATTCAGCATTCTTAGTTTTTAATTCAATATTTTTAGTTTCTAATTCAATATTTTTAGCTTGAAGTTGTTTTTGTAATTGGCAAATTATCAGATGTGTATTAATTCGTGCCAACACTTCTTCTTGTTGAATGGGTTTAGTCACATAATCAACGGCCCCTACTTCAAAACCTTTGACTTTATCTACTGTATCAGATAATGCGGTCATAAAAATAATGGGAATATCTTGGGTTTTGGTATTGGCTTTTAATCGCTGACACGTTTCAAAGCCTGAAATACCAGGCATCATGACATCTAATAAAATTAAATCGGGATGTTCTTCTTCAAGCAGTTCAATAGCACTTTCTCCGTTTCGTGCGACTAAGACTTCAAAATCATGATTATCTAAAAAATGGAATAACGCGCTCACATTTTCAAAAATATCATCCACAATGAGAATGGTGGGAGATTGTTGCATTGTCATATTAATTATTTTGTGAAAATTGGTAATTGGTAATTGGTAATTGGTAATTGGTAATTGGTTCAGACAATGAAATCAGATAGTTAAAAAAGCATCGCCTCGCGTTAGTCTATGATTTTTATAACTAAGAAAGGAATTGAGGATTTAATAATATCCGCAATTCCCGCTCATAAAAAAAAGTAACGCTATATATAGTACCACGCACCGCAAATTCATCTGATTATTTATATCACTGATGTTACGCACAGTGCTTCAACCAGAAAACCCTTTTAATCCTAATATTTTTTTATCGGCACGATCTCTCCCTCTCCCTAACCCCCTCCCGCTAGGAGGGGGAACCGTTCCGTGCCATTCTGCTATTGGTTAGCTATAACAAGATAGATAAAATTAAATACAGTCAAAATATTGTTTTTAAAACTATTTAATGACTCTCGTTTTAGCTAAAAATAGCAAAATGGCACCGAGCGGTCCCCCCTCCCAGCGGGAGGGGATTAGGTGGTCCCTGAGATTGTCGAAGGGGGAGGGAGAGATCGCGCTTCTAAAAAATATTAGAGGATTTTTCTTAACACGAAGAATCAAGCTTTTTGAAGCATTGTGCGTAACATGAGTTATAGCGTTTTTGCGTTTAATACATTACAGCGTTATAGCGTTTTTTATTTAATTATGAATAATTTAAACTAGATTAATTGTACTTTATTTAATCGGGAATTACTATATATCAGTACCAATCAAAGGGTTGGTTACAATTATTATCCGATATATTAACGGAAGGAAAAATTTCACAACGATCTTAGGATGGGTACCCATCCCAGATGTTATTGTTGAGAAAAATCACCGATTTTAACTTCTGGAAAACTATGAGTTTGTGAGGCACTATCTTCCACAGTTACCATAAATTGTTCGGGTTGAGTGCCTAATAAATTACCCAAAACGCCAGTTTCTAAACTGCCACTGGGGTAAACAAAATTGACGATATATAATTTGTCACCATTGGGCAACGTTTCTTGCAATTGCATGGGTAAACGAAATGGACTTTGATTTTGTTCCAGCGTTACCGTTTTGAACGGAAAAAATCCTTCTCTGATAATTGCTTTGATCGTCAATTGGGCATCACTCGCTTCAGCCAAGGTAGAGTCTTTATTATTTTTATGCACCAGAGCAGGATCAAAACCGGCGGCAAGCACTTGTGGTTGACGACGGCGAATGCTGATTTGATGAAGCGGTTCAATACTCAATGAGTTAGGTACGTTTGCCAGTTGCGGGTGGTTGCCGATTTCTAAATTAGGAAAGGCCTGAAATTGTCCGGCTTGGTCGATGGCTTGAATTTGAAATTGTCCGAATTGTTCGCCAAACAGATCGCCAAGCGTTGTTATTGGAAATGTGCCTTGACTGAAAGTAAATACGGTTTCATAATGCTGATCGCCGTTGGCGTAGGTGGCTACGTGTTGCATGATTAATTGAAAATCACTGCCATTTTGCATAAAACGCATCGTTTGTATCGGTTCTTTGCCGGGCCTCACAATGGCAAAAATTTTGACATTGGTATCCAAAATATCCACCAAAATGGGATCAAAGCCGGCCATTAATACTTGAGGGAGTTCACGTACTTTGCCGGTGACTGGCACTTCATCACTTTGCCGATCAATGACGGTGATTGGCATATTGTATGACGTGGTTTGTTGAGTCAGTTCAGAAGTCGCTTGTAATGTGACATGATAAGTCCCTCCTTCCAAAAACGTATGGGCCGGATTGGTGTCGGTGGAAACTTCGCCGTCACCAAATTGCCAGACATAAGATAATCCATCTTCTGAGTTGCTAAATAAACCCGGTTGAGATTCATTCTGGAAAAACACACGCAAGGGTTTTTCCCCAAATAACGGGCTGGGTCTAAAGCGCACTTGTGGCGCAACATATTGATTACTAATTGTAAATATTTCAATTCCCAGCCGTTCTTCTCCTAACGCATTTAGTGCTGTCATTGTCACCATAAATTCTCCTTCCCCAGAATAGGTGTGTGACACAATTTGCGTATCGGTACTCACCACCGGGCTGCCGTCACCAAATTGCCATTGCAAAAAAGTGGCTTCAAAACTCGCAGGTAAACGGGCAATAAAGAGTTGTTGCAATGGATTTGACGTTTTTAATATTTCAATTTTTACTGGCACTTCTCTGCTATTGTTAACCAATTCCAAGGCTAAATTATATTTTCCTAACGTGTTATCGGTTAAAGAAGTGGCTTCGACCAATAATCCGCTGCTGTCTTTGGGCGTATAACGCAAACGGGCGTTTTTTTCATCACCGCTATTATTGTCTTGAAATAATAGCCGATTATATTGGTCATATAAATAGAGATAACTATCAAATTCGTCAGAAGTCATCTCAATCACCAATTCTTGTCCGGGCGTAACGGAAGTAATGCGGTAGCGATCCGCAAAGGCATTGGTTCGGGTTTGGGAACGCGTGTCCGAAAACGCTAATTCTCCAGAAACGCTGTTTGATACGCGCAATAAAACGCCAGTGGGAGTTGAACCGATTGAAATTTGGTCATTGCTATGGGCATAAGCCCCTTGATTATCACGCACTGTCAAGCCAACGCTATATTGTCCGGGTTGTTCGTAAGTATGCGTGATGGTTTCGCTGGCCTCACAGATAACCGGGGTGCCATCACTAAATTGCCAACAGCGTTCTGTGATTTCGCCATCGAAATCGGTGCTAAAGTCAGTCAATGTGACTGTTGCTGGCACGGTTGGACTGTCTAAAATAAATTCAAACGGATAGGCGTTGGGTGGTTGATTGACGGTGCCGGGAAAAATTTCTAGCGCGTATTGTCCATATTCGCGGCGATTATGAGATGTGGCTTCAATATAATAGGTGCCTTCTGTTTCAGCCGTAAACACAATTTCGGCGTTGGTTGTATTGCTATAACGATCATCGTTAGAGGCGAGCAGTATTTCACCTTTAACATCTTGATATAAATATAAATAGGCATTAAAAGCGGCTGATAGGCGAATCGTTACGGTTTTATCGGCAACCAGTTTGAGGGCATACGCTTCGGCTGATGTTGCTGTGCGTTGAAATGACCAAGGATCGGCTTCATCCAAAATATCCATTCGCAATTCGCCCATTGTTAAAAATGGGGCTTTGCTAAAATCCTCATCAGTGTTGTCACGGCGTATTGGTTGGGGCGGTTTAAAATTAAGTGTTTGTTCACGGGCATTAGGGCCCATGTTTTCATACAATGCGATTGGATTACTAAAAATTTGGGTAGCCACTTGACGTGCTATTTCTTCATCTGTAGTTTGAGCGACAAAATAAATCAGTCGCACTTGTGATTGGGCTGGAATTGTGACATCAGAATAAATCCAACTCAATTGATGGCCGCTCAGCGTGTGTGTGGCTTTGATGGGGCTATTGGGCTGAGAGTGATAATGGAGTAATACTGGCATGGGCCCTGAAACATCATTAATCACATCATCGGTAATTAAAAAATTACCTTGATCGGCAATGATGGTGGTACGATTACCTGCCCCTAATTTCCCGTAAATTTCTACATTAACTGTTATCTCAACATCAGTGGGATTGCGTAAAATTTCAGAGAAACGCGCAAAATTTTGGGTTTTAGAAACGTGCAAATTGCGTTTCACTTCCAAACCACTGCCTGGCTCAATAAAAGTTTCTCGACGCACTTCTCGTCCATCGGGAGATAAAATGCGAATGCTTTGGGCATAATTGGTCCCATTGACGCGCAAGTGATACAGGCCAGCATAGGCATCCAAAGTCCCTTTTTGCAGGGCCCCATCAGGGCCTATGTCATATAAAAAGCTTTCTCCATCAAATAGTTGTAAAGAATAACTGGGCCCTGACAATAAACAAAGTAATAGGGTAATTAATGGGGTCCAAAACGATTTTGTCATTAATTTATGTCCATTAGTTGGAAAAACATTCAATAGAAATAGCTACAAATAGTATTTCTTTAAGAAATACTATTTGTTAATCGTGCGTCAGTTATTTTCTGCGGCATCTCTAAAGTATAATCGTATTAATTTTCAATAAGATAATTTTTATCGTTGTTTCTAGTTAAGAATATTATTATAACCAAATAAAAAATTTTGGATAGTCTTATAAGTTATGAGCATTCAATGGGTAGATAAACTGATGACTCTAAATACCCAAAACGAAACTTGACCGGTTTTAAAAACTGGTCAGTGATATGTAGGTCAGGTTACGCTTCGCTAATTCGACCTACACTTCAGATTAAAAAAACCACGAACACCTATGGATTAAAGCCCATAATTCCAATTGCTAAAAGACATAAAAAAAGCCCCAAGGCTAAAGAGCCAAGGGGCTTTTTTTGTACGAGGTCGAACACGCCAGTTCTTCCCTACAGCCTCTGAATATGCGCGGTTTGGTAGGGGCATACCTACGTGTCTGCCCTTAACTTCATGGCATTTACCCTATGCTTGCTAGGGAAAAGGTAACATTTTCATGGGAGAAGCCATACGATTTACGTTGTATCCCATTGAACCCACTGAACCGTTTAAAGTAGTCATTTGGTAACTCATGTTCCCCATATCATAGCTCATCATACTCATATTTTTCTGCATTAAAGCTATATTTTGGTTCATTTCTTTCATGTGAATACTCATTTGGTGCATATTGCCATTCATATCAGCAATTGCGGTATTCATGTGCTTCATAACACTAATATGTTGATGAATTTCACTCATTGAATGATTCATCATGTCCATATTTTTAGTGACTAACATAAAATTTTTATCCATATGCTCCATATACTCTCCCATTTTATCCATACCATTTGTAATTTGTTCCATTCTGAAAAGCAGGGTAAAAATAAGAGCAAACATAGCAATGGCTAAAACAAATAAGCCCAACATACTGAATCGAATAATCTGTGTGGTACGTTTACCAATCCTAACCGCAAATCCTTCTCTCAATTGCATTGCCTTGTTAAATTCAATCATGCTGTCTCTAAAAACATTGACAACACCTTCCAATTCCAAATTATTTTTTTCTTCCATACCATATATCCTTAAGATTAGGTTGATATTTCATCGAAGTTGTACCAGATCAAGCATCAATAAAACGAATACAATGTCAGGTAAAACAACTCTCCCAAGTCCAAATACCTCTTGAGCTTTTAGCCATGAGCTTTAGTTCATGGTGGTATGGGAATTTCAGCCTTCCTGTATTAGTGCTAGCAAGCGCGTTTGGAAGGCATTATAATTCCATTCCAAAATAAATCAAGTCTATTTTAAATAGTCAGACATAAAAAAAGCCCCTTGGCTTTTCTGCCTTGGGGCCTTTATTTGAGTGATGGGTTTACATTGAGATATTGAAATGAGGTATGTGAAGACTCTTCTACTGTTTGCTTTAAAAAGGGGTTTATAATTGTTGTACTTTGGATAGTTTGATTATGTTGTATCATAGGTGTTCATTATTTTTTATAACCTAAAAGTAGTGATATTGGAGTTCAAAGCGAAGCTTTGTGTGAGGACCAGCAAAGCTTCGCTTTGAACTCCCACTACCTACTGAAAATAGTGGATGCCACAATCAAGCTGTCCCAGTAGGACAACCGATATGTGGGAATATCCTTCAGTTGAGCATCACATCTAGCGTTTGCGGACTGTAAATCACGGTGCCATCCATAAGGCGATAGCCAAAGTAGATATTAATCAATCCGGTGGCTGACAGTTGTCCTTGATATATCGGCACATCAATCACTACTGCTGGTGCATCAACAGTTTGGAATATGACTAAACTACCCATGTCAAAATCCCAAGGCAATATGTCGCCGTTTTCATCTAACATTAAGAAGAGGGGTCCGGTCCCCTGTCCCCTGTCTCCTGTCCCCCTTCTCTGTTGATAGGCAACAACCACTAAACTATCTACGACTTGCCCGTGATGCTCGGAGGCTATTTCAATGCGTCCACGAATATCCACGCCATCAGAGAGTGTTACTGTGGCACTTGATTCAAACGGGCCGGTGTTGATGGCTATGCCACCGCTAAACAGGGCCTTGCTTTTGGTGATTTCACCGTTAGCGTTAACCGCTATGGCAGATTCCAAAATAGGCAATTTCTCAGAATCGGTGGTTTCGGACGGCAATTCATCCAAGTCCGTTGTTTCGGAAGGCAATTCTTCAGAATCGGTGGTTTCGGACGGCAATTTCTCTGATTCCGTTGTTTCAGAGGGCAATTTCTCAGAATCTTTAGTTTCAGACGGTAATTCCTCAGAATCCTTGGTTTCAGACGACGGTTCCTCAGATTCCTTGGTTTCGGATGGCAATTCTTCATCGTCTTCCGTTAAAGGTTCTGGTATCTGATTGACGCAAGAAAGTTGAGTATTGGCTTTAAGGGTCACATTTTCCAGTTGAGCGGGAGCTTCACAATCCCCTTGAATGTTGCCGGCAATGGCCCCGCCAATGATATGCGTGTTAGGTGCTAACTGAACATTTTTGAAGAAACCACCAATTTCACTATTATTATAAATAGTACCTGATAAAGTACCACCAATAATAGATGCTCCCTGAAACTCAAAATCTTCCATCAAACCTTCACTCACAATATAGCCAGTGATAATCCCCCCGGTGAGATGACCGTCTTTCGTTATCGTCAAATTAGATACTTGCCCTTTATTCGTCAAGATACCTTCTAATACCGCATTAGAAAGATTTCCTTTCTCAATAATTTCTAATTCCACAATACTTCGCCCCTGTGCATTACAAATCCGATTCAGTATAGAATCACTTGGGCATTGAGTGGATTTATGAACGATAGGAGCATCAGTGGTCGTGGTAGGAAATTCAACCTCTTCATCTATCGTCGGTTCTACTGGTTTTACGGTTTCAGGAGTCTCATCATCTATCGTTGATTCTACTGGTTTTACGGTTTCAGGAGTCCCGTAATCTATCGTCGGTTCTACTGATTCTAGTGTTTCAAAAGTTCCATCATCTATTGTTGGTTTTACTGGTTTTACGGTTTCAGGAATTCCATTATCTATCGTTGGTTTTACCGGTTCTGGTTCTACAATTTCCTCAGTCGTTTCAACTATCGTTGGTTCTACTACTGGCTTTACGGTTTCAGGAATTCCATTATCTATCGTTGGTTCTACTGGTTTTACGGTTTCAGGAGTCCCATCATCTATCGTTGGTTTTACCGGTTTCACTACATCGTTCACCATACCGAATAAGCTAATATTGAATTGAGGATAGTCAGGTGCATTAGAGTTAACCGCCAACTGCGCCTGTTTCTCACCGGTGCTGTTTGGAATGAAGCTAATATATTCATAGCAGACTTCGCTTGGTGCAAGGGTTTTATCCGTGCACTGTTCGTCCACATTTATGGATTGTGTAAATTCCACAGAATGATGGCCAGTAATAGTTACGGTATTGATATGGATGGAGATTTCATCACTGGTATTGGTAATGGTAAAAAGTTGATGGTCTTGTTGATTGCTTTTCAATTTTCCAAAGTCGTGGCTGATGGGATAAGGTTGGAGATCACCGCACATTCCCACTTGGTTCCTTGCCCAACTACTTCGATCATATTTATTCAACCAAGCGAGCAAATCTGGAGCAAAAATTTTAAGGTAGTTATTAGCGAAATAAGTCACCTCATTAGGACTTAATTTGATGATTGAAAGTGGCAAATCACAAAGTTGGTTGTGAGACAGATCGATCACCTCTAATTTGCTTAAATTGCCAAAAGATTCAGGCAAGCTGGTTAATTCATTGTTTTTCAGAAATAACACCCACAAATTGTTTAAATTGCCAAAGGATTCCGGCAAGCTAGTCAGATTGTTGTTTGCCAATAAGAGAGAAGATAAACTGTTTAAATTACCAAAGAATTGCGGCAAACTCGTCAGTTGATTATTCCGCAGTTCGAGTCTTTGGAGATTGCTTAAATTGCCAAAGGATTCAGGAATAGTGCCACTGAGTCTATTCTCAGATAAGCTAAGTTCTGTTACATTGTCAGCCTCGCAACTAACCCCAAACCAATCACAAGGCGTATTCGTCTCATTCCAACCTTTGTTATTTTTCCAATAAGGTCCATCGGTATTGTAATAAAAATCAAGCAAAGCCTCGCACTCCGATTGCGGAATTTGGGTTACCTGGGTACAGTCGATCTTTAAATTATCACACCCCCCCGATGTTTGAGTGCTTTCCCAATCACTGTCATATTGATTCACCCAATCAAGCAAGTCTGGATCAGAAATCAGAAGATAGTTATTAGCGAAAGTAGCACCCTCTGGAATAAGCTCTTCAGAATTATGCCCTGGACTTAAATTGAGATTGATGATTGAAAGTGGTAAATCACAAAGTTGATTGTCGTTGAGTTTGAGGTTCTGTAGACTACTTAAATTACCAAAGGACTTAGGCAAACTGGTCAGTTGGTTGTTATCCAAAAAGAGCCACTGTAGATTGCTTAAATTGCTAAAGGACTTTGGTAAGCTGGTCAGTTGATTATTCTTCAGAGCGATGATCTCTAAACTGCTTAAATTTCCAATGGACTCAGGCAGACTGGTCAATTGATTGTTATCCAGACCGAGGATATTTAAACTGCTTAAATTACCAATGAATTCAGGCAAGCTAGTCAGTTGGTTGTTCTCCAGACGGATATCTTCTAAACGGCTTAAATTGCCAATGGACTCAGGCAAGCTGGTCAGTTGGTTGTCGGATAGAAGGAGACTTCCTAGCTTGCTTAAATTGCCAATAAACTCCGGCAAGCTAGTCAATTGGTTATAGGATAGAGAGAGGCTATCCAAATTGCTTAAATCACTAATAAACTCTGGCCAACTGCTCAGTTGGCTGTTAGTCAGGTCAATGACCTTTAAACTATTTAAATTATCAAGGGACTCAGGAAAGTTGCTTATTTGATTGCCACCCAAATTAAGCCCCTGTAAACGGCCCAAATTATTAATAGATTCAGGCCATTTTGTTAATTGATTATAAGATAGATAGAGCCACTGTAAACTACTTAAATTGCTAAAGGATTCTGGCAAGTTGGTTAGTTGGTTGCCCCACAGATTGAGATATTGTAGACTACTTAAATTGCCCAAAGACTCTGGCAAGCTGGTTAGTTGGTTGCTCCCCAGCTTGAACGTCTGTAAACTACTTAAATTGCCAATGGACTCTGGCAAGCTGGTTAGTTGGTTGCTCCCCAGATTGAGCGTCTGTAAACTGCTTAAATTGCCAATGGACTCTGGCAAGCTGGTTAGTTGATTGAACTTTATATTAATTTTTTGTAAATTCTTTAAATTACCAACGGACTCTGGCAAACTAGTCAATTGGCTATCAGATAGAACGAGCGTTTGTAAACGACTTAAATGACTGATAGTTTCAGGAATAGTCCCGCCATTGACCAGTAAGTTAAGTTCCGTTACATGTTCATCCTCACAAGTAACCCCAAACCAATCACACGGTGTATTCGTCTTATTCCAGGTGTCCTTGATGAACCAATTAGGACCATCAGTGCTGTGATACAAATCAAGCAAAGCCTCGCACTCTGTTTGCGGGATTTGGGTTACTTGGGTACAATCGGTCTCTGCTTGCACATTCATAGCAGACAATCCAAGCATTGCAACAAGCAACGCTTTAATTAACCAAATACGCCAAAGGCAATAGTCACTTTGATTTTTCATCGTCTCTTATCCTCATGCGGTTGAAATTTATTAGGTAATCCCAAAACGAAAAATTGAATTCCCTCAAAACTCAAAAAATAAACTTTTGCTCAACAACAATCGCATAAGATGTGCCAAACCTAACAAGTTTTTATCGAATTGATAAACAAAGGAAAATATAAAGAAGGTTCAAAAAGAGGATTTTTTAACAAGTGCTGAAAATCAGCCAAACGGAGGGAGAAAAATAGAATAAGTATATGCTAATAGACTAAAATAAAGGACGAAATGATTAAAGTGCTGAATTTCAGCAGGTATTGTTGAAATTCAGCACTTTTTTAAGTACCTTGGCAAAAGTTATCAGGTATATTATAATCACATTCTTAAAATTTACCCATATTTCATTCACTCAAATAACCGCGAAGAAAAATGATGAATAAGTTTAAGTATATTTCTCCCTTAAATGACACACAACGTTATGAACTAGAAGAACTAAGGAAAGGCTCGTCGAAAACCAAAGTGAGATCACGAGCCCATGCGATCTTGCTTTCATCAGAGGGTTTCACAATAGAAGAACTCATGGAAATATTTAAAGTCGAAAGGGATACCATCTCAAGATGGCTAAACAATTGGGAACAAAATGGTTTAGAAGGATTACATGATAAAGTCCGAAGTGGTCGGATTCCAACTTTAAATAAAGATGAACAAAACGTTTTGAAAAAATTAATCAAAGAAAATCCTCGAAGCTCAAAAATGGTTGCCCAAAAACTTTTTAATCAAACCGGTAAAAAATTAAGTCACTGGAGTGTAAAGAGATTAGCCAAAAATTTGGGGCTTTCATGGAAGCGGGTCCGAAAATCTTTGAAGTCAAAACGTGATGAAAAGAAGTTTAGGAAAGCTAAATCGGAACTTGAGGCTTTGGAACGAGTAGCTTTGACAAATACTAAGAAGCCTCTCCAAAATAAAGAGAAGTCGAGAACTCCAGCCTCAGAGTCAGATATTGAAGTTTTTAAACAACTTATTGAGCGTGATCGGATTATTATTTTTGATGCCCCAAATATCGTCAAAGCTGTGAAGCCAAAAACTAAGGTGGTCGCTCCCAAAACGGCTTCATCGAAGGAGGCTGTTTTGAGCGAAGTTGCTCTGGATGGCGAGTTCCCAGATGACGGTGTGAAGCCAAAAATCAAGGTGGTCGATCCCAAAACGGCTTCTGTTTTGAGCGAAATTGCTCTTGATAGCGAGCTCCCAAATGACGGTGTGAAACCAAAAAGCAAGGTGGTAGTCACCAAAACGGCTCCATCGACGGAAGCTGTTTTGAGCGAAGTTGCTTTTGATGGCGAGCTTCCAAATGAAGGTGTAAAGTCAAAACCCAAGGTAAGGCCCAAAATAGCTGCATCGACGGAAGCTGTTTTGAGCGAAGTTGCTCTTGATGGCGAGTTCCCAAATAAAGGTTATCCATTTAATGAAACCAATGAATTACATCACCCCGAAGGCGAAACGTTCGAGACGAAACGCGTTCCAAATGATGAAAGCAAGGATAAGGAAGTCATTGGTGCGGGTTTTCCGAATGAAACCAATGAAATCCATTACCATTCTTCTCCCCAAATGATTACCGAACCTTCCGAAGTTAAAACCGATAAAGCTACCAAATTAAACCCAAATAAACCTTTCAATAAGGACATTTTTGAGGTCGTTTATTTTGATGCGACCGGTTTCGATTTGGTTCCAAGTGTACCTTATGCCTGGCAAGACAAGGGTAGAAAAAATACGATTTGTCTACCCTCAAAATCGAGTAAACGAATTACTGTTCTTGGTTTTTTGAATAAAATTCATCATGAACTGACTCCTTTGGTTTTTGAAGAAACTATTACGGCTGATGTCGTTGTAGAGATTTTTGACGCTTTTTCCACACAAATTCACAATCCGACCCTGGTTGTGATGGACAACGCATCTATACATACCAGTACTCATTTTTTCAACCAAATTGAAGACTGGCAAAAAAAAGGTTTGTTTCTTTATTTTTTGCCAACCTATTCACCAGAACTTAATGCCATAGAAATTCTGTGGCGAAAAATTAAATATGAGTGGTTGCCCTTTTCAGCCTATGAAAGTTTTAAACAATTACAAAACGCGGTGGATGAGGTTCTCATTTACTTTGGGACCAAATACCTGATAACTTTTGCCTAGGTACTTATCATCAAAGCAGAAAATGGTGGT
>Ga0233403_10001074_pt1 | contig 12879 bp, 10 predicted proteins | sample Na_oxic_1_MG_FD_179866 | JGI IMG/M metagenome (GOLD analysis project Ga0233403, IMG submission 179866) | Seawater microbial communities from Saanich Inlet, British Columbia, Canada - Na_oxic_1_MG | ecosystem: Environmental > Aquatic > Marine > Inlet | place: Canada: British Columbia | collected...
ATTGGCATGGCTCAGATTGGCATAGCGCAGGTCCGAATGACACAGGTCCGCTCCGCTGAGGTTGGTTTCGCCCAGTGCCGCCTTGCTCAGGCTGAGTCCGCGGAGAAGAAAATGATGTTCCGAGAAACTGCCGTACTCCGAGGCATTCAGAAGAGAGACAAGCTTATAGAAGTCGTCGCTGTTTTCAAAAAGGCACAGTTTGCCCTCCGGGTATTTCTCCTTTTTTTCCTGTTCCGAAAAAATACTGAAAATTTCTGTGAGCCAGCGGAGCAGTGAGGAGATGACATTCGCCTCGGTCACCAGGGGATCATGGTTCCGTCCGTTCTCATGTCTGATCAGGTAAACATGGGGCTGGGCCATGCGGAAGAAAATTTCCAGAGGTTCAAAAAGCTGTTTTGCCTCTTTTTTTCGGAATGCGACCACATCCCGCAGGAAGGGGACATGATCCTCATGGGAAATTGCTCTTCCCCCGAGGATGAAATAAATATCGGAGGCCATGGTGTCACAGCTTTTTTCGGGCCTTTGGGGACGGAACACCTCGGCGGCCTCCCTGAGCAGGTCGAAAATTGCCTCCGCTGTGAGATAGTCCCTGATTGTCTTATGGATAAAGGAAAAAGCGTTTTCATCCAGCTTCTTGAAGAAAAAGCTGACAGCCAGAGTTTTGCAGATATCCTCAATGTGCTCCTCCTCTTTATGGCGGATGATTTCCAGGCCGTAGAGTTTGTTGTCTTTTCTGAGTGCGTCAATGAGTGTGCCGATTCTGATGCTTTCCTGACCCTGCTGAAACAGGACAAAGGCCACAGTTCGCAGAAACGCGTTGTAGGTCCTCTCATCCGGCAGTGTGGTGCGGTTGGGCTGATGCTGCCATTTTTTCAGATATGTCCATCTGATGATGGTCCGGTATATGTCTCCTCTGCAAATCTGATTTTTCTGCAGGTCGCCCAGAAGTTTCCGGCCATCTGTGTCTGCCAGCATCATTGAGGAGATGGTGAGCAGGATGGGCTGATGAATCAGGTCCTCAAGATGCCGATCTGCGAAATCCTCATATTCCAGGGAGGGAACGATCTGTTTCTGCCCACAATATTTTTTCAGCCAGACATCCACCTGGGACCTGGAAAAATCTTCCATCTCATAGGTGTGATAATCTCCGCTGAACGTGGGCTGCACCTGTTTCACAAACTGGGAGCGTCCCGTGAGAATCAGATTGAACCTTGAGTTCTCCTGTCTGTTGATTTCCGAGGAGAGATTGAACATGTGGCGGATGAACTCTTTGATTGCAATGTCATTCCGATCTGAGGCCTGTCGCTCGTCCATGCCGTCGAGAATCAGCACGGTTTTTTTTCCGTGAAAAAAGCTCTGCTCCCGGACAAAGGGTGTGCGTGTGGACAAAACCCGTATCTCATTGTCATCCAGCCTTCCCAGATTTTTAAACTCATACATCAGAATATCTGTCCGCCGTGCCTGATTCTCCGGAAACCGCTCCTTTTCACGGCTGACAATGGCGTGGGTCAGCATGCGGACTGCCGAGGTTTTGCCATGACCCGGCTGTCCGTGAATCACAATCGGGGCAGCGGACTGATCAAGGATATCAAGAAGCGAGTCAGTGAGATCGGGAATTTTTTTCGCATCCGCCTCTTTCCTGTCTTTGATTCCCCAATACTTTGCAGAAGGTGTCACATAAATCTGCCAGAGGGTCAGATCAGGATCAATGGCCAAAGGGTCATTGGTGAGCGCTCTTATTATCTGGGCTGTATGCCGGGCCACCCGGTCTTCTGTCATTTCGGACTTACCTTTCTGTAATGCGTGATGCTTGATGTGGAAAACAGGAATTGGGAATTGGGAATTTGGGAATTGGGAATTTGGGTTAAGGAAAAACCCTTTAACCTTAACCCTTTGACCTTAACCCCTTGACCTTAACCCTTTTTTCAGGCAGCAAAGCCAGTTTTCCGTCAGTGTGAGGCATGTCAGCAACAAAATGCGGCACACATAATCCGGAGGATGAACTGCGGAGTGCGTGAATAATTTCCAAGCCACGCTCTGTCGAAGTTTTGAAATGGCCTGTACTTTTAACCGGACCCGATTGGAACATATAATAAGGTCTCACCCGAACCGTCAGCAGTTTTTGCATAAGCAGTTTCATGATTTCAGGGTCATCAGTTACCCACGGGAATGGCTGCATCAGCCAATTGTCAAGAAGACCTCGGAGGTTTTGGAAATATCAGGTCATCTTTTTATCTCAGCCAGAGCCTCGGCACACGGGCCATTACCGAGGAGACAACTTCATAATTGATGGTGCCGACGGATGAGGCGATTTCATCCGCTGTGATTTCCGCATCTCCCTGCGGGCCGATAATCACAACCTCATCCCCTGTGCGGACATCCGGAATATGGCCGACATCCACCATGGTCATATCCATGCACACACGACCTGTTATGGGTGCCCTGTGTCCGCGAACCAGCATATGGCCGTTGGAGGACAGCAGCCGGCTGAAACCGTCTGCATATCCGACAGGCACTGTGGCAATCACAGTGGGATTCGGGGTTTTCCAGGTCATGCCGTAACTGACGCTGAACCCGGCCGGAACCTTTTTCAGATGCACCACACCGGCTTTCAGGCACATGGCCGGTCTGAGAGAAACCCGGGTTTTGTCAACCTCATCGGAGGGATACAGGCCGTAAATGGCCACGCCTGCGCGTACCATATCCAGATGGGTTTCGGGAAGATCAATGATTGCGCCGCTGTTCGCAGCATGCCTTATGGGTATATTCAGTCCCCTGTGATGAAGCAGTTCCAAAAGGTCTGTGAATATTGCAAACTGCCTGTCTGCAAAAGATTTGTCAGAACTGTCCGATGCTGCAAAGTGAGTATATATGCCTTCTGTCTCAATGCCATGAAGACCTGCAATGGTCAGGATATCATCTGCCAGTTTCTTCTGCTTTTCCGCGATAATCCGCCTTTTAATCAGATGGTCTGCGACAGCCACCATGCCCAGCCTTCCCATGCCTGTGTCCACCTTGATATGAACCCTGATTTTTTTCCCCCGTGAAAGGGCGAAATCGGAGAGCGCCCCGGCACTTTCACAAGTGTGAACTGTCTGGGTCAGATCATGGTCACAAAGCTTTCCGGCATAATCCGCGGGTGTATGACCGAAAATCAGAATCGGGGCACAAATGCCCGCCTCCCGGATCTGAATGCCCTCGCCCAGACGTGCCACTCCCAGCATGTCCGCACCGCTTTCCAATGCCTTCCGGGCAACTTCCGCAGCACCGTGTCCGTAAGCGTTTGCCTTTACCACAGCCATAAAACGGACTGACGGAGATTTTGTCACCCGCCTCAGTTCCCGCACATTGTGTGCAATGGCGTTCAGATCAATCTCAGCCCGGAGAATGCCTGATGCCTCTGATTCCCCCATGGCATGCGGAGCTTCATCATGTCTGTCCATTTTTTCCTACCCCCTGACCGCTGACACAATGGTGTCCATCAGTCTGGAAACCCTTTCCCACACAAGCTCAAAGGTGGTTGCCGGAATGGCATTTCGCAGTTGGGACTGCATAAAGGCCGATCTTTTTTCCGGGTCATCGGGAACACTGTGAAAAAACACCCTGACCTTGCCTTCGCTGCCCAATTTTCGCATTCTTGCGATAAATTCCTGCTGGGCTTGAATCTTCAGTTCATGGGGAGCGGGACAGATAAAAATAATCTGGCCTGTTTTGCTCTCACCAAATTTGGATATGGCCTTTTCAGGAAAAGGATATTGCCGGGCGCAGTCACTGTCCTCATTCAGCAGATCTGAGAAAATGATGATTCTGCCTCCGGGTCTTTCCCCGAGAACTTTGGCCAGCAGATAATACAGGGGCGTTGTCAGAGGTCTGCCGGGTTTGGGTTTTTCAGCGGCAGAGATATCGCCAATCTTTTTTTCGACCTTGTACTCAAAATTCGCATCATCTTCCGGAGACTGCCCCGAAAAAATGCTGATGACAGACCGCGGACCGCATCCCGGGTTCCCGAAACTGTCAATATGATAGGATGCCGCGTTGTCGGCGATGAAATTTCTGACACGGCCAATGACATTGTTTTTGAAATCGTTCAGCATGTCCGCCCCAATGGTTGCGGATACGTCAATTCCCACATAAAAAAGATTGGGTCTCGGCTGTCTGATTTGCCGAAACTCGGTGGCAACACCCTCATTGCTGAAATAAAAATAGGCCATGATGCCTGCAAGCAGAACAAATCCTGCAATGGCCATGCGAAAAAACTTTGATCCGAACAAAGTCCCCATCAGTTTTCTCCCCGGATATTTTTAAATTCAAAGTTCAGATCTGTCATTCCGTCTTAGGCATCTTCGGCAAGCTCAGATACCGCTCAGATACCGGATACCGCACAGAACTACAAGGGTTTGGTTTAGTAGGGATAAATGCCGACAATCCTTGTCCCCGCAGTTACAGATACCGGTTCAGATACCGAGACAGGCTCAGATACCGACAGATCACGGCAATACATTCGAATTTTCAGGTTTTGTGGACAAACTGCAATTTGGCAGCCCCGATTTCAATCATGTCAAAAGGTTTGAGCCCCACTGATTCTTTAACGACCCTGCCGTTCACTCTGGGTTTTTTGAAGCCTCCCACATAACTCAGATAATAGCCGTCCGGCCGCTTGCTGATCGTGGCCGCGGTCTGTCCCATAAAAAATCCTTTCAGCACAATATCCGAGGAGGCATTTTTTCCCAGTTTGGTCAGCTTCTTGCTCAGTTCGACCTCACCGTCTCCCCCGGCCAGAAAAGACAACATGCCCATTTTTTCCACCTCATTGGTCTGTGGGGCCATGGTTGAGACATTTTTAGCCAGCATGGAGCGATATTTGCCCGTGTCCATGACCATGGTTTCGTTCATGGCCTCGGCACCCCTGTCCGGCATGCTTTCCTCTGCCCCATATTCGAAAACAAGCACATGCTTACCAATGGTGATCACATCCCCGGGCTTGAGCCAGTGGGAAATTGCCAGCTGCTCGTTTACAAAGGTTCCGTTTTTGCTTTTCAGATCTGTCAGCAGAAAATTGCTCCCTGCCCAGTCTATTTTTGCATGATGCCCGGACACGGCCAGATTTTCAATGACAATATCATTGCTGTCCAGCCGCCCGATGCTGACAGATTGTCCCCTTTCGAGTCTGTAGTCCCTGATTTTTGTTGAATCCTTTTTAAACTGAAGTGTCAAAATTGGCATCGCACGTCCCTCTCTTCATCAAGTTAAGGAAAAAGCCGGTTTTTCAAAAACCTGTTTTAAATTTTATACACCTGACCGCAGGCCGGAGTGCAGTTTTTGTGATAAACGAATCTTCGGCAAGCTCAGATACCGGCAAGCTCAGATAGCGCGGCAAGCTCAGATTCCAAAGGCTCAGATACCGGCAAGCTCAGATAGCGGCAAGCTCAGATAGCGGCAAGCTCAGATAGCGCGGCAAGCTCAGATTCCAAAGGCTCAGATACCGGCAAGCTCAGATTCCTGCGAAAATTTCCATCCCCGCTTTTTTGCCCTGCCCTTACAACTCATTCTGTCGAGCTGTCATCTGCGGAAAAAGTCAAGAATTTTCGTAATCCCACTTTTTTTTTGCCTCACTGCCTTCACCCTCAGCACAATGACCGTTATATTGTCGTCACCGCCACGCTCATTCGCCATATCCACAAGGAGCTGGCATGACTTTCCCGGTGCTTTGCCCTTTGCAGCGCTGAGAATCTCCTTTGGGGAAACTTTGTCGCTCAGGCCGTCGGAGGAAATCACCAACAGGTCGTTCTTAAAACATTGCACCTCGCATATGTCAGGTTTCACATCTTTTTCAATGCCCATGGCCCGGGTGAGCATATGGCTGAAAGCCTTCCCGAATTTCGGAGGCTCACCGGGATTGAGCGCCATCTGCTCGGCAACCACCGTGTGTGGTACGGACAGTGTCTCTATGTCATCGTTGCGGATCAGATAGATGGGACTGTCCCCCACATTGATCACAATCAGCGTGTCGGAAGTGAAACAAATGGCAGAAACAGTTGATCCCATGCCCCGGTAAACAGGCTTGCTCTGAGCAATCTGATGAACCACCTGATTGGAAAGAAGCACACTTGAAAACAACTGGTTTGCCTCTCTGGAAAGGCTCTGATCCGAGTAAATCAGCTCTGCCTCATCTTCATTTTCCCTGAATTGCCTGATATAATCCCGTATGGTTTTCACCACAAGACTGCTGGCAATTTCCCCCGCCTGATGTCCTCCCATACCGTCAGCAACAATGTAAAGTCCCAACTCCTCATTGAGAAAGAGGGAATCCTCGTTGCCTTTCCGCTTTCTGCCCACGTCGGTAATACCTGCTGATTCAACAATTACCATTTGACGTCCTTTCATCTTCGACAAGCTCAGATATCGAGACAAGCTCAGATACCGATTAATGCAAATGCATAAAGCATAAAGATTCTTCCAAGGTGTCGCTGTTATTCGACATCTTCGACAAGCTCAGATACCGTGACAAGCTCAGATACCGATAAATGACACCCGGGCCATCTGATTTTAACTGATAATTCCTTCGGGGTATTTCCCACTTCCCATTTCCCACTTCCCATTTCCCACTTCCCACTTCTCACTTCTCACTTCCCATTTCTCACTTCTCACTTCTTCCCGCTTTAATGGCATCAAGTTTTTTCGCCAGAGTTCTCAGATGTGCGGCCATCCGGGATGCCTCCTGGTAGCGTTGTTCCCGGTCTTTTTCCATGGCTTTGTTGATAATTGCCACATGGGGTTTTAAAAGTTTCGGATTCAGCTTTCTGGGGTCAGGCTGAGGCATGTTCAGAATCTGATGCAAAAGCGCCGCCGGGCTGTTGCCGTGAAACGGCACATCACCGGTCAGCAACTGAAACAGCATGGCTCCCAGCGAAAAAATATCCGAACGGCCATCCACTTTTTCGCCGGAAATCTGTTCAGGAGACATATAATGCGGTGTGCCCTTGACCACGCCGGTCTGTGTCTGGGAACTGGCTGTGATTCTGGCAATGCCGAAATCGGTGATCTTGACCACCCCGCTTTTGATCAGCATGATATTCGCAGGTTTGATATCCCGATGCACAATCCCTTTTTTGTGTGCATAATCCAGAGCCTCCGCTATATCCGCCACATACCCGATCACTTTCCGCATGGGCAGAAGATTCTTTTTTTTCGTATAGACCTTAAGATCCTTCCCATCCAGATATTCCATGGCGATATAAGCCAGTTCATGCTCCTCACCCGCGTCATAAATTGTGACAATATTGGGATGGGAAAGGGTTCCCGCACTTTCCGCCTCCCGGAAAAATTTTTTCTTGAGATCATCCAGTTCATCCTGTTCAAAATCGCTGGAAAACCGGAATGTCTTGATTGCGGTGGTTCTGTTGATGCGGGGGTCCATCCCCAGATAAACAACCCCCATGGCCCCTTTCCCCAATTGTTTGCTGATCTCATAGCGCCCCAGTGTGGGACGTATGTCACTGCCCGAGGCCAGAAGACCGTCCCCGGTTGAACTGCTGCTCAGAAACCCGTCACTGAAAACCATGGTCTCACTGGCCTGCACCAGTTTTTTCTTCCGTTTTGACACATCCTTGAAAGTGCTGTCATGCTCCTCAATATATTCATATACGGACGCGGCCTTGCTGAACTGGCGTTTTCTTTCAAAATCCAGTCCCAGATTATAGAGCACACGCTTCATGTCATCGTTCACAGGCACTTTGCGGAACTTTTCAAAAGCCATGTCCAACTGACCCTGACCCTGAAAAGTGAGTCCGAGCATCCTGTTGCTTTCAGCGGACTCCCCCTCAATTTTCTCCTTGCTGGTTTCCGTGGCAAAATACTTCAGCGTAACCATCCCCATATACCCGAAAACCAGCAGCAGCAAGGGATAGGTGATCCGAATCCACAGGCCGTGGGAAACAAAAAGATAAACAGACCCGAGCATGAGGACAGCCGCCATCACAATGAACACCATGCCCGCAATCAGGGCCTTGAGCCGCGGCAGGACAAAAGTGATCATTCCTCCTGTCAGAAACATCATCAGAAATACCGCGGGCTCTCCCCAGGATGGCTGCCGGACAAACTGTCTGCGGAGCATGGCCCATATGGTGTTGGCCGTGAATTCGCCCACGGTCATTGTCTGGGCAGCGGGGGTGCTGATGGGGTTCAGAATTCCCGCGGCTGAGGGTGTGATCAGCACAATCCTGTCTCTGAAGACAGACTGTGGAATTTTGTCATTGACCACATCATAAAAAGAATATCGTCTGAAAGCTCCGGCAGCGCCTCTGAAACTCACCAGAAAATCGGATTCAGGGGTGAGCGGTATGTCAAGGAGATTCACGGACACTGAATTTCCGACAACCGCTCTGATCTGCTCATTGGACACCCCGTGGTACAGAGCCGCCAGCCTCAGACTGAAACAGGGAATAAAAATCCCCTGATAATTATAAAAAATCTGCTTCCGCCGCACCTTGCCATCCATGTCATACTTCAGATTGACATGTCCCAGACCTGCTGCCGCCTCCGAAAGCAGATCAATGGGCATCTCAATTTCATAATCAGCAGCAAATTTCAATTTTTCAGGATTTCCGACATCCCGGAGAGCCTGCGCTGCCAGCAGCCTGTTCTCTTTCTCTTCCGGTGCCAGTGAATCCCTGAAAAACACGGGAAGCACAACCTTTCCCGATTTTCTGAGAGATTCTGCCAGTTTTCCGTCCTTGTCCAGCCTCAGCACTGCCCTGTCCATCATGCCAAGCAGCTCTGTCCGCATAGTGTCAGTGTCCGGCTGCTTTGGGAAAAGTTCGGCCACCCTGTCTCTCAGCAGGTGCAATTCCCTGAGACCGGCATCCCTTTCCGGCTCGCTGTAAATAATGTTCAAGCCGATGATTCTGGGGCCCGCCTCATTTATTTTGTCAATCCCCTTTGCCACCATATCCCGGGGCCATGGCCATCGTCCCAGTTTTTCCACTGAATCATTATCTATGTCCACCAGCACAATTTTTTCCGATGACACAATTTTTCCCGATTTTTCCTCATCGCCGCCCAAATTCATTCTCAGATCATAAAGTTTGAGTTCTATGGCATCAAGAAAATCCACTCTGAAATATCCGAATCCCAAAAAAACAACGGTTATGAACACACCCCAGAAAATTGCCGGATATTTTTTTAAAATTCCCATATTTTATCTTTCCTTATCTGATCTTCGAATATTTTTTTCAAACCCGTCGCATCTGTTCATCAGATTCATTCAGAACGGCACCTCAATTTTTCCACCGGCATCTTCGACAGGCTCAGATTCCGGCTGGCAGACTCAGATTCCGGCAGGCTGGCTCAGATTCCGGCTGGCAGACTCAGATTCCGGTCGGCAGGCTCAGATTCCGGCTGGCAGATTCAGATTCCGGCTGGCAGGCTCAGATTCCGGCTGGCAGACTCAGATTCCGTAAGAATACAGATAGGCTTTTATCTTAAATTCAATGATATGTCAAATTAAAAGACAACTTCACCCCAATTTCTGTTCTTATCTTCGGCAGGCTCAGATACCAAATACCAAAGGCGGGCTTCAGATACCAAATACCAAAGGCAGATTCCGGTCAGAATTCTCACACGCGTCCCCCGCCCCATCTCAGTTTTGCCTTCAGGACATCAAAATAATGCTGATCAGGCATGGTGATCATATGAACCGGATGAGCCCCTTTTCTGATAATGATGGTATCCCTGTGGTCTATCTCAAGACATGCCTGACCGTCAAAGGTCAGCATGAGACCAGAAGATTTCTCACCGAGCCTGATTTCAACACAGGCGGAGTCGGGAATCATCAGTGGGCGGTTGGTCAGGGTGAAAGGGCAGATGGGTGTCATAATGATACCGGGAACAGCAGGATGAATCACCGGACCGCCCGCGGCCAGTGAATAGGCTGTGGAACCTGTCGGGGTTGAAACAATGAGACCGTCAGCCCTGTAAGCGGTCAGGTAATGGTTGTCCACATAGGTTTCAATGCGGGCCAGCCGGGCCAGAGTCCCTTTGTTGATCACCACATCATTCAGCACCGTTTCCCATGCGGATTCCCCATCTTTCCGCCTGACTTCCACCAGAAGACGCATTCTGGGGCTTGTATTGAAATCATTGCCTAAAATAGCCTCGGCAGCCGCTGACAGATTATCCTCTGTGATTTCCGCCAGAAAGCCGACCTCTCCGAATTTGATGCCGAGAACGGGAATGCTCTGATCTCCTATCCAACGCACCGCGCTCAAAAATGTTCCGTCTCCTCCCAGCACAAAAATGCAACGCAGATCCCCGGGTGCATGGGATGCATGTTTGTCCGGAACACTGCGACCCGGAGGCAGACTTTCCTTTCTTACAACACTGACTCCCCTTTTGCAAAGCCATTTTTCAAACTGATCTGCCTTTTTTGCGGCTTCGGGGTCCATCTTAACAAATAATCCTATCTTTTTCAAAATAAATATTCAATCCTGTTGCCTGAGATATATTCAGTTATGTATATTTCTGTCCGAAGATTTCAAATTTTTTGGAAGTGTCTTTTTCGAAATTTCGATGTCTTTGCACCTTGATGCCGTCATGGATATTCAGATTTTGCTTGTTTATGATATTTACCCGGACAAAAAATGAGCGGGGAAAAAAACCGGCTTTTTTTCTGGCGGAGAGAAATCGGGCCGTTCAGCAAAACCCGCATTTTTTATCTTGTACACAGGATATTTACAGACATATTATGGAAACGGCAAGAATTTTTAAAATGAAAAATGAAAAATCTTTTGTCTTGACTCATATTGATAATTTTATTAAATAAAATAAATTCATAAGTCAGGTGATGTTTGTCATTGTCTGCTGCTGTCGGCTCTGCCGCCTGAAACTCGCAGTTCATCTGACATCTGCAATGCCTGCGGAGGCAAACATTGCCGGAATTTTTTAACCTTTTTCAAGTGAGGAGAAAAAAAAGTATGAAAAAATGTTTTGGACAATTGCTTGTGGCGGTGATGACCCTTTTTGTCATGTGCGGCATGGGCTTTGCCGAGGATACCATCAAAATCGGCGTGGCCGGCGCACACAGTGGTGACCTGGCCTCTTACGGTATTTCCGGGCTCAACGGCGTGAAGATGGCTGTCGAGGAAATCAATGCAAAGGGCGGTGTGCTCGGGAAAAAGCTTGAGATCGTTCCCGCGGATGATGAGTGCAAACCTGAAAAAGCCACCAACGCGGCAAGCAAGCTCGTATCTGAAAAAGTCGCTGTGGTTGTGGGACACATTTGCAGCGGTGCGACAAAATCCGCACTGGGAATTTACAAAAGTGCGGGCCTGATTGCCATGTCACCGTCAGCGACCAATCCCGATCTGACCCAGAGCGGGGATTACCCCAATTTCTACAGAACCATTGCCTCAGACGATACTCAGGCAAAGGTGGAAGTTGATTTTGCCCTGAACACTCTGAAACTCAAAAAAATTGCCGTGCTTCATGACAAAGGCGATTACGGCAAGGGACTGGCTGAATTTGCGAAAACTTTTCTGGAAAAGGCAAAGGACAAAGGGGCAGAGGTTGTTCTGTATGAAGGCGTAACCCCGGGAGCTGTGGATTATTCCGCGGTTATCCAGAAAATCAAACGCTCCGGCGCTGAGGCTGTGATCTTCGGCGGCTATCATCCCGAGGCAGCCAAAATCATCATGGGAATGCGTAAGAAAAAAATGAAGACCATACTGATTTCCGATGATGGTGTGAAAGATGACACTTTTATCAAAGTGGCCAAAAAATATGCAGAGGGCGTATATGCCACCGGCCCCAGGGACACTTCCAAACAACCCATGACCATTGCCGCAAATGAGGCGCATAAAAAAGCATTCGGGACTGATCCCGGGGCATTTTATCTGAATGCCTATGCTGCAACGCAGGCTTTGGCCAATGCCATTGAAAAGGCTGGTTCAACAGATTCCGGAGCTGTCGAAAAAGCCCTGAGAAGCGAATTTGTTGAGACACCCATCGGAAAAATCAGTTTTGACAAGCGCGGAGATGCCATCGGCGCGGGTTTTTCCGTGTATCAGGTGAAAGACGGCAAATATGTTGAAGTAAAATAAGGGATTAAGGGGTTAAGGGGTGAGGGGCGTTTTTATTATGACCAGATATTAACCCTTTAACCTTAACCCTTTAACCTTAACCTTAACCCTTTAACCTTAACCCTTTAAACCTTTAACCATTAACCTTTGCTCCGCTGATAATTATGGAATACTTTATAGAACTTTTTCTGGGTGGAATGACCCGGGGAAGCATTTACGCGCTCATTGCTCTGGGTTACACAATGGTTTACGGTATTATTGAACTGATCAATTTTGCCCACGGTGAAATTTACATGATCGGCGCGTTTACCGCATTGATCGTGGCAGGCGTTCTGACTATGCTGGGGCTGAACAGCATAGCGATTCTGCTCATTGCCACCATTGTGGCGGTCATTTATTCGTCTGCTTACGGCTTTACCATTGAAAAACTGGCCTATAAGCCCCTGAGACATGCCCAGCGGCTGTCCCCGCTCATCAGCGCCATCGGCATGTCCATTTTCCTGCAAAATTATGTGCTGCTGGCCCAGACCTCCGATTTTTTGCCTTTCCCGAGCCTTATTCCCGAATTTGACTTCATGGAACCTTACGCGCATATCATCAGTTCCGCGGAAGTTGTGATTCTGATCACCACGGCCATTGTCATGGTGCTGCTGATAGTGCTGATCAAATTCACGAAAATCGGAAAGGCCATGCGGGCCACCGCACAGGACAAACACATGGCCATGCTGGTGGGTGTCAATGTGAACCAGGTGATTTCCATCACCTTTATTATCGGATCGGCAACCGCTGCCATTGGCGGGGTGCT
>Ga0233403_10001075_pt1 | contig 12862 bp, 12 predicted proteins | sample Na_oxic_1_MG_FD_179866 | JGI IMG/M metagenome (GOLD analysis project Ga0233403, IMG submission 179866) | Seawater microbial communities from Saanich Inlet, British Columbia, Canada - Na_oxic_1_MG | ecosystem: Environmental > Aquatic > Marine > Inlet | place: Canada: British Columbia | collected...
TCTTATGTAATCCCCTATCAATAATACCTTGGGCAAATTCTCGCGCTTCCTTACCCCGGTACCAAACACCGGAATCATCAAATATTTCTTTGACACCATAATTTTCGATCAAGTCTTGATATTCATCCAAACTCCGCTGCACCGACATCATAGAATAAGTCAAATCCGGGCCATTATACCTACAAAAAGTACATTTTCCAAACATACAATCACGGATAACACTAGTCGCATAAGTGCCCGGGGTTTGCAAAAAGTTACCATTTTCATAAGCATATCTTTTCCATTGCACTAATTTTCGGTCAACCAGTGGTGATTTATCAAGGGGTTCTACTTGTCTAAATTCACCAGTGGAACGGATGTTTCTCTCATTCACTTCGATAAAAAACCCCTCAATTGCAAGCGTGTGTCTCCAGTCAGGGTTTTCTTCGATAAATGGGATTAATTTACTCAAGGAAAAATCAATATGATTACTGCGTAAAACAATATCAACCGGTGATTTCTCCAAAGTTTCTAAAGGCATTCTCATGGAATGGTAACCGGTCATGATGATAATCGCATTCGGTAATAATGCTTTTATATCACGTATTGTTTGCCAGTAAAATTTCATCACCGGGGTGGTGCTTTCAAAAACGATTACATCCGGTTGCCATGCAATTAAATCTTGTTGCCATTGCTCAAATGATTTGAGTTGAGCATTGCCGTCATCCCAGAAGATTTCATGGCCTAACTGTTTTAGCCAAGTGGCGGCTTGGGCATGAGTAACGGGCAATAAATAGGTTGGTTTTTTAAAATATTGAACATTTCGGTTCTGGGAAACCATTGCCTTTTGCCCGTCTTGATTAACAATGGGAGGGTATGAGATTGCTATTTTCATTTTTTTCGGTAAATTGTTCCAGAACTACAAAGGTAATTAAAACGTTTCGGATGGGGTTGCAAACCCCGTCCAGCGATAAAACTACAAAGGTAATTAAAACGTTTCGGATGGGGTTGTAAACCCCGTCCAGCGATAAGTAATTAAAACGTTTCGGACGGGGTTGCAAACCCCGTCCAGCGATAAATAATTTTGGTGTTTGTAGGGGCGAACCTATGTGTTCGCCCCAAAATCCGTTACAATCAGAAAAATACTTCAGTGATAATATTATCACCACCGAGGTCTTTTTGGCGGAGAATGTCATAGACATCAATAATCATGGCTCGATTGCCACAAATATAGCAAATAGTTTCTGGTGATATTTCGGTTTGTAGCAGGTAGTCTGTGACTCTACCCTTAAAATCACTTGTCTCTTCCCGAGAAACGCCGGCAATATATTTCGCTGGCGGATAAGAGCCATATTTTTCATCATTGTAGCGTATGCCATGCACTATTTTGTAATCCAGATTTGGATACGTTTTTACAAAAGAATGAAATGGTGCAATACCGGTTCCGGTGGCAATAAAGAGATATTTACTGGAACTTATTTTGTCATTATCCAAACAAAATTCACCATAAGGGCCAGATATTTCCATACTATCACCGGCCCTTAATTTTTTTAATTGTGGTGTTACAGTTCCGCCTTCAATTATCTTTATGAGAAATTCTAGGTAATCATCATTTTCACCGGAATAAATAGAATATTCGCGATTAATCCCCAAACCGACTGGTGCTAAACTAAAACACTGGCCCGCTTTAAATGTGATGTCATTTCTCTCCACTCGAAAAAGGTATATTGATTCAGTTAGGGTCTCAACTTTATGTATTTTATGGATGTGACTATTCATTTTTTTTTCTTATTCCTATAGACGTTCAGATAAATAACTTCACAAAAACAAAAAACCTCCGAGGTTTCCAAAACCTCGGAGGTTTGGCTCCAAATATTTGTTCTGAAAATCTATATTAATAATCTATCCTTTCACGTCTTGTACTTTGTTAAGTTAAAGCATATAATTCGAGCGTTTATCTTTTACGCCATGATGATTCGTAGGGGCTGATCTATGTGGTTGCCATGACAACAATCCCTAACTTTAAATATGATGAATACTCCTCTAGTTTCTATTATTGTCACCACCAAAAACGAAGCCAAAAACATAGAAAATTGTTTGCTATCCATTCAAGAACAATCCTATCCTCACATAGAAACAATTGTTATTGACAATTTTTCCACCGACGATACCAAAAAAATCGCCCAACAATACACTCATCAAGTCTTTGACAAAGGCCCAGAACGTTCCGCACAGCGTAACTATGGGATGATTGACATTGCCAAAGGTGAATATGTCATGTTTCTGGATGCTGATATGATATTGGCTCCACAATTAGTCGCGTTATGTGTGCAGTTTATTGAAAGTGACAGCCATTTAGTGGCCCTCCATATTCCAGAAATTATTTTAGGCAAAAATTATTGGAGCCAAGTACGTCGTTTTGAGCGTACCTTTTATAATGGAACTGTTATTGACGGAGCCCGGTTTTTTTCCAAAGATATTTTTGTTCAAGTAAGTGGCTTTGATCCCAAAATGAGTGGGCCTGAAGATTGGGATATTGATAAAAAATTAAAGCAAATTGGAAAAATTGGTTTATTGCCAAACTCACCAAATGATAACTATATTAAGTCATGGAAATTAACTCATTTCGTTACCCAAAGAGGCATTGAGTTGAACGCCGGGTATAACAATGTTATCTTTCATAACGAATCTGAATTTGATATTACCTTTTACCTCAAGAAAAAAGCCTATTATGCCCAAAGTTTCGACACCTATATCAACAAATGGGGATCAAAAGATCCTGATCTAAAAAAACAACTGGGGCTTTTTTATAGATATTTTGGGGTATTTTTAGAACAAAGCAAATGGAAAAAATTATTAACTCATCCCATATTAACTATGGGTATGTATTGGTTAAGATTTTTGGTTGGGATCAAATATATTATGCGAAATAAGTTGCAAAATAAGTAAATATTCTGTCCGGAAACACGTTCAAAGCTTAAACTTTGGAGTCCAAAGCTTTGGACTACATGATTCATTACCAAAATGACCGTTTAATCTATTGTATTTACTGATAAACATTTTTTGTGCTGCCATTGCCAGAAAACCACTACGAGTCATTTGCTGATTGAAGCTCAAAAATTTCTTGTTTTACCAACAATAGATTTTTATAAATTTCCTGCAAATCTTCTAAATTGGTACCGTTATAATTTTTACTTACAAAATATTGATATTTATCGGTATTTAATTTTTCTAAAATCACAAAATTCCATACTGCACCAATAATAAAAGCACCTTTGATGCTCATTAATTGGTTTAATTCAACCGCAGCAATCAACTCAGCAAGTAATTGTGGTTGTGGATTATTGGCATCGGTTGAGGGTTTAAATTCCTGAATAAAAAAATATGGTTCTTCCGGATAGAAATAACCTTTAGCAACCATAAAATCGGCTCTGCCGTTTAAAATAAATTTTGCGGTTTTATAGCTTAAACTTCTATCATAAAAATCACAAATTTCTTTATCAAAATCAGTAAAATGGATACGAGACAAAATCGGACTAATAAATTTAATTTTCAAATCTTCTTCTGGGTAATTATCCAGATAAAAGGTATTTTCAATGAGTAGTTTTTCTAGGAATAACACCTCAGATTTATCTATGATAATTTTATTATTGAACCAATCATTAAATTTATTAGCATTTATTTTTGGTTTTATTTCTACGAGAGAATTTAAAATTTTAAATGTTATTTGACTAAAAGAATAGGTTGGTATTTCCCCGTGTAGTTGATTAAATTTTTCATTAATTTCTTTTAAATCTTCTTTGGTAAGAGAAGCAATAAATTGATCCAGTTTCATAATCTTTAAATTTCTAATTAAGGAATGTGCATGAAATAACTTCCACAACTTTAAGGAATGAAGCTTTAATAACTTCCGAAACTTTTAATTAAGCCGACAAACCTGACAGGTTTTAAAAACCTGTCAGGTTTATTTTCGTGTATTATTAAATTCCCATTCCTTGGTTATGATAAATATCTTTTGCTGGCATGGTTGCTGGGGATTTATTGACGAAGAATTTCTTGTTTAACAAACTGCAAGTTTTTATAAATGCCAATTAATTTGTCCAAATCAGTACTGTCATAATTTTTGCTGATGGAATATTGATACTTATGTTGCTCTAATTTGGTTAAAATCATAAAACTCCAGTTGCCACCAATAACATAAGCTCCTTTTATGGTTTGAACATCATTTAATTCGACTGCTGCAATCAATTCTGCCAATAGTTGGGGTTCTGGATTAGAATATTGTAATCCTTTTTTAAATTCTTGAATAAAAAAGTAAGGTTTTTCTGGATATTCCAAACCGGTTGCCACGACAAAATCTGTGATACCACTTAGGATGAATTGCTGGGTTTCATAAACTAAAGTTTCTTCATAAAAATCGCGAATTTTATGTTTAAAAGATTTATAATCAATTTTGTTTAAAATCGGTGCAATAAAATGGATTTTTAAATCTTCTTCATTGTAAACTTTGATTAGCTCAATTTCTCGTTCTAACAATGTGGTTAAAAATTGAATTTCTTGCTCAGTCAACACCAAATCACAGTTTAACCAATGATTAAATATCTGCTGATCATAGACTCTTTCAAGATCGAATAATGTTCGTAGTTCTTTAATGGTTATTTTGCCAAAATTATACGTAGGAATTTTAGGTGCTTCTTTCTCCTTAAGAATTTGTTCTAAAGAAGCGATACGTTCTAATAATTCTAACTCCCGTTCTCTAGTCATTTAGTTGTTCTCCTGCAGTTTTAAAAAATCACTTTAATAGATTCTTGCGAATATCCACTGGTGAAACTCTAACTAATCTTGCCATGAATTATTTTCTTCACTCTGGAAATTTTACTCTGATCCCAATTATTTTTTTGATTTCTATGCGTTTGATAGCCATGATGATTGTTATCCTGCCGAGTTTTTATGTTACTATAAATCCCCCATGGGGGGTTAAATCTCAGTACAATTTATTTTGCCAATACCAAACATCGTAATGACAATTCTCCTTGATTGAAGTTCTCTTCAGGTTTGTTACTTTGTGGCATAAGAACTTATGAACTTAAAATTACTACCCTATTATTTCTGCCGGTGATGAAACGAGCAAATCTACTTTTATACCTTTTGAAGATAAGCTTTTAGCCATATTAAATCGGTAGTAACAAAATCTGGGCGATTATCAGTGGAGTGGCATAGAAATTATATCGTGCTACCACTGATAGCATTCATTCCAATAATGTATTTAGAGTGTCTGCTAACACGAATGGGTATTCCTTGGATTAGTTGTGAGGCTAGTTCTCGTTCTTGTTTCGCAAATTTGAATTCTACTACTAGCGTGTCGGGTATGTTAGCACGGTGAGTAAAATTTGGGTAGGTTTTGAAGCGTTGATCCAAAACGGTTTGTTGGTTATCTACTGTAACTCGGATTTTGCCGTCTGCTGAGATAAAATATTTGCGATAATAACGGTTAATGAGTATGGGTGAAGGATTGGCATTTAGCCAGTTTTTGCCTTCGGGAGGTATTTGCTGGAATAGTAATTGGCGAATAGTTTTCCAGTTGGCCCCCGGTTTATATGGCGTATCCTTTACCTTAAAATGCAATTTCCAGCCAAGGTGATTGCGTTTGTATTTAATTTCCAGTGTGCCAATTGCTGGCGTTTTTGAGTTGCCATACCAGCGATAGCGAATCTTGGTTCTGGCACTGGCTCCGGCAATATTATCAGTATAGGCGGTATAGTTGTGGGTATCAAAGTAGATATTGTTTATCCAGCGGTCTGCATAAGGTGCTGTAAAGCCGGCTGGATGTAAACGTAACCAATGCAAGATCTGGTGGTAATGAACGTCATAAGCAGCAAATTTAATTTCTTGGCGGACTTCTTTGGTATTCATTATTGACGTAGCCCCGGTTTCATGGTTGTTTCATAGAGTTGTTCAACATCCACATCTTCACTTGCTTGTAATTTACCATCAATTTTGATAGTGCTGCCCTTTTGGGAACGTGCTTGGGTGGTATTATCGCCAAATGTCAAATTATGTGCTTCAATGTTTCCTACTCCAAATTCAGGCTTTTTGGTGTATGCCATCAACGCTGCATTCTGTATTTGTGCAATGGTGGAATTGGAAATATTCAGGTGGGAAGCGTCTTTACTTGCAGCTCCAGTTCCAGCATGAGTAATAGTAACGTTAGTGGCAGTCATTTTGCTGCGTTCGCCGACGGAAAGGGCTTTATCATTAATCTGCTGAAAACGAGTTCCGTTGATTTTGACCGTACTACCACTGATGTCGATCCCATCGCCGCCGCCGGCCATTCCGATATTTTGAAATAAGCCACCTTCCACCGTGCCTTCACTAAAGTCGGCATCAAAGCCATCTGATGCCGTGTCTATAATTTGCACATCTTTTAGGTTAAATTTAGCGTGGACAATGTTTAATGCGTCTTCGCCTTTATTACCTTGCAAAACACAGTGATTGAGTTGAATATCGTTTTGGTAAAAGTTGACTCCGCCGGTTAATTCCCAGCCGTTACGATTTATACCGGTGGTATTGTTCACAGTTACATAAGACCATTCGGAAGGTTTGTTAGCATTCAGCACGACTAGTCCTTGCCAAGTAGCTTTTTCTATCCCTTCCAACACAATTGGCTCTTCTTTGGTACCTTGAAAGTGCAACGAACCACGCGCAATTAGTCCTTCTTTTTGGTTAAATTGTAAGATCGTCCCGGCTGGGATAGTTAGGCTAAAACCCTCAGGTAGATTCAGTGGGCCATTCACTTGCCATTGGCCGGGTTTGACGGAAACAGTCTGTTTTTTTGCATCAATGGATAGAAATGCGTTTTGAGCCAATAACTCTTTTTGAGAAGAAGCTTGAATTGGATGTTTGGTTAAAGGCGCGTAATATTTTTGGGCTTTTATCTTGTGGACATTTTTAGCACCTATTACTTTTGCCGATACTTGTAGAGTATAGTGAGCTGGCTCAGATGGTGGTTTATAATAAATATGTTGATACTTAGGCAAAGCCTTGAGCGGAGTTGGAGATAATTCAATGGGCCATTTTATTGCTGTAATCGGCTCAAAAACAAGGTTTGGCGTTTTATCTTTTGGTAGCCATTGAATAGTTTGAACTTCAACTGCTCTTGGTAAGGCACTGGCTAATTCTAAATAAGGGCCTTGTGCGCTTTGGATGCGATTAGCATGGAGAAGAATGGCACTGTCCGGCGTATCAACTGGGCCTGAATTAGTGGTAGCTGGTTCAAGCAAAGCTTTTGCTCTCGCAAGTAACCTATCTGCTGAGAATTCGTCTAACAGAAAAAATTCCTTGTGGAGAGCAGGCAAATGTTGTTGTTCTATCTCTTTTAATTTGTTGAGCAAATTGCCGTTTATAATCTCATTGGCAAGATAGGTAAGTGATTTATTATAAGCTGCTAGTATTTTTGGATCCTTAAACATTGTCGCAATCATTGGTACATTTTGGATGACAGGTTCTCCTAGATTACTACTTCTTTGTTCATTAGCCATAATGACAACACTGCTGTCGTGTATACTTGCATCATAACCAATCGGTTCCAGTTTCAGGGTAAGTGGGTTTAAATAATAACGTTGATTGTTCCAACCAATTGAGTGACCATTTCCCCATAGTTCTGCTACACTCAGAAACCGTCCCATTTGTTCGACATCAAAAACCTCAGAGGCCAGAAGTGTACCATTGACAAAACTTCGTAGTAGCCCCACTGCGATGGCATAATCTTTAGACAACTTTTCCGATTTTGCAATGCGAGAAAAGTGAAAAACATCAATAAGGACATTCTTATAATTATTAAATATGTTATCAATATCAAGGCTATTTTTTGCAATAGCCCAAATCCAAGACTCATCAAATCGAACGATCACACCTTCTCGTCGTCCACTTGCTTCCAAGAGTTCTTTGGAAAAATGCTCTTCCACTGCCATGATACCTTTACTGTCGCCATTTATAATGACGTTTACAAAGAAATAACGGGGAGCTAATACACCCATATAACGCACAGTTTCAAGGAACAGCACTTCTCCCTGAAAACCTCTCGTGCGCGGATTTTGAATGGAAAATCGTCTCAGTCCAAAAATGTGATTTTTACCTTTTACATGGATGCGGAAAGACCATTTGTTTCCTCGCAAATGGTCAAGTCCATCTCCCTTCAGTCTCAGTTTAACTTTGGTGGTTTGATTACTGTACCTGATGGTAGCCGGAACATATTCATTTGAACCTTGTACGAGAACTTTTCTAGCTAAAGCTTCGGCTCGTTTTTTAGCAATTTTTTGCCAATGTTTAAATTTTATATCAATGACCAATGTTGGAATATCTGGCGCATTTAAGGCTTTGAAAATTCGGGTAGGGACTTGGCTCACTGATTGGAGTGGGCCAACATCTTTTCTCATAGCATAGTAGCCGGTATTAAGTACCATATACCCTACCTCTTCAATGCCTCTTCTTCTCATCCAATTTCTGATATCATCTATAGTTATTATATCAATGGCAATTATCAAACTTACTACCAAAACAATTAATAATAATGGTTGTAGCTTGATAAATCGTAAACGTTTTGAGGATTGTGGCTTTTCCGGCTGGTGCTGGTGATTTGCTACTTTAACTTGCATAATAAGTTTAGATGCTTGGTAGTTGACTTTGATCTAGAAATGTGACTCCAATAGTAGGAAAGGCCTGGCGCAATTCATCAACCAACGCACTTAAATTATCGGTACTGGCAATATCCAACAAATAAGTGGCTTCGACAGAAGTTTGGCGAGCATCGAATCTTCGGAGATCGCTGTTTAACACATGCTTGGAAATCACTTCGTTTAAACGTTCTAGGTAGCGGTTAGATTGTTCATTGTCAGCAATTGGCCAATCTATGGAAAGATACAAGTTTTTATTATCAGCCTTACGCCGTGTCCATTTTAGAACTGCCATAACGGTGAGGATAAACAGGCAAGCAACAACGGTTGGCACAGTTTGATTGGCCCCTAATCCTAAACCGATTGCAATAGATATAAACAAATAAGCCAATTCTTCTGGCTCTTTAATTGGGGTACGAAAACGTACAATCGAAAGGGCACCTACCAAACCTAAAGAAAGGGCAAGGGACGATTTCACTACACTGATAATAAGTATAGTAGTTAACGCTATAAATGGAAATACTTGCGCAAATTCTTCGCGGTTGGATAAGGTTGAGCCAAAGCGTTTGAAGTGCCAACGTAGGATTAATGATAAAACTACGCCAATACTTAGGTTTAGTAAAAGCATGGAAAGCGACAAGGTATCACCTTGCCAGTTTAGATTAAGTTCTTGCATTTTTTGTCCGTGATTTAAAAGTTATTTGACTAATCATAATATACCAAATTAAAGTCCCTATAAAAATAAGGCTCGTCGATAGTAACAAAATCGGCGCGATTATTCATCTAGCCCATTTTTTCCATAGAGCTTATCCAATCACTAAAATGATTGCATTTTTGTCTCATTTTTTCAATACCTATTTTCTTTGAGATTATTATTCCATCCGTTACCTTTTGGTATTCAGGATAGATTTTTAATATTCTCTTTGAAGGGGCAGTTTCTTTATTATCATTTATCGCTTCAGGATTAGTAAAATGTCTAAAAATATTTTGTATTTCATTAGTCTTTTTTAAGACAGATGCGAAACCATCTTGATCAGAAAATAATAAAGTTTCAAATTCATGTAGTTGATAATAGGGACGAAATTTGCTGTGTTTTATTTCATAGCTAAAACCGTTTTCTAAAAATTGTATTTTTTTATAGATATTGCTTGGAACATTGATATCACCTTTACCCGGAAAAGAATTATCAAGTCCATAATAATCAATCATGGTGGTTACCATACTAGCACTGGAGTCTTTTAGAAGTTTTAAAAGTTCGCTTTTAACTTGCCCAAAACTAACAACGCCTCCTTTATATTTTGAGCCACTTTTTTCTCTTGAAGTGCTAACGATTATCGGAACAATGTATATAGACTTGTTCACAAAGTAGGGTACTAAAAGTTCTTTAATAAATTTCTCCTCCGTTTGCCCTTCAACCAATATCAAAATTTTTTTCATGGCCTACCACCAATAAGGTTCTTTTCCCAGATTTCTCCCATAGAATATTCTTCAATCCATTCTTTAAGTTCATCGCTTGATAATCTTTTAAAAACTGAACTATTCGCTTCTTTATCAGCGACTATGATTTCTTCCGGTTCAAAGTAATCAAGTAAAGTAACGGATTGGGTTGATGCAATGATTTGCTTCTCGTTTGAAAAAGCTTTGATTAAGGAAGCTAACACAGAAATCGCATACGGGTGCAAACCTAATTCTGGTTCATCTATTATTAAGGTATCCGGCGAATTGGGCTGTAAAAGCAACGTTGCTATACAGATAAATCTAAGGGTTCCATCAGATAAGCTAAAGGCATCAAAGTAGTTATCACTTCCCCTTTGTTGCCATTCTAATTTGATTTTTTCCGGGTTAAGTGCATTTGGCTCCAAAATAAACTGGTCAAAATAGGGCGCAACTAGTTTGATCGTTTCCTCTATTCGATTAAAGCTAAATCCATCAATTTGCTTTAGCTTGTACAAAAAAGCGGCTAAATTACCGGCATCAAATGCTAACTTTCTATTATTATTGATATGACAAGATTGTTTGACAGTGGCTGTTGAACTGGTATCATGAAAATGATAAATTTTCCACAATTTTAAGGCTTCTATGAGAGAGCCAGAAACCTCATTGCTATCATACAATTTGGTTTCTTCATTGGCTCTTCCTATAGGATGCCAGCTATCAAAATAACTTTCTTCTTCATCAATAAATAAAAAACCTTCATTTGCGGGTTTAAGTTTGAAACGATATTTGTTATTTCCAAAATCAAGTTCTCCGAAAATAAATTGTGATTGCTTAAGCCCAAAATACAATAATTTATCAATACCTTGTTCAATACTATAGGGCTTGAGTTGTTTTTCAATGATTTTATTAAGTAGCTTAAAAAAAGAAATCAAATTTGATTTTCCCGCACCATTATAACCAACCATAATATTGAGATTGGTTAAGGGTAATTTATCTAACTTCTTAATAGACTTATATTTTTCTATAGTTATGGTGTTAATTTTCATCAGTTTGTCTCTCTCAATTCGTTTATCCCCGTAATTCGTTGTACTATTTCACCCGACAACTCACAACATACCATCCCAAACTCCCAATAAAAATAAGGCCAACAAAATCTGGGCGATTATCAGATGGGTGTCGTAAATAGGTAAAGAGTAGTTACAATATTTATAACGGTTTTTAACTTAACTCATTAACGGTAATTTTTGATAAGTTTGTTCTATTAAGTAATAAACATAAGAGTAATCATATTTTCTGCCTAATTTTGGTTTCCAATAACGACCATGAGCAAGCCAATGTCTATATTTTAATGCCCCAAGTAACTCAGAAGTGAGTAATTTATTTTCTGGATAGTGTTGTTTCCAAGTTTCAAGAATATTTTCTTCTAAAGAGGCACGATGAGATTTTTGTTTATATATCGTCCTAAAATCCTTGGATAAATCATCTTTTCCCTTTTGATAACAGCGTGTTAGATAATCTATTCTTAATTTGGCTTCAAACGATGACAACAAAGTTAATTAGGACTTACGCATTGACAAACTCAAGTTGTTATTTTCATGATAACTATCATATAGTTATGAAAATTTGGCCCCTGACTGAATTTACCAAAATGGACCAAAAACGATTTTTCTAAAATTTGTAATGCTTTGTATTTGAAAGAAAACATAAAATTTTTTACCTGTCAATGCGTAAGTCCTATTAATGATGACGTTCTCTTCAACTCATCTATTCTAGCACGAAACTCAATAAAAACTTCTTCCGGTGAGTAGCTCATAAACTTTGCCGGTAAAAATTCTCTTTGCCCTTCAATCCCATAATATGCTTTCAAAGCATTTTCTGTGTCAGAATGATGCTGAACCACTTCAGATAATTCCAGATTTAAGCCAGAAAAGCTTACTCGTTTACCCATTGATCACTTCCATCAGCGCATCAAAAAAACTTTCCTCATTTAAATCAATCAATTGAATGATAGGCGGTGGTGTGGCTATTTTCCATGCCCAATCAATATTTTTGGCTCCGTCATATATTTGGACTTTTGCACTAGGCTTCGTGGAATGTTTATCAGCCAATAAAAACCTTACTTTACCAGCACTACCCTCCATATCAATTCTACCTTTTGAACCAAATAATCGTGTGCCAATAGGAATAAAGACAACCACTTGGTTAGCTATTTTAAGGTGTAATTTTTTACTTTCGTAACTGCCAATGTATTCCTCATTGAGTCTATATGGAAAAAATTCTAAAGTGACTTGTTTTTGCGTTTTATACTCATAAAACCATTTCTGTACCAGAGAATAAAAATTATTGATGTTATCAAGCCAGTCATTTTTTCTTTCCTCCCAATCGATATCTTCTTCTGTTGATTTATGTTGTTTGATAAATGCGTCAAAATCTTTTTTGCTCATGTTAATAACCTGTCTATGTTCTTAAACTGTCAAGTTTTAGCGTGTTTCCTAGTCATAAACTCTCTTAATTCGTTTATCCCCGTAATTCGTTGTACTATTTTTTATAAACTATTGGCACTACATATTGCAGAACTACCGTTTTTTACCACTAGTTCTGTACTCACAATGAATGAAACAATCTATTCCAAATAGTTTGAAAAAAGAGTTTCCCCAAACCAACCACGTAGTTTTGTTATTTTACAACCCAAGGTAAATTTTGCAATTTGTCTTTAGATACAACTTTAGGATGTGCATCAATAGCTCTTAATCTTCTTCCTAATTGGATTTGTA
>Ga0233403_10001076_pt1 | contig 12856 bp, 7 predicted proteins | sample Na_oxic_1_MG_FD_179866 | JGI IMG/M metagenome (GOLD analysis project Ga0233403, IMG submission 179866) | Seawater microbial communities from Saanich Inlet, British Columbia, Canada - Na_oxic_1_MG | ecosystem: Environmental > Aquatic > Marine > Inlet | place: Canada: British Columbia | collected...
TGCCAAAGTTCGTGGCTGGTTATAGAAACTCGGGGCGTTGAGTATCGCAATGGCTTTGTCAAAATTGAAAGAACCTTCATTGGGTTTAATTGCAAATTGGCCGGCTAAATCATTAATTTCAATTTCACTGTTAGCCTGACTAGTACCATTTTCGGTTTTTGCCAACTTAAGATGGACATTTTTAACCGCGCCGGTTACCTCAAAATTAGTTTGCTGGTTTTGTAGCGATAACAGAATTTGAGCCTTTTCCAGATTGCCTCTTGGTTGCGCGTCACTCAACTTGCGCATTATCTCCGGTAACTTTTGATCCGGAATATATTTTGCCATTTGGGCAAGTTGCCCATCACGCAGCGTCACCTTCAAATTGCCAGAAGGCTTCCCGCTTTTGATGGGAATATTCAGATTGCCGGCGGTTTGCACTTTCAGCTTCGTATCCGGATCAATAGCTTGTAGTTTTTTTATAGTCAAACGCCATTGTTTGCGAGAACGTTTCCAACTCATTTCCCCGTTGATTTGTGCCAAAGTTCGTGGCTGGTTATAGAAACTCGGGGCGTTGAGTATCGCAATGGCTTTGTCAAAATTGAAAGAGCCTTCATTGGGGTTAATTGCAAATTGCCCGGCTAAACCATTAATTTCAATTTCACCGTTAGTCTGACTAGTACCATTTTCGGTTTTTGCCAATTTCAGATGGACATTTTTAACCGCGCCGGTTACCTCAAAATTAGTTTGCTGGTTTTGTAGCGATAACAGAATTTGAGCGTTTTCCAGATTGCCTCTTGGTTGCGCGTCACTCAACTGGCGCATTATCTCCGGTAACTTTTGAGCCGGGATATATTTTGCCATTTGGGCAAGTTGCCCATCACGCAACGTCACCTTCAAATTGCCAGAAGGCTCCCCGCCTTTGACGGGAATATTTACTTTGCCACCAACTTGCGCTGTCATTTTCGTATCCGGATCAACAGCTTGTAGTTTCTTAATAGTCAAACGCCATTGTTTGCGAGAACGTCTCCAACTCATTTCCCCGCCCAACTGTGCCAACGAGAGTGGCTGACTATACTGGCGAGGCATATTGAGCGTAATCGTTGCCGGTTTAAGATGGAGTGTACCTCTAGTAGGTTTTATATCCACGTTACCGGCTAAACCACTTACGCCGGGTAACTGTTCAAAAGGAGGAACCGCTAAATCTACAAAGTTAGCTTGCACCCCCCAACCAGCTTGGTTATAAGTCCAGTGGACATCATGCAGCGTACCTTCTAGGCTCTCCCATAATTCTGAATTAGCACCACCAAGCAGCGGCAAATGAGCACCCAACTTATTTAAAGGCAAAACCTTAATCTTACCATTTAGCTTGGTTTTTTCTAGCCCATCATCGTCTTCTTCCATTTGCAAACGAATTTCGTTAGACAACCATGATTGTTGGTTAGCATCCACCAAGTGTTGGTTAATATCGACTTGCCAAGCACCATCACTCGTGCGGTTCGCCTGAAAATTTCCCAGAAGCGATTGGGGCGAACCCTGAAAATGAGAAGTTGGCGATAACGATCCCAACCGCAATTGCTCAAGAGTAAATTGACCATTAACCGCTAAAGGCTGGAGATTTGTCACCGAACCGGCAAACGAAAAAGTTTTTGCTTGGAGTCCTTGGATAATTTGCGAGGGTAAATTAACTTTACCGGTAACCTGTGACTCATTATTTTGCGGTGCAATCGTAAGTTGAAGATCAGAAAAAGCTAACGGTGGTTGTTTTGGCTCTTGCCATATCAATGTGGTGGCATGAATAGAAAGATGCGGCTGTTGCAACAACCACGCTAACAGAAATGCCCGGTTATTATTCTTATCACCAGTCGTTGGTGCCGGAAAACCTACCAACGTGATATCACCATTATCGTTTCGTGCCAACGTGAATTTATGGGAACGAATGGTAATATCATTAGTAATAATCTGGGATCGCGTTAGCGAAGCCAATACATTAAAGACAATTTCCGCAGAAGCAATATCGACAACGCTCCGCCCGGTATCAGCCTCCAACAAGCGCACTTGTTGTAATGCTATGGTTGGCATCCAATCCACCCAATAAGTTGTAATAGCACCTATGGCAATGGGTTCTGGTAAAATCCTATTTGCCAATTGTTCAATTTCGGCTCGATAATCTGGCAACCTTGGAAACAAGAGAGCTAATAAAAGGACAAATGAGCAAACCAAAAAAAATAGCCATAGCCACAGTCGCCATAGCAGACGTAATATATTTAGGGAATTTGAAACTAAAACAGACACGATTGGTTTTGGTGATTGTGATTTGATAATTAAAAAAAGAGCAAACATATAATTGTGAGTATCGTGTAAATTATACACTAAATAGGGGCAATCCGGTTGCCCACCAGTTTGATTAATAATCCATAATTTGCAATTAACAATTAACAATGTAAGTATAACAATACACCCTTACGATTTTTAGACTTAATTTTTGGGGATAATTAATTCAATTAATTTTAATGATTGATAATTGAACATTGTAACAATATGTTCGCCAATCTTATGTAACCTATTTATTTAGTACAACGAATTAAGAAATAAGCGAATTTAAAACCCTTTAAAATAACAACCTATTTATTTAGTACTTTGAATATCTTTCTTACCGAATTTAAAACCCCACGTCACAACAATTTACCCATAATTTAATTCGATTATTTCTAAATTCGTTGTACTAAACTTTTAATTCGATTATTTCTAAATTCGTTGTACTAAACTAAACTTTTAATTCGATTATTTCTAAATTCGTTGTACTAAACTAAACTTTTAATTCGTTGGTTTCTAAATTCGTTGTACTAAACTAGGACTTACGCATTGACAGGTAATTTTTTTTATGTTTTCTTTCAAATACAAGGCATTACAAATTTGATAAAAATCGTTTTTGGTCCATTTTGGTAAATTCAGTCAGGGGCCAAATTTTCATAACTATATGATAGTTATCATGAAAACAACAACTTGAGTTTGTCAATGCGTAAGTCCTATAAACTAAACTTTTAATTCGATTATTTCTAAATTCGTTGTACTAAACTAAACTTTTAATTCGTTGATTTCTAAATTCGTTGTACTAAACTAAACTTTTGGCGAAGGTATTATGTGAGAAATCCGATTTTTGGAAAAAATCGGATTTCTGTGATGTTCATTGATGGTTGCAATCTATCAACTTGTGGATATACAATGCGCCTTCACGGTTTTTATTTTAAGGAATGAAAATATGAGCGAATTGATTGAGACTAAAGATAACGAATATCAAGATAATGAGGTTTGGGAAATGCCATCAAGAAACCATAGCTTTACGCAGGCACAAATAACCGGATTATTAGCTAGCGAAGAGAGATTCACCCCCTTTGTTGAACTGAGTTTAGATGCCAGTCAAATAGACTTAACCCAATTTGGGCTAAAAGTTAAAGAAGAAGTTATACCAGACATATGTCTTTATTCTAATAGCATCGGCTTTAACGATGAGGAAGATGAAGCCAAAATGCAGGAAATGCCTTTATTGGTTGTCGAAATAATTTCACCAAAGCAAGCGATTAGTGATATTCTAGCCAAATTTAAAGCATATTTTGCGTTGGGCGTTAAATCGTGTTGGTTGATTATTCCCCCCATTAAGACGGTAGCCGTATACTCGCAACCGAGCCACTTTAAAACTTTTGGTATGGACAAAACCGAAATGATTGATGAAGCGATGGATATTCGCTTACCTATTCAGAAGATTTTTAGAAGGTAAGGGCATGAAATAATTAGGGCAACCACAAGGGTTGCCCCTACAAATCATTATGTTACGTAGGGGCAATCCCTTGTGGTTGCCCTTACGTAACGTAGGGGCAATCCCTTGTGGTTGCCCTTTGGTGCAAAATTGAAATTAATTATTATGTTACAAAGATTACATATCAAAAATTTTACCCTATTTTCTGAGGTTCAATTTGAATTTTCCCCCGGTTTGAATGTTATTATTGGCGACAATGGCACCGGTAAAAGTCATTTGCTGTATTTGGGATATGCGCTGGAATATGTGTTGTATGAGGCACTGCAAGATTATATACATACAACGACAAATAAAGATAAAGAATCGTGGCAACGTGACTTGGCGCAAAAATTAAAAACCGTGTTTCGCCCAGACAAATTAGGAGGCTTATGCCGTCTTCAACAACGGCAACGCGCCGAAATTGCCATGATTCCCAGTTTGTTTGAGCGTGCGGTGCCCCAACTGACAACGGCTTTTTCGTTTTTTGTCACCGCCACAGAAAAGGTTAAAATAGAACAATCTCCATCTTTTGCCTCCTTAAAGTTCTCCAAAAAACAATTAGAATCGTTCAAACAAACATCCTTACCGCTATTTTTTCCCATAAAGGAAGTCTTATCGTTTTATCCGGGCTTTATAAAAAGTTATGAAGAACGAGAATTAGCATTTTCTGCCATTGATTATGATTTATGTAAAGCTTTGATGGGTGCGCCATTAAAAGGAAAACGTGCGGAGAAAGTGGCTGAGTTAGTCGCGCAACTTGAAGAAATTTTACAAGGTTCAGTGATTGTAGAATTTAACCGCTTTTATTTACAACACACCAAAGCCGCTAAAATGGAAATTTCTTTAGTATCAGAAGGCTTACGCAAAATTGCTATGTTGAGTTATTTACTTAAAAATGGCGGTTTAGCAAAAGGCAGTACCTTATTTTGGGATGAACCAGAGGCGAATTTAAATGCCAAATTACGGGTAAAATTAGTGGACATGTTGGTGGCATTAGTGAAACTTGGGGTACAAGTAATACTGGCGACACAAGATTTATTTTTAATGAAGGAATTATCTTTGCGTGTTGATACTGGTGAAACTGAAGCACATTTTTTTGAATTATTGGTAGATACGCAAGAACGTCCGGTTGTGCAAGGGAAAAATTTGGATGATTTATTTAAAATTGTAGCACTTGAAGCAGCACTAGAACAATATGATAGAGAGCAAGATGTGGTTTATCAAGCGATTTCCGGCTAAGAAAAATAATAGTTTGAAAAAACAGTGCCATGACAACTATCACAGAAGGCAAATTGACTTTCAGTTTTCCTAATACTTGGAAAGTTAATAAATATGACGAAAGTAATTTTTTCAAAAACCATGTTTATAAATGTCAAGGAAGTAAGGGCGTAGATATTTTGGCATTATCTGACAATAGGTTATTTATCATTGAAGTAAAAGATTTCCGGGGATACCGCATTGAAAATAAGCAACGTCTTAAAAGTGGTGAGTTAGTTATTGAAGTCACACAAAAGGTGCGTGATACCTTAGCCGGTTTATATGCGGCTTGTCGTTGGCAAACAGAAGAGCTTGCATATTTTTATAATCACTTGTATGCCAAATCAAAATGTTCCATGCTGACACGTTATCAACCAAAAATTACATTGATTTTATTTATTGAACAGGATAGTTCGCCTCATCCATTAAAACGTTTTGAAATATCATGCAGTGATTTAGAAAGTGCTATGAAAAACCAATTAAAGTTTTTGAATATCAATTGCTTAGTTCATAATAAGGAAACTTATGCTAAAAAACCATTAGGTTGGTTCGTGGTGGGCTAATTTTTTAAAATAGGGGCACAATTATTATTAAAATTATTCCACCGATTTATATTCCACCGATTTCATCGGTGGCTATTCACATTTAACCCCTTCGGGGTTTCCTCACCTTCGGAAATTTCTAACATGCGAACCGGAGTGCAAGGCGTACCTTGCACCAACGCATTCCGTGCCGGTTCATTGCTTTTACGAGCTAATTATTATGTTACAAACATTACATATCAAAAATTTTACCCTATTTTCTGAGGTTCAATTTGAATTTTCCCCCGGTTTGAATGTTATTATTGGCGACAATGGCACCGGTAAAAGTCATTTGCTGTATTTGGGATATGCGCTGGAATATGTGTTGTATGAGGCACTGCAAGATTATATACATACAACGACAAATAAAGATAAAGAATCGTGGCAACGTGACTTGGCGCAAAAATTAAAAACCGTGTTTCGCCCAGACAAATTAGGAGGCTTATGCCGTCTTCAACAACGGCAACGCGCCGAAATTGCCATGATTCCCAGTTTGTTTGAGCGTGCGGTGCCCCAACTGACAACGGCTTTTTCGTTTTTTGTCACCGCCACAGAAAAGGTTAAAATAGAACAATCTCCATCTTTTGCCTCCTTAAAGTTCTCCAAAAAACAATTAGAATCGTTCAAACAAACATCCTTACCGCTGTTTTTTCCCATAAAGGAAGTCTTATCGTTTTATCCGGGCTTTATAAAAAGTTATGAAGAACGAGAATTAGCATTTTCCGCCATTGATTATGATTTATGTAAAGCTTTGATGGGTGCGCCATTAAAAGGAAAACGTGCCGGTGAAGTGGCTGAGTTAGTCGCGCAACTTGAAGAAATTCTACAAGGTTCAGTGATTGTAGAATTTAACCGCTTTTATTTACAACACACCAAAACCGGTAAAATGGAAATTTCTTTAGTATCAGAAGGCTTACGCAAAATTGCTATGTTGAGTTATTTACTTAAAAATGGCGGTTTAGCAAAGGGCAGTACCTTATTTTGGGATGAACCAGAGGCGAATTTAAATGCCAAATTACGGGTAAAATTGGTGGACATGTTGGTGGCATTAGTGAAACTTGGGGTACAAGTCATACTGGCGACGCAAGATTTATTTTTAATGAAGGAATTTTCTTTACGTGCCATCTCACCTAAAACGCCTACTCATTTTTTCAGCTTGCATCAAGATGTACAAAGAATAGAAGTTGAACAAGGCGAGCAATTAGATGATTTGTCTAATATTGTTGCAATTGATGCCGAGTTGGAGCAAACAGATAGAGGGCAAGAAATTTTTTATCAAGAAATTTTTGAACTGGAAGCAGCATGATAAGTATCACTGAAGGCAAATTTATTTTCACATTTCCTGACAATTGGGAAGTGATTAAATATGATGACAGTCATTTTTTCAAAAATCACATCCGGAAAAGTCAAGGCTGCAAAGCCGTCGATATTTTAGCGTTGTCTGATAATTGCCTATTTCTTATTGAAATAAAAGATTTCAGAGGATATCGCATTGAAAGTAAAAAAAGCATTAGAAACGATGAAATATTGAATGAAGTGGTGCAAAAAGTCCGCGATACGATCATGGGTTTATACGCAGCCTATCGCCGGACAAATGAAGAGCTTGCCCCTTTTTACCGTTATTTGTGTATGACTTCAAAATATTCGACGCTGGCTCGTCATCAACGAAAAATTATTGTGGTTTGGTTTATTGAACAAGATATTCAACCAAATTTTGAATTTTCACCAATTAGTTTAAGAGTTAAACTGAAAAACCAATTAAAGTTTTTGAATATCAATTGCTTAGTTCATAATAAGGAAACTTATGCTAAAAAACCATTAGGTTGGTTCGTGGTGGGCTAATTTTTAAAAATAGGAGCACAATTATTATTAAAATTATTCCACCGATTTATATTCCACCGATTTTATATTCCACCGATTTCATCGGTGGCTATTCACATTTAACCCCTTCGGGGTTTCCTCATCTTCGCAAATTCATAACCCCAACGGGGTAAAACGTAAATAGCCATAGGTGAAACCTATGGAACGTGAAACTGTGATGTTCATTGATGGTTGCAATCTATCAACTTATGGGTGTACAATGCGCCTTCACGATTTTTAGATTTAATTTTTGGGGATATTATCTATCCCAGCAATTTCAATTAACCACATAAATACTAGAGGTAATTGTAATATGTTTAGAAATTTCTTTGTATGCTTGATGGCATTTTTGTTAACAACAGGGACAAGCTTTGCTGCCTCGTTTAATTTTCCCGCGAAAATTAATTATGATATTTTTGTGAATGGGAGTAAAAAGGCTAGTTCTACGTTTTCGGTTGTGTCCAAAAGAGATAGAGCCGGTACGCCGGTGTATCAACTCTTTTTTGGTAATTTCCAAGCACTAGGTTTTACTTCAAAAGATAAGATTTACACCGTCATTTTTAAAAATGACTTATCCCTATCACGCACGGTATTAAAGCGAGGTAAGGAAAAGGTCTATGAAATGAAGGCGAAAAAGGGCTCCGGTATGTTTGATGATGAAGCCATTACCTTCGTTTACAAAGAGGACACTTTGACTGGGCCTATCGAAACCGAACCTTACACTCCACACCCGGTGATTGATCTTCTGTCATTATTTATGGTGGCATCAGAAAACGTTGCAAATGGTAAAGGGCCACAAGACTTCAGTTTCTTTGTGAAAAAAAGCACGGAGATTGTTAAATTGACACCTCGTGGTAAAGCCAAAGTCTCCTATCAGGGGCAAGATGTTTCAACAACAGTGGTAGAATTAAGTCATCAAGGACGAGAAGTCTTGAAATTTAATATCTATACGGATAAAAGTGGATTTCATTTTCCGGTTCAACTCAGTATAAAGGGTGAGGCACAAAGTTTGGTTGAATTTAGAGCAACTAAGGCTTATTGACGACAACAATAATACGCTTGTTCTTAAAAGGAGAATCAAAGAACTTATGAAAAGCAATTTTAAGCGGATATACATAATCCAAATCTTAATCGCTCTAATGTGCTTGCCATTCATAATGGCGCAACAAGATCAATGTCAAATTGATCAGACAATCAACCAATTGATTGGGCAAAAGTTTAAACCTTCGGGCGGTAAATCGTCTGTTTATGTGACTCATCTTACCTTTATGGATGCGGATACTAAAACCATTATGGCGCAAACCATGACAGCGGAACTTATTAATAAAGCGGTTGTGGACGGAATGCAATTGGCAAAAAATGCTAATTCTGATTTGGAGATTAACCATCCGGGACACAAATTGGCAAATACGGACGGCAATGTCAACAAGTTGGTTAATATCTTTTGGGATGTCAACCTAACGAAGGGAGACAAAATTCAAAAAATCGTCAGCGATATGATGGCTCCCAATCAGGTTGATGCTATTGTTACCGGTCAATATTTAGAAAAAAAGGGTGATATTATCAATGTTAGGCCCTTTGTAGTTTCTAAAAGCAAGAAGAGCATCGTGTCAAAAAATCATATTTTTGACAAAAAGCAATTCCTATGTGAAGATCCTCAAAATCCTTCAGTGAAGATATTGTGTCAATCGGCACATGAAAAGATAAGGGATTCGGTGAAGGAATTGTTAGATACTTTGTAGAGGGGCATACCGATTTGGTTTTTGGGTAACCGGGATTACCCCTACGAAATCCCTTATAATGTAGGGGCAATCCTTTATGGTTGCCCTTAATTATTTTATGCACATTCCTTAATTAACGTGTTCGCCCAATGACCTACGAATTTGATATTGCTTTTTCATTAATGAAAACAATGAAGGAGCGATTTTTCTTTAACTTTAACGTATCTCTCAGCATTCTGGGAATTATTGTTGGGGTTGCTTTTCTGATTTTTGCTTTGAGTGTTTATGACGGTTATGTCAAGAGAATCGAAACTATTATTTTTTCGGTTTATCCGCAAATTACTTTGCAAAATGATACCAGTCCCGATGATGTTGTTGATTGGTCGATTCTTGATGAAGAAGAGGAAAATGTCTGCGACGATATTTGTTCTGGAAAAATTATCTTAAAACAACCGCAAGAAAATTTAAGTCTAAATAATTTTACCGGAACACCATTTGATTTAAAGCAGTACTTAATGGTAGAAACCCTATTAAAAGGATTAGATAATATCTTGCATGTAAGTCCAGTTATTTTTGAGGAAAAACATTTTACCTACCATTATTTTGGTGAGAATGAAAAAGTCACCACGACAAGTAAACTGCGTGTTTTGGGGGTTGACTCAAAGGATGGACAACATTTTGTCCCAGAAATCGAGCGAATTGTTCATGAACCCTCACTGTTAAAATTGTTATCTACAAATGATCCGGTTGGACTAATTTCCATAGAATTATATGAAGATTTATTTGGCTATGTGCCAATGGCACCAGAAAAAATAAGTAAACGCTTGTTTTTCCAAGTAGAAAATGAAAATTTAGAATTACAAGTTATCGGTATATTTAGGTTGGGTGTTCATAACATAGCCAAGAATATGATAATAACGCCTTTGGCAGTGGCACAGCAACTCTTTGATTTAAAAGAAGACGGTGCCAGTTTTTTAGGGGTGTCACTCAACGCGCCTTATGATGCTAAACAAACGTCTCAAGAGTTGGAGAAAATTCTAGCGGAACAAAATATCTTGGTTTTCAATTGGTTAACCGTGGCAGATGATCTTTTCAATTCTTTGTCTTTTTATAGAAAGATAGTGATGATTACTTTGTTCATGTCAATACTGATTACAGCATTCAATATCTATAATAATTTAACCCTGATGATTTTAGAAAGACAAAGCTTGATTGGTATTTTAATGTCTATGGGTGTGAAAAAAAGTGCTATCTACAAAATATTTTTAATAATTAGTCAATTCGAGGCATTTATCGGTGTTGCCATTGGGCTTGTCATTGGTGGTATAGGGGGATACGCTTTTAACCATTATTTGAATCAAACTTTGGCGGAATTCTTACCGGTTCAAGATGCCAGCGTTGCGATTGATGCGATTTCGGTTATTGGCATTATGATATTTGTGGGAATCGTTTGTGTGGTGACAGCTTATATTTCAGCCCGAAAAGCGGCAAACTTGGATGTTGTTCAATGTTTGCAAGCTGAGTAAATGATGCTTCTAAGTTCCACCGATTTCATCGGTGGCTATTCACGTTTAATCCCCTTCGGGGTTGGAACTAATAACCCTGAAGGGGTGAAACTTGAATAGCCATAGGTGAAACCTATGGAACTTGGAAGCACCAAAGAAAGGATTTCTTCGCGGCTTTTGTATCATTCACTTTTTCGGTTATCCAATAACGGAAATCCCAATGGTGATATGATCAAAATATATCTTCGATTATTGTTATTAAAGAGAATAAATTCCTTATAATGAATCCCTTCTTATATACAATCCTTGTAGTTATTGTTATTCGATAAAAACTTGAACGTCAAGTTTAATTCATCATTCGTTTATTTCTTAATTCGCTGTATGTTTAGTACAACGGATCCGGGGACTTACCGGATTGGTGCGAGACTGTAGTTCACCTTATCGAACAAAGGCAACCCCCTACAAGCTTCATAACGATAGACACATCACACACCAATCCGTTTATTCCCCAGATCCGTTGTACTAAGGAAACGGGTTAATTATAAAGCAATTTGTTTAAATTATTTCTTTACAAGTACTAAAGGACTGCCTTCGTTTATTCTTTGTGAGCTTTTCCAATTCGTTGTACTTTAGTTAGTGGTGGTGGGTTTCGCTGTCGCTCTACCCACCCTACCTTTGCTTTTCAAATCAATCATGAATTTAGTCTGATTGTAACGGATTTTGGGGAGGCATTTTAGGGGGGATCAAGAAATCCGATTTTTTCAAAAAATCGGATTTCTCCTGACAATTTGGATTCCACAAAATCTCGTCAAACTCCCAATTTTTAAGCCCTCCCCAAAATCCGTTACAATCAGAATTAATATAATACAAAAAGTGAAACTGAAAAAATGGACATAATCAGGGAAACTAATATTCTTAAATAAGTAAATCAAAAGAACGAAATTTATTGTTCCCATTATAAGTCCAATAATTGTGGATAGGACAGATACAATATATTTTTTTTCATAATCTTTAAATCCGGTTTAAAAGCGCATTGACCCCATCTTCCAATTTTTCCATCTAACCCCGAAGGGGTAAAACGTAAATAGCCATAGGTGAAACCTATGGAAACGTTTTCACCTATTTTCTTGCATGACAAATATACAACACTAAATTATTAATGTATAATCCTCAACAATTCGTAAAGTGGACTTTGCCCACGTTCTATATAAGAATTAACCATTAGATATGTGTAATTGTAAATTATTATATTAAATTTAATTTTCAAAAGGAAAAAAATTATGAACAAAATAGTATTCGTCTGGTTTGCTTTCGTATGTTCAATAGTAGGGACAATATGCCTAATTCCTTCTAAGTTAATAGCTTGTGAGGGACGTGGTACTTATTCTGTCTATGATGGTAAACTGCATCTGCCGTTTATTGATATTGTCACAGCCAATGGTGTTGAAAAAGTCATAGACGTGAGGCTGCAAAAGATATCGGATCCCGATACCGAACTATTGTTTGAACTCACCAGTTTTGAAACTGCTTCTCCCCAAGCAGACGTGAAGCTTTGTCATGCTACTTATCAATATGATGGGCAAGTACGAATTCCCATTGTGGATATTCCCGAACAGAATCTCACTGTCAGTGCTACGCTTAAAAAAATTCCCTTTACACGGAAGGGACTATTTTTTGATGCCACCGATGTGCAACCGAGTGATTGTTTGCCTAGTGCCAGTGAACTTTGTGAATTCTCTTCTTCAAGGTATGCACTGTTCTTGGAAAAGATTTCTTTTGCGCCAGAGGAGGCTCGCTATGCTCAAGAAATTAAACAGACTTTCAATCTCACGGCTGATGAGATGGCACGGTTACAAGACAACGGCTTTGTCGTGACTGATCGTTTGGCATTTAGAGATTTTTCCAACGCCTACGCCTACATCTATTGGAAAGATTTACCGGTTGTGATCACTACCGACTCCATTTTACAAGCGATCCACAAAACCTATGATGACTTACTGACGCGTTTAGAAGTAAGGGTGCTTGCCCCACAGTTAGCCTATTTTTTGACCCAAGTACGCCAACAGGTGCGTACTGATGCCAGTGCTAACACTGATCCTGAACTTGCGTCGCTCTATACCGATGTTGACAATTATCTTAGTGTCCCGTTAGCTTTGC
>Ga0233403_10001077_pt1 | contig 12850 bp, 8 predicted proteins | sample Na_oxic_1_MG_FD_179866 | JGI IMG/M metagenome (GOLD analysis project Ga0233403, IMG submission 179866) | Seawater microbial communities from Saanich Inlet, British Columbia, Canada - Na_oxic_1_MG | ecosystem: Environmental > Aquatic > Marine > Inlet | place: Canada: British Columbia | collected...
TAAAATAAAGGATATTAATTTCGTTAAGAGTCAACTTCCCGCTCTTCCGGTAGATACCATTATTGATATGCATCAAATCATCCCGGACAGTCCAAATATGGTTGATGTTCAGCTTCTTATGATGGAAAAGATAAACATTAAAAAAGCCTTGCTTCAGTCGGTCCCAAATAAGGTAACTTCCATTTGTGGCAACAAAAAACTGTTAGAAATTAAAAACAATTATGATACCAAATTCTGGATATCGCATTTTATGGATCCGAGACATCCGTTTGCAACGAGACGTTTAAAACAGTATAAAGGTTTGGGGGTTAAAGTAATAAAACTTCTTCCCTGTCTTGGATATGAACCGGATAATCCAAAATGGCACCGTTTTTGGCACACAATGGAAAAGCTGGAACTGATTGCAATGGTTCATACCGGTTTCATTACAGCTCGTCATAAAAAAGAGGAGCATAAAAATAAGCTTTTTTTAAGCTCCAAATTCGGTAATCCTATACTGTTTGATATTCTGGCCAGAAAATATCCTGAACTCCAGTTTATACTTTGCCATACTGGCGGATTGATATGGACTGAAGCAGCTGTACAGATGATTAATCAGCATGACAATGTCTGGGGTGATATAAGCGGATTTGGTCTGCTTGCACTTAAAAAAATAGTGCAAAACCGAATGTCTGTTGACTGGAGCAAACTTTTTTGGGGTAACGATTCATCTCCTTATACATATCCGTTTAATTTAAATATCTTATTACACACACTTAAAGAAGGTGACAGCTCATACATTTTACCCAAATTGCTCTATAAAAATGCGCTTGATTTTTCAAAAAAGTTTTCATTATGAATCAAAATATCAACAGATCGTTTCTTCTTTATATAAGAGCCATTATCAGATTTATAATAAAACCTATTTTCCACACGTTTGGAAAATTTACTGTAATTGGAAAAGATAATCTGCCTGAAAAAGGCCCATATATTCTTATATCCAACCATGCCGCTTTTATAGATTCAATATATTTTATATGTGCAATGCCTTTTCGTTTTGTAATTTGCGGTGCAAAACCAAAATATTTCAGTTCCTTTATAAAAAGAACAATATTTGGCATTGCCAATATTCTTAAAGTAGAAACCAAAGAGCAGTTTATTGATGACTGTAGTGAATTGTTAAAAAATAAGGAAATAATATTAATCTATCCAGAAATGGGTAGAAATGCCGAAGATATGGGCGTGTTTAAAAATTGGGCGGCGGAGGTTGCAGTTAAAAACGGCTGCCATGTTATCCCATGTTATCTATATGGTACAACCAAAGGTCAGGACAAAAAAGTCAGACTTATAATCGGTCAAGGGTTTCTCCCTGAAAAAACGCCAGAGCTTTTAACCTGCAATATGAGAAAAAAGATATTAGATTTAAAGGTTCAAATATGATATTAATTACCGGTGCTACAGGTTTTATAGGTACGCATGTTCTTAAACGCTTTCTTAAATCTGTTGAGTCAGACAAAATCCAGATATTGGAACATAAACGTGGTTTTAAACAAGAATATCCAGATATACACCACGTTCTTGGAGACATTACTGAAAAATCAACTATTGAAAAAGCGGTAAAAAATGTCGATGCAGTAATTCACCTTGCAAGCAAAAATCTTGACAAAGACAATACTGGCTTTGAAAAAACCAATATAGAAGCGACAAAATTATTATGTGATGCGGCATGTAAAGCCGGAGTTGAAAAATTTATCTATCTAAGTTCCGTTGGTGTTTATGGACACAAAAAACTAATAGACGCAGATGAAACAGAGGCTGTAAGCCCAGACACCGCTTTTTCCGGATCAAAAGCCGCTGCTGAAAAAATTATACTTGAACATAATAGTGCGGGTCATTTCAAGGGAATAATATTAAGGCATCGTTTTGTTTACGGTAAAGGCGATGTTCATGTTATTGCAAGAATGGTGAAAGCTGCCCAAAAGTATAAATTTATGCTCAACGGCGGAAAAGCTAAAATGTCATTTGTTTCAGCCGATGATCTTGCTGAAGTTATCTTTAGATTTGTATATGCAGATAATATCAGTTCGGTTCCGATATATCATATAACTGACGGCATACCGGTAAGCTATCGTGAGCTTATATTTAAAATCTGTGATACTTACGGTTTTAAGAAACCTAAATTTAGTATCCCGATGGGATTAATCTACCCCGTGATCAAACTTGCAGAGGGGATTAGAGGAATAGACCCCGAATCGACACGATCTTCACTGTCTTCAATCCGATTAAAACTTATTGGTACTGACAACCATTTTTCAAATAAAAAGCTGCTGACACAATTTCCTGATTTAACATTTAAACCATTAATGCAAAATTTTGAAAATTTTGCCGAATATTATTCTCAATTTAAATAGTCTGTACAATGGATAGGAAAACTGCAATCATAACCGGTGCATCTTCCGGTATTGGTCGTTCTCTCGCAATAGAGATGGCAAAAAAGGGTTATAATATTGTCATTGCTGCGAGACGTTTGGAAAAACTGAATGAAGTGAAAAAGTTGATTGAAAAAAAATACAGTGTTGAAGTTGTTGTCTGCTGCTGTAATGTACAAAATACAAGTGATGTAAAAAATATTCTAATCAAAACTGCTGCTGAAAATTTCGGCTGGATTGATGTTGTAATAGCAAATGCAGGTACTACTGTCAGAGGCCTTTTTAGTGATCTGAATATATCTGATTACAAAATTCTTTTTGATACTAATTTCTTTGGTGTTCTAAACTTAATTCATGCGGCTTATCCGCTATTAAAAATGAGCAATGGAATTGTTGTCATTATTGGCAGTGTTTTAGGTGAAATTGGAATAATGAACCGTTCCGCCTATGTCGCCGCTAAATTTGCGTTAAAAGGATTTTATGAATCAGTACGTTATGAATTTAAAGAGGATGGTATAAGCACAATATTAATACAGGCAGGATTTGTCAATACTGAATTAAGGTCAAATACCGAAAAACGGTCTCACTCATTATCTATTGATACTGATAAAATAGCGACAAAAATTGTCAGATAGATAAATAAAAAAATGCGGATTAAAAAAAAGAATCATTCCGCTTCATGCAAAAATATTTGTGTTTTTAAATTGGTTCTTTGCAAAACCAATACCGCACATAATCTATAAATTCAGACATTTTTTGCGAATAAAACTATTTAAATGATTGACAAAGTATTGTAAAACAAAAAGTGTAATTACTCAAATTCTCCTTTTAAAATAAGGATTTTAATATAAACATGAATGTAAAATTCCTTTCTCTGAAATTGCTAATTACAAGAGTAAGAATAAAAAATAGAGCCTTACTTAGACTCCGTCCGTCAAAGAAGCTAAATGAGCAATTTTATAACCGACTATCGGAAATGGCATCAGTTGTTTTTAAAACAATTACATGCTTAAATTATGGTTATCATGATGAAAAAGCTTCTGATGTAGTGTTACCAACACAATTTTAGCCGGAACGATTCCCAATCCAACTTTACCACCATATGGTAACTACCGGTTTGGATGCCAAAATGTCCGAACTGAAAATTCTTGAGGTAGGATGTGGAAGAGGAGGCGGATGTGCCTATATTGCCAAACAGTTTTATCCGAAAAAAATGGTTGGACTTGATCTTTCATCTGAAGCCATTAACTTTTGCAAGCGTACTCATACAAACGATAACTTGTCTTTTACCAGTGGTGATGCTGAAAATTTGCCCTTTCAGGATGCCGATTTTGATGTTGTGATTAACACTGAAAGTTCTCACGGCTATCCTGATTTTGATGCATTTATCAATGAAGTCAGTCGTGTTTTAAAACCTAATGGTTATTTTCTTTTCGCCGATTTTCGTTTGGCATCTGCAATGAATAAGTTAACTAACAGCTTGAACCAATCGACTTTAACCATGATTAAAAAGGAAGAAATTACTTCCTTTGTTGTGGCAGCCTTGACAAGAGATAGTCAACGAAAAGAAATATTGATTGATCAGAGTCCCGTTTTATGGATATTCAAAAAAACTTTGAGGCAATTTGCCGGCTGTATCGGTAGTCAAATGTATAAAGATTTGTGTTCACGGAAACGTGTCTACTTTTTTTATGTTCTTCAAAAGAAAAGGTAATTGACAGCTATGCAAAAAAGGCAAAAAAGGTATGTTGTTATTACTGGAACATCCACCGGAATTGGATATGATGCGGCACGAAAACTAATTCATCATGGTTTCCATGTTTTTGGTAGTTTGCGTCATATAAAGGATGGTGAACGATTAAAAAATGAGTTGGGAGTCTCATTTACGCCATTGTATTTTGACGTAACCGATAAAAATGCTGTGCTAGATGCCGCTCAAGAAGTAAAGGCAAAGATTGGCAATGCCGGATTAGCCGGATTAGTGAATAATGCGGGAATTGCCGTTGCTGGGCCTCTGATGCATTTGCCTTTGGAACAATTTCGCCATCAATTTGAAGTGAATTTATTTGGTGTATTGCAAGTCACTCAGGCTTTTCTGCCTTTATTAGGGGCACGAAAAAAATGTTCTCATCCGCCCGGTCGTATCATCAATATTAGTTCCACCAGCGGACGTATCGTTTATCCTTTTCTTGGCCCATATTCAGCTTCAAAACATGCTCTTGGAGCCTTCTCCGATGCACTTCGACGTGAATTGATGCTCTATGGAATTGATGTCATCATCATTGAACCCGGCTCAAGCAAGACACCTATTTGGGATAAAGCAGCTAAAATTGATTATACGTTTTGCCATCAAACTGATTATGACTCTATTTTTAGTCAAGCAAGTAAAACTTCTATGGAACAGGGACATAAAGGGCTACCCGTTTCAACTGTGAGTCAGGCGATTTATACTGCTTTAACCAGCAAGCGTCCTAAATCACGTTATCCACTGCCAAGTCGTTGGTTAATGAAATGGATACTTCCACGATGGTTGCCGGATCGTTGGTTTGATAAAATAATTGCGCGAAAGGTAAAAATAATAAAATGAAGTGTACAAGAACTTACTACCTATCAAACGCATAAGTCCTTTTTTCTTAATGAAAATCCATAATTACCAAAAAGCCATTATCTTCGATCTTGACGGAACATTAATCGACAGTGTTTCTGTTTATCTTGAAATATTTTTAATGTTAACCAGAAAATTTGGGAAGAGCGGAGAAGTATTCAATGAAAATGATTTTCTTCGCTTTAACGGTATGGATATCCCAAGTGTAATAAAAAAACTTCTCTCTGAAAAAAGAGTGAAAATATCAATCCTGCCTTATCTGTTTTTCAACAAGAAAAAGTTGGCTGAAGAAATCAGAGCCAAAACAAAACTTTTTCCACAAACCAGAGAATGCCTTGACAAATTAACAAGTTTCCCAATGGCAATAGCCACAAGTGCAAGTGCTGATTATTCAGCTTACAATCTAAACCGGTTTAATATCTCGCATTTCTTTAAGTACTGTATTACTAAGGAGGCAACTAAAAACAAAAAACCAGCACCTGATTTATTTCTGCTGGTATCAGAAAAACTTAAGATTTTACCGGAAAACTGTATTGTAATAGAAGATTCGCTAAATGGTGTCATTGCGGCAAAAAGAGCCGGAATGAAATGTATTGCAGTATTAAGCACCACTCCGCGTGATTACTTTACCGGTGAATCAACTCCCGATTTAATAATTAATAATTTGGGTGAATTGACAGAAAATCTAATCAATGAATTCAGCACTACTGGTTCAACTTAAGACATATGCGGGTAGAGCGATAGCGAAACCACCCCAGTTCTGATCCAATGCCAATAAACCATAACAACTTTTTCAGGAGATTTTACAGTGTTAAGTTCAAATATTCCTCTGCCATTTCCTTATGGACTTATCAATTCGATAGGCAAATTGTTACTATCTGCCAAAATACCAATTGCACAACTTGACGCGGATTTACTGCACAATGCGGCAATAAAACAAGTGAACCTGACGGATTTCGGAGATCCATATTACCGAGAAGGTTTGGCACAACTGTTGGAGTCGTTCCGAAAAGATGCTAACCTGAACTTTCTAGGCCGTCTTCGTCTCCACGAACTAATTATCGATTACCTTGCCAGCCGTCTACAGATGACAGATATTCGCAAACGATCCCCAGATATATTCAATCAGCCATTAATTCCTCCTATCATAGTCACGGGAATGCCTCGATCCGGCACTACCCTTCTCCATCGTTTATTGGCCAGTGATCCAGTCAATCGTGGTATACCATTATGGGCATTGATTAAACCTTTTCTTAGGGATAAAAAGGAGATTGATCATTACCGGAATAGATTAACAAAACGTCTGAACATCGCTCAGACTATAGCACCTGAGCTTGATGCCAAACACTTAATACGAACAGACGAACCGGAGGAGTGCTTATGGGCATTGGGAATAACATTTACCAGCATTGTGTTTTCGGTAATTGTACCTGCATATAGTTATGTTGATTGGTATTTGACCCAAGATCGCGTCAAAAAATATAAGGAATATCACTGGATACTTCAGTTATATCAGTCTAATGAACCAACACGCCGCTTGGCACTTAAAGCTCCTGAACATGTTAGTTCATTGAGCGAGTTGCTGCAATCTATCCCAAATGCTTTAATCGTCCAAATGCACCGTGATCCGGTACAATGCATTAATAGCTTAAATAGTCTCATTTATACGGGACAGTTGCCAACAACAGACAATCTTGATGTTGGCCGGATGGCCGATACAAATTTACAACAAAGAAGGATTGAAATGGATCGTTTACTTGCAGCACGCAAAGCTCATCCCGGTAAAGTGTTCGATGTAAGTTATGAAAAGCTCGTTACTGATCCTATTGGCACAGTGAGAAGTATTTACGACCATTTTGGATTGGTTTGGTCAGAAGCATATGAAGGAGCATTGAATTCTTACCTTAGGAATAATCCGAAGGGCAAACATGGAACACATCACTATTGTTCGGCAGATTTTGGACAAACAGATGATGAAATAGCCGCCGGCTTTGAGGCTTACATTGAAACGTTTGGAAAATTTATAAGAAAACACAGTTAAATGGTAAACTTAATAAAATCAATCATTTAATCTGTAATATGACAGAATTAAAGAAACTTGGTTTCTAAAAAAATTATTTTTCTGAATAGCTATAGCTCTCATACGCAGGTATGGGAATCAATTTTCGAGGCGATAACATTAAGAAACTCAAATTACCTTACCTTGAAATAATCCGGAAATGAAGCTAATCCGCTGTACTTCAGGATGGCCTTGGGATTGGAGCGATCCTACACTAGGTATGAATGCCTGTTAAGGCTAAAGCCATCTAAGGAATGTGCATAAAATAACTTCTTCAAGTTGATGGTGAGAAACCAAGTTTTTGAAAAAGCTTGGTTTCTTTTACCATTAAATTGACTCAATTATTTTATGCACGTTCCTAAGTTATTATGAATTCTGGAATAAATGTGGTTTGTCCCTTATTTTTTCAAAAGCGGTAGAAAGATTACTCAGTGATTTCATCTACCAACTTCTTTGCAAGTTCCATCACGCTAATACCTTCCATAAGGTTTTGTATTGGTATCTCAACTTGGAGTTCCTTTTCCAAACTCTTTTTCAATTCAATGGCCATCATAGAATCAAAGCCTAAGTAGTTCAAAGGTATCTGTCTATCAAGTTGTCCATTGGTCATATGCAGAGTACGTTCAATCTGCCATTCCAGATAAGACTCCAACATAGATTGGCGTTGAACCGGTTCAAGCGTTAAGAGATTATCATGGGTTAAATCATACTGGTGAGTAGGATAGTTCTCCGATTGAGAAATTTCACTCTCTTCAGATTGGCGCAATACTTGTGAATAAGCGACTTGGCTTGTCAGTTTTTCGTGGTTAATGCGCTTAATTGCATCTACTTGTAAATAATGGTCTTTTTGAACAGTCAACAAACTGTAAATGGCTAACTTTTTCCTCAATAAATCTCCCAATAGGTCAGTACCTTTCCCAAAGAGTAATTCATTTTTGTTGGCCAAGTCCGATCTATTTTCATCCGGATGATCTAATAACAAATTCCCCATCTCATGGCTGGCATCCACGCATTCAACTATCCTTAAATGATGGTAAGCTAGTAAATCAGCCCATTCATGTTTCGGCATAAAAGTGATGGTAGAAACCGCCGGATGTTCAATCGTTGCGGTTAAATTTGCAATGATTTCAGTCAAAATCAACATCCCACCATTTTTCATGTGCTTACTCAAATTAGCCCAAAAAACTGACTTGTCCTGAATTTGATAAATTACTTGCCAAGCCATCACTAAATCATATTGGTTGGGAAATCCAGCTTGCAAATTATCTAATTGATAGAGAGTAACACGATTTTGCAAGTTATTAGCACGAATATTGTGGTTGGCAATTTGTTCTGGATGAATGCTGTATCCATCCAGTTCTAAATGGGAATATCGTTTCCCTAACTCAACTAAGTCCGAAGCATCTCCGCAATCAAGCTCAAGGCCGATATTTAAGACGGAAAAATCTATGCTATTAAATAGCAGTTCTTTCATTTGCCGTTGGGCTTTGTCAATGGGTTGCTCCATTCCAGTTTTGGAAGGGATCGATTTTTGTAATTCTTCCGATTTAGTGCCATCAACCAAATCAATTGGCGTAGCAGTATGCCTTGAGGGAGGTATTTTAAACGATTTGTTTTCTTTTAGCCAATAGCGTTGGCGTTGGAATGGATAAGTTGGCAATGCTAGCTTGCGACGAGGATAGCTTTTATCAAAACCGGCCCAATTGATAGACACACCTCGCATGTACAGTTCCCCTAAACTTTGGAGTAGTTGCTGCCAATCCTCTTGTCCTTCACGCAAACTCACGAGCCAAATTCCCACATCGTCAGGTAGGCACTGACGACCCATACCCAACAAGGACGGTTTCGGCCCGATTTCTACAAATATTTCATAGCCTTGCTGATAAAGTGTTTCCATACTTGCAGCAAAACGCACTGGTTGACGCACATGATGAACCCAATAGGCTGGCGTTGCTATCTCATCCGTTGCCAGAAGTCCAGTGACATTAGAACATAAGGGAATTGATGGTTTGGCATAAGTCACCTCAGCAGCTATCCGCTCAAACTCAGTCAACATCGGCTCCATCATAGCCGAGTGGAAAGCATGGGAAACGGGCAATCGTTTGATCGATATCTCACCGCTCAAAGTGGTTATAATCGTTTCTATAGCTTGGTGTTTTCCAGAAATGACCACATTTTCTGGGCCATTAATGGCAGCGATGGACACGTCTTGCGCGAATGGTTTAATGATTTCAGTGGCTTTACTTTCATCTACTGACAATACGAGCATATTGCCTTTGTCACAAAGCGTCTGCATTAAACGCCCTCGCGCTGCAATCAGTTTCAAGCCATCTTCTAAACTAAAAACCCCGACTATGCAAGCGGCCACATATTCACCAACACTATGTCCTATGACAACATCAGGCACCACACCCCAAGATTGCCATAATTTGGCTAAGGCATATTCCAAAGCAAACAGGGCCGGTTGAGTATAAGCCGTTTCATCCAATGGATTCCCCTCGTTCCCAACCTCCGGTTGGGAATGCATGCCACTTTGCTGTGCAAAGTTGTAAAGCACCTCCAGTAACGGTTGTGCCAAATAATCACGCAAAATCCTATTACAATGATCAAGGGCTTGACGAAAAATCGGTTGTGTCTCGTAAAGTACACGTCCCATGCCCACATACTGCGAGCCTTGCCCAGTGAATAAAAATGCTATTTTCGCTGGTTTGCGACTAAGCGTTTTACCGCCAACCGCCGCCAATTGTTCTTGAACTTGCGCTGGAGAGTCTGCAACAACCGCAAGGCGATGGGTCAAATGTGAACGACCAGTATTAGCAGTAAAACACACATCTGCTATTGAGATCGTTGGATGGGATTGAAAATAACTAGCATAAGCGTTTGTTAAAGCTTGCAAAGCCGGTTCATTTTGGGCAGATAAAGTTAATAAATGCTTAGGACGTTCAACTTTGACCTCTTTGACGGAGAAAGCCGGTGCTGAGGCGAGAACAACATGGGCATTAGTGCCACCAAATCCAAAAGAACTCACGCCCGCCAATTTTTGTTCACCTGACCAAGGTATTAGCTCCGTTGGAATTGACAGGGGGGTATCTGCTATCGCCAGATGTGGGTTAGGTACTTTAAGATGCAGATGAGGTGGAATTTGTTGATGTTGTAGAGCCAATACGACTTTGATTAAACCGGCAATCCCGGCGGCGGCTTCTAAATGACCGATATTGGTTTTAACCGAACCAATATAACAAGCTTGGGAACGATCTGACATCAAAACATCTTTGAGCGCATTCAATTCAATGGGATCACCTAAAGGAGTGCCGGTGCCATGTGCTTCAACATAACTTATCTCTGACGCAGCGACCTCGGCATTGGCTAAGGCTTGACGGATAACTGCTTGTTGTGCGGGGCCATTGGGGGCAGTGAGTCCATTGCTGCGTCCATCCTGATTAACGGCTGAACCTTTGATAATGGCTAAAATAGTATCTCCATCTCGACGCGCCTCTTTGATGCGCTTGAGTACAACAATGCCACACCCTTCTCCTCGCACATATCCGTCTGCTTCGGCATCAAAGGTTTTGCAGCGTCCATCGGGGGATAACATTTGGGCCGCCGAAAAGGCTTCCGTCAATTTGGGAGATAACATTAAGTTGACTCCACCGGCTAACGCAAGGTCACATTCTCCTTGGCGTAAACTTTGGCAAGCGTCATGTAGTGCAACAAGGGATGAAGAACAAGCAGTGTCTATGGCTTTACTGGGGCCGTGCAAGTCCAACAGATAAGAGAGACGATTAGCGGCAATACTAAAAGCGTTGCCGGTGCCAAAATAGACATCCAAACCAACTGTGGGCAAGTGGCTATAATAATCATGAGTGCTGATGCCGATGAAGACTGCCGTTTGACTGCCAGCCAAGGATTCGGCGGCAATGCCAGCGTTTTCCAAGGCTTCCCAACTGACTTCCAACAAGAGGCGTTGTTGGGGATCCATGCTTTTGGCTTCACGGGGTGAAATGCCAAAAAAGACGGGATCGAATTGTTCAACGTCATCAATAAAACCACCCCAGCGAATATCTGTGGGTGTCCAGCGTGATTTTGGTACTTCGCTGATGGCATCCACGCCGTTTTTTAATAACTCCCAAAATTCGTTAGGATTTTTGGCTTGAGGAAAACGGCAGCCTAGCCCAATGAGCGCGATGCTTTCAGTACTATGAACATTAGATTTCTTAATGCTTGAGTCGTTTGGCTGGGCTAAATGTCGTGCCAAAGCGTTAATGGTTGGATAGTCATAAACGAGCGTCGGAGAAAGCGGCAGTCCCAGCCATTCGCTCAGTTCTCCTGACAAGCCCACTGCTGTAACTGAATCTATCCCATAGTAAATAAAAGGACGCTGAGTATCTATCTCATCTGGTTCTACGCCAATTTGTTGTGATATTTGGGTCACCAACCAGCTTTGAATGGTTTTGGCCTTCAACAGTTGCCATTTTCCCACAACTTCTAAGCTATTCTCCAGAAATTTTTCCCGACAGGCGCGGCGTTGCACTTTACCACTGGATGTTTTTGGAAGTTGTCCCGTTTTGAGCAATAATATAGCATAAATGGGGAGTTCATGTTGTTCAAACACGGCTTGACGAATGGCATCAGTCGCTTCATTGATATTTAACTTTCGCAAATGAGTCCGTTGCACTTCTTGTACGATGACTAGCCGCTCTTCTCCTTCTTTTTCCACAGAAAATGCGGCACCGCCACCCGCATTGAGTGCTTTATGGCTTTTTTCTACCGTTAATTCAATATCTTGAGGGTAATAGTTACGGCCTTTTATGATGATAAGGTCTTTGAGGCGACCAGTGATAAATAGTTCGCTGTCTTTCAAAAAGCCTAAATCACCGGTGCGTAAAAATGGCCCATCGCCGGTGTTTGCTAAGTGGGCATGGAAAGTTTGTTGAGTTTCCTTGGGGCGATTCCAATAGCCTTGTGCCACATTTTGACCTGACACCCAAATCTCGCCCACCTGTAAATTTGAACACGGAATGAAGGATTGTGGATCAACAATCATAATTTTTTGGTCTAAATATGTTTGACCACAGCCCACAAATTTTTCATAAACCACCGGGGGAGCGGTTTTCAAGCCACCAGAAATAAATAATGTGGTTTCTGCCATGCCATAACAGGGGTAAAAGGCTTCGCGGCGAAAGCCACAGGGTTCAAAGGTTTTGGCAAATTTGTCTAGCGTCTCGGCACGGACGGGTTCAGCACCACTGAAAGCAAGCGTCCAACAGCTCAGGTCAAGTTTGGCTCGCTGATCGGGTGTAATCTTTTGAACACATAAATGGTACGCAAAATTGGGGCCACCGCTGGTTGTTGCCTGATAGCGCGAAATGGCTTGCAACCAACGAAAAGGTTTTTGTAAAAAAGCCACCGGGGACATGAGAACAACAGGAATGCCGAGATATAAGGGCTGCAAGATATTACCAATTAGTCCCATATCATGAAATAATGGCAACCAGCCGACAACAATCGTGTTCTTGGTATGCTCAAATCCCTGCCTGATCATTTCCTCATTGTGCCGCACATTTCCATTACTCACCATCACACCCTTGGGCGTACCCGTCGATCCGGAGGTATATTGAAAAAAAGCCAAGGTGTCACCCCGTATATTGGGCATTTGCCAAGCCGATGCGAGATCGGTGGTCAAATCATCCGTTGCCAACCAATGTAAATTCTGAAGTTCTGGCACGTCTGTCAGTCGAGAACATAAGTCAGACAAAATTGAGGTGGTGGTGAGTACCA
>Ga0233403_10001078_pt1 | contig 12840 bp, 14 predicted proteins | sample Na_oxic_1_MG_FD_179866 | JGI IMG/M metagenome (GOLD analysis project Ga0233403, IMG submission 179866) | Seawater microbial communities from Saanich Inlet, British Columbia, Canada - Na_oxic_1_MG | ecosystem: Environmental > Aquatic > Marine > Inlet | place: Canada: British Columbia | collected...
TCTCGGCACGCTTCTTGGTACGCTCTTGGCACACATCAGGGCTATCAATGCAATCCGGATCAACCATCGGTGTTGTTGAAGTAGCCGGTTGCGCGAATGGGGCAACGCAAAATGATGTTAGTAATAACATCACCGCAATTTTGACGGTTTTCATGTTAATTAATTTCTCCACAAGATAATATAGAAATTTATAGATGTTCAGAAAAATTCTGAGAAGGATCGAAAAGAAACTTTGTTCAGTGAAAAAATCTGAAAAATTTTAGACGAGTTTAATCGGTTTGCCATCTAATAACGCCGTTTTTCCTTGCAATAGCAATCGCCCTTGGGCAAACCAACGTATCGCTTGCAAATAAATACGATGTTCTTCCAGCAATACTCGTGCTGCCAAGCTATCCTCATCATCATCCGGCTTAATGGGTACACGCGCTTGGATTATAATTGGCCCCGAATCTAATTCATCCGTGGCAAAATGCACTGTGGTACCATGTTCCTTGACACCGGATTCTAAGGCTCGTTTATGGGTATGTAAACCTTTGAAAGCCGGTAGTAAGGATGGATGAATATTAAATAAACGTCCCCGATAATGGCTGACAAACTCCGGGGTTAAAATACGCATAAAACCGGCTAAGATAACCAATTTTGGTTGAAAATTATCTATGCGAGTTTGCAATGCGGTATCAAAATCTAGCCGGGTTTTAAACCCACCATGATCAAGCACAACAGTTGGAATACCGGCTTGTTGGGCATATAGTAATCCTTGAGCTTGTTGACGATTACTTATGACAGCACGTATTTCAATTAATGGCTCGTGAGCGTCAATAATCGCTTTTAAATTGCTACCACGCCCGGAAATAAGAGCCACTAATGGTAATTTTTCCATATCTCGTCCTAAAGCAGTTTAATGGTTTCACTAGGGCTTACTTCAATCTCGCCAATCTGCCAAGCCTTTTCTCCAATTTCTTTGAGATATATCAAGGCATTATCAAGATTTTTGGCGGCCACACAAACCACCATACCAATACCACAATTAAATGTGCGATACATTTCCATCGAAGTGATATTACCCTGTTGTTGTAACCAATCGAAAATTTGGGGACGTAACCAACTACCAATTTCAATTCTAGCACATAAACCCTTGGGTAACATACGTGGTACATTTTCTAATAAACCGCCGCCGGTAATATGGGCTAAGGCATGTATTGGTATATGTTGCATTAACTGTAACAACGGTTTGACATAAATACGGGTGGGCTCTAATAATACTTCGCTTAATTCGCGTCCCTCAAAATCCAATTTTTTCCAGTCTTCCTTTTGGGAAGTTTGTGAAATAATTTTACGGATTAACGAGTAACCATTGGAATGGGCACCACTAGAAGCGATACCGATTAAAGCATCGCCGGCGGCGACGGCTCTGCCATCAATAATAGCCGTTTTTTCTACAATACCAACACTAAAACCGGCAATATCATAATCATTGTGGCTATACATACCCGGCATTTCCGCCGTTTCGCCACCAATTAATGCCGCCCCGGCTAACTCACAGCCTTTGCTTATGCCTTCAATAACAGATACCGCAACATCCACGTCAAGGTGACCGGTTGCATAATAGTCCAGAAAAAACAGTGGTTTAGCTCCAGATGTCACGATATCATTGACACACATGGCAACTAAATCAATACCGATAGTATCGTATTTACCATAAATCTGGGCAAGTTTTAATTTAGTCCCCACCCCATCAGTACTTGATACCAATACTGGTTTTTTATAATGTTCTAAGGGTAATTCAAATAATGCTCCAAAGCCACCAACACCATTTAATACTTCTTCACTATGGGTACGGGCAGCAATGGATTTTACCCGTTCAACAAGGGTATTACCGTTGTCGATGTTGACACCGGCATCACGGTAAGTGAGGGAGGGAGAATTTTGGTTGGTCATAATAATAACTTGCTAACTACAAGGATTGCTTATAATAAGGGATTAAAAGCTAACTACAAGGATTGCTTATAATAAAGAATTAAAAGCTAACTACAAGGATTGCTTATAATAAAGAATTAAAAGCTAACTACAAGGATTGCTTATAATAAAGGATTCGAGCATGGTATGTGTTGAACGAAAGTCAAACCCTTCGCCAAATGTTGAGTATTAAACATGGTATTAAAGAAATCCGATTTTTTTCAAAAATCGGATTTCTAGCGTAAGCAAAATTGCTTAAAATTTAACACCCCAGTTGCAAATCCCGTCCAGCAGTTAAATCCTTTATTATAAACAATCCCTGTAGGCACGCTTTTAATCCTTTATTATAAACAATCCTTGTAGTTATTAATTATTTTCTGATATGCCCATCCCCCAACACAACATATTTCTGTGAAGTCAAACCTTCTAACCCCACAGGGCCGCGTGCATGAAATTTATCCGTACTAATCCCTATTTCGGCTCCCAAACCATATTCAAAACCGTCGGCAAACCGAGTTGAAGTATTCACCATTACAGAACTTGAGTCTACTTCAGCCAAAAATCGCCGCGCCCGGCTCCAATTTTCGGTAATGATACTATCTGTATGTTGAGAACTATATTGATGAATATGATCCAGTGCCTCATCTAAATCTGCCACAATACGAATAGACAAAATGGCGGCTAAATATTCTGTCTCCCAATCTTCATTTGTTGCGGCTTTAATATTGGGCAACACCTCTCGCGTAGCAGTGCAACCACGCAATTCAACTCCGGCTTCAATATACTTGTTCGCCAAAGGTGGTAATACTTGAGCGGCTATGCTTTGGGCAACTAATAAAGTTTCCATGGTATTACAAGTACCATAGCGTTGTGTTTTAGCGTTATAGGCAACGTCGATAGCCTTACTGAAATTAGCCTCATCATCAATATAAACATGACAAATCCCATCTAAATGCTTGATAATCGGAATACGTGCCTCTTTACTAATGCGCTCAATTAAACCCTTACCACCACGCGGTATAATAACATCCACATATTTTGGCATCTGGAGCAACTCGTAAACCGCAGCTCGATCAGTAGTTTCTATAACTTGAACTACGGTACTTGGCAATTCTGCCACTTTTAAGCCAGCATAAATACACCGGGCAATGGCTTGATTAGAATTAATTGCTTCAGAGCCTCCCCGCAAAATTGTGGCATTACCGGATTTAAGACATAAACCGGCAGCATCGGCGGTGACATTGGGACGCGATTCATAAATGATCCCGACGACACCCAAAGGCACACGCATCTTACCCACCTGAATACCACTAGGGCGATAGTTTAAATCAGTAATTTCCCCTATCGGATCAGCCAAAATAATCATTTGCTTTAATCCGTCAATCATATTTGCAATGCGCGAGTCATTAAGAGCCAAACGATCTAACAGAGCCGGTTCCAAACCTTTGGCTTTACCGGCTTCCAAATCTTTGGCATTGGCAGTAAGTAATTGGTCATGTTGTTGTTCCAATTGTTGGGCAATTGCCTCTAAGGCATAGTTTTTAATACCGGTATGACTACGTGCCAACACTTTTGCGGCAGAACGTGCTTGTTTACCAATACGCAACATATATTCTGGTATATTCATTTTGTGAGCTACTTCAACAGTTGAATCAAATTTATTAGAAACCAAGGCGAAAAGGGCACCGGGATTGCCCCTACATATTTAATGGGCATGTAGGGGCATACCGATTCGGTTGCCCTACCTTATGTAATGGACATGTAGGGGCATACCGATTTGGTTGCCCATACTTATGTAATGGGCATGTAGGGGCATACCGATTTGGTTGCCCTCAACTCCATAGCGAGTAATTTCTATGTCCATCTGCGTTTAATTTTCTTATGATAGAGCCACCACGAGGTAAGAAATACAAACAGCATCGCCAAAAAAATCGCCATAAAAACCACGAATATAAGGAAAGAACCCACTGTTAAACCTAAAAGAACACCCAAAATGCCACCCATTACCCCCCAATAAATATAGCCAATATAACACCCAAGCAAACCTCCAATAACGAATGAAAAAGGGCGTACTTTTTGGAAAATTGAGATGAATTTGTCAATCTTTTTGTGCAAGACAGTTTGTTCTACCTTTGATAATTTCTGCACTACTTCATCAATACTTGTTCCTAATATTTCCGCAATTGTTGCAGGTATTGTGTCGTCAGCACTAGCTTTACGTAATTTGGAAAGGCTACGTAAAACCACGATGATATGATTGGTATCATCAAGTTTTGCATAGACACTTAGGGATTGAAGGAGGTTATCTTTTGCCGGTTGCCACTGTTGCCGTTTCAGTGCAATAACACCCAAATCGTGGTAAGTCTGGGCTTGTTTATGTTTATCATTGAATTTCATACTAATTTCCAGTTTTGTTGGCTTAACAAAATATTTGTACTTGCCAATATTTGTGGACTTCTTTTATAATTAGTCCATCCTATATTATCTAATTCCTATTATTCATTGCAATTCATGCCCACCGTTCCCCTTGAATTTCCGGTCCTAGTGACTCCCCTGAAAGAAGGTTACCATTTACGCCCCTTATTCTCAAATAGTCCGAGCAGTGAAGCCAAACGCTTTCGGGATGTAATAGATTTACTCAGCAAGGATGTGCGCCAAATGTTTCGTGCCTTTGAAACCCAAGGAGGGACTATTGATGAATTATTATGGTTTACCTTTAATCCTAATCTCAAATTTGAATTGAAAAAACTTTGTTTCGCACTTGGACCATATATGGTGTTTGGCGATTTTACTATCGTGCGTTTTTCCCTTAAAGGTCATCAATTCTTATGCTTGCCAAAGTTTGACAATTTCTTTGCTATCGTAAGCGATAACTTGTTTGAATATGGTAGTTTCACAGAGCAGTTGACGACAATTGTCCATGACTGTTTACAAAAACAGCGCAAAAAAGACCCGCATGGATTCTCTCCCAATGATTATTATGCCAATGGTAACGAATTTGTCACCACCGTCTCTTTGCCAGTCAATGTCAAACGGGCTCCCTTCCCTTTTGAACAGCAAACGGATGTGTGGTTCGCTTCCCTTAATTCTCAACAACAAGATTTTTCTGGTGCTACTGAGTTGGCTCGCGTAGGCTCGAATTTGCGCGATATTTATCCCAATAAACTTCAACGCGCCTTAATGCGTGACACTTTTGTCAGCAGATTAGGTAAACTTATTTTTGGGACTAAAATGACGGCAGTAGTTATTGTAGGGCCAACCGGCTGTGGGCGTACTTCGTTGGTGCATGAAACTTTTTACCGTTATCTTCAAACGCTTGCCCCCAAAGATCGAGCTGCAACTATTTGGCATATTGATCCAAATCGCATAATTGCCGGCATGAGCATTGTGGGTATGTGGCAACGGCGGTTTGAATCCATCTTAGAATACATCATTGCCGGTAATCAGCAAAAACAATCCTCTCCTAATCTCCGCCCCCGCTTGTTTGTGGATAATTTAGTGGCATTATTTCGTATCGGTAAAAGTGCTCAAAATTCGTTGACACTAAGTGATGTATTGAAACCTTATTTGGAACAACGGGCATTCACTTTTGTTGCTGAAGCAAGTCCAGAAGAATGGAATGTGGTGATGGAAACGGACCGTCGTTTTGCCGATTTATGTCAGGTGCTGCGCCTTGATGAACCGAAAATGGCAGACACGGCTCGTATTGCATTGTTGGCACGGGCACGTTTAGAACAAGTGCATGAATGCGAGATTGATAGTGAAGCTATGGAACGTGTGTTTGCTTTGACCAATTCTTTGTTGCGAACTACGGCTAAACCCGGCAATGTCGTCGGGTTTATGGAACGCCTTGCTGCTAAATATCGGCATGGACACGTCGGTATAGCACAAGTTGAGGCGGCAATTGGCGAAATCAGTCGCATGAATAGTGATTTACTTGACCGTAAAAAAACCTTACGCCGTGAGACTGTTAAAGAAGCACTCGAAGCACAATTGATTGGGCAACCTGAAGCCGTAAATTGTCTTGTAGATGTGGTGCAAACTATCAAAGCGGGACTGTTCGACCCGAAAAAACCAATGGCAACCTTAATGTTCATTGGGCCAACTGGGGTTGGTAAAACGCAAGCCGCAAAAGTTTTGACTCGTTATCTATTCACTGATGAGGCACAGTTAATACGGTTGGACATGAACGAATTTGTCACCAATTTGGATGTTGGGCGTTTGATTGGGACTTGGGGACGGCCAGATGGTTTATTGACAACCCAGATTCGGCATCGACCATTTTGTATTTTATTATTAGATGAAATCGAAAAAGCGCATCCGGCGATACATGATTTGCTATTGCAAGTTTTGGGGGAAGGACGGCTCACGGATGTTTTAGGGCGAACTACCGATTTTACAAATACTATTATTATCTTGACTTCAAACTTGGGGGCAGAATCGGCCGGTTATCAGGTAGGATTTGTGGCAAAAAATGCCAAAAACCAAGCCAGCAGTTATGGTAAAGCGGTTGAGGACTTTTTTCGACCGGAGTTATTAAATCGTATTGACCGCATGGTGGTGTTTAACTCTTTGAATTTGCAAGATGCGGTTGCTATCACGCGCCTCCAATTGGCCGATTTATTACAACGCGATGGCTTTGTGCGCCGCACGACTATACTTAATATATCAGAACCGGCGTTGCTAAAAGTTGCAAAGCGGGGATTTGATGCCGTATTGGGTGGACGCGCCTTAAAAAGAGCGATTGAACGCGATTTAACCGCGTTAGCGGCGACGCAGTTAATAAAGCTCAACATGACGCAGCCGATTATCTTGGATATTGACTGGGCTAATGGGCATTTACAGCCACGCATAACCGCCCTAATCCCGCCTTCAAATGCTCAAACTATGGAGCCATTGCAAGAACAATCATTGGAAAATGTGAACCGGCTGGCCAAATTTGTCACGGATTTGCGGGAACGGCTTTATGTTTTGCGAGACGCATCGAATGTTGATCTGAGTGCCACAACTGATAAAGTGCGATTACTGTTAACCATGCAAGAGGCAGTGTTTGAAATTAAAGAGCAATTGGATGAAATTATTTGGGCAATGGAGATGGCTCGATCACCAACTGAAATCCGTTTTGCTCTTGCGGCACCGCCACCACGTTTTCATTTTAGTTGGTCCAAAGAACAATATATTAACAGTGCCGATTTTTACGCCCATCAAGATATTCGTGATTATTTAGAGGAAATGTATGTATTAGCTCCAAAATTGATTTTGGATTCCCAAAGTAACTGGTTGAATTTATTAATGAATGCAACTTTTTTAGGCTTTTTTGGTCGCGGGATAGAATTGAACCAGCAAGGGCCAGTGGAATTGACGTTGCATTCGCGGGTACATGGTTGCGGTGCCAAAGAGTTAGATTATTTATTGGCTGCTTACGAAAAGGCTCTAGTATATCTAGGTATAGAAACGACGCGCAAACCATCAAAAGAACCGGGCTTTCGTTATCTAAAAATCAATGGCCCCCGTTTACAGACACTATTACGTGGTGAGGAAGGTATTCATTTATTTCATCCACCGGGTGAAAATGCGCTACCTATCCAAGTTAGCCTTGACCCATTGAATGCCGAAGCTCTTACAAATACTCAAGCATTGCCTATTATTCGCAGCTACGCGCTACCTACTGAGGATGGCAAAGCTGGGATGTTAACCGATTTACGCACTGGTATGCTTAATCGTAGTATGTTAGGTGCTAATGAGTGGGCGTTGCTTTGGTATGCACAAATAATGATGAATGATGAATGATGAATGGTTAATGGTGAATAAGTAATTTTTGCTGAACGGGTTTTGCAACCGGTTCCCGAACGTTTTGATTTGGGAATCTTTGCCCGGAAACGGGAGCAGTCGAAAATTTGACAAATAACCACGATTATTATAAGGAGAAAAATAAACTTATGGGCATGTTCGATTCATTCATAGTAGAGATAGAGGACCACCCCGTCGAGCTGCAAACCAAGCGGTTCGATTCGGTACTATGCCGCTATCGGATCGGCGACGTAGTGGGCGGTGCGCCGGGCGGGGTACAGGTTTACTTGGATCAGGTTGGCCTAGATGCTTCAGGCCAGCCGGTTTACCCGGAAGAAAAGATAGCGAGCCGTTGGACGGTGTTGCTGGCACTCGCCCACGGCTTATTCGTAGATTACCAAGTCGTGGCGGACGAACTCGACTTTGAGGAGGCGTTGCGGCGCCTTCGGGAACTGCGGGAGAAATGGGAAGACTCGGCGCGTCTGCTCAACCGGCTGATTCTAGCGTTGTCTGAAAAACAAGCGCAAATCGCCCGCCTACAAAGCCGCATCAACCACGCCAGCAGTGCCATAAAAGAAGCGCGGCGCTTGCGTGCTGGTGATGACGAGCACCGTTTCTTTCCAATCCGACGTGAATACACCGAGCGCCTCCAGCGGGGCGATGAGCCGTTGGATGTGGTGGAATGGGTATTGAGCGAGGAGTGGCCGGAACTGTTTGCTTGCAGAGGGCCAGACGATCTGAATCCGCTGGCGGAGTATTTGCTGTGAACCGCGTTTTCTGCTATCCGGCACTAGTCACTTGAGTGATCATCACTTGATGATTCTCCGCCTTTTGATCGCCAAAAACGTTTGGCTTCATCCTCATCGCCGCTACGATGACATTCCGTACAATTGTCATAATCGTCGATACCCTCTTCAAAGTGTTCCTCTCTTATTTTTGAGCGGCTATGTTCATGACACTCGTAACACGAATATTGGCTATAGTCATTGTTCAGATGGCATCTGACACATTTTGTATCGTGGTGTCTGTCAAATCGAAAATACTTGTCGTGCTCAAACGTTGCGGGTTTCCACTGGGTTTGACTATGACATTGGTCACAATTTCCAGCCATCTTTTGGTGCAAAGTGTCTGTTGGCTATGGCAGGTATCGCAATTGTTTTGCTCCTTCAGCAATTCGTGAGAAAAGCGTTGGATAGTTCGTTTAAACAGAGACAACAACGGCGTTGGAAAATTATCCGATAGTAATATTGAGTTTAAACCCACCGAAAATAAGCTCCTTGCCTTAATAATAAGGGATGCTTTACAACCCCCTTTATTTGAAGAGTTACACAAGTGGGGAAAATCACTCACTCTTTATCATTTTGGTGATCGGATGGGAAAGGATACAATGGCACGTATTCGTGCTCTTAATGAAGAATTTGATCTCAAGGGATCGTCGCACGCCATTGCCGCCTTTGAAGAAGCGAGAAACCAGTTTGGCGAGAATTTTATTGATACGATTAAAGCCGATATGGGAAAAATGGGTTATTCAGTCGATAATATTGGAACAGCTCCTTTAAAGATTATGAAAAACCACCTTAATTCTTCTGTAGGCGAATATCCAATCGCATTGTTTGTGAAAGAGACAGACATCAATGATATTACCAATCAATTGGAAATGTCACAAGGCATGTTTAGGGCTTTGTCTTTAATCATTCAGTTGAATTACTCGTTGTTAGCTAAAAGACCAAATTGTATATTGATAGATGACATTGGTGAGGGATTAGATTACGGACGTGCTAAAAGTTTGATTGATTTAATTATCAATAAGGCAAAACAATCATCCGTACAAATATTGATGACGACTAATGATCGGTTTGTCATGAACAAAATGCCTTTAGAATATTGGTCGCTGATTAAAAGAGAAGGACAAAAATCGCTCTTTTATAACTATCGAAATTCTGAAAAAGTATTTGATGAATTTGAATTAATAGGTTTAAGCAACTTTGATTTTTTTTCATCAAACTATTTCCTAAAACTGGATTAGGAACCATGCCATTGCAAAAAGTCGCCATTTAAATTTTTATTTTATAATCATTGAGTGAACAGCCTTAGAATAAATTCTAAGGCTAAAAGCGAAAGTAGGCTAAAGCCTACTGAATTAGTAAGTGCCCTGTTGGGTACTTTAGCTTTTAGCCTCAGAATTTATTCTGAGGCCGTTTTCTGTAAACTGTAAACTACTTTTGAAGGGTGCCCTTCAAAACCTAACAAATTGCCCAACTTTTCACTTAATTCTACTTTGTTAGATTTCATGTTGGGCTCCTTTCGCTGTAGCGTATCCACCCTACAAGTCATTGATTTTCTTAAATGTGACCAGATAAAATCTCATAGCGATGGATTGACTGGTGTTGAAGTTTGAGACTGATGATTTTGCCCAACAGTATTGGCTAATAAATCCGTTAAAAACAAGGCAATGGCAGAAAATCCTTGATCTTCAATTGTAGCGTGGCTCTTTTTTTTAGCATGATGGGAAGCTGCAATCAGGTTATCTGTTTGTAAATAGGGAAGGTAGGCTTCTAAACCTTTTTCCGCTTGATATTGAGCGAGCCCTTTTTTGAAAATTTCAAGCATAGTCACCTCATCACATTGATGCAATGATGAGGCTCAAGTTATCTGGGATGGTTAAAGTCATTGTTGTCATAATAAATGTATTCTTATTAATGGTAGTACCATAAATTTGGAAAACAACGAATTGGAAATCAGAGAGCCTTATCCGTTTATTTCCCTAATCCGTTTTGCGGAGGATTATACCATTTACTCCCACTTTGTCGTGCCAATTTTGTTATTATGTTATCCGTTGTCTACAATCATTAAAAATAAGTTCTCTAAAAAAACTTTGCTGATAAGGAGGCGTTCAAACTATGGGGATTGTATACGCTGAGTTACTTTTGAGTAATCCAGCCCAACCAACACTGAAACCGGTTAATGTTACGGCAATCGTGGATACGGGGGCGATAACCCTTTGTATTCCTGAACATATTGCGGTACAACTGAAATTAGAAGAAACCGAACAACGTGAAGTCACCACGGCGGATACTAAATCACATTTAGTACCTTATATGGGACCACTCAAAATTAATTATTTAGGTCGCACTTGCTATACCGGAGCTATCGTTTTAGGCAATACCGTTTTAATGGGGGCAATACCATTAGAAGATATGGACTTGGTGATTTCACCAAGAGAAAATACCGTTACCGTCAATCCCTTAAGTCCAAATATTCCATCTGTTAGCGTCAAATAACACCACGATCCAAATCCTTTCTAAAATACAATCCCTGTAGTTCTTGTAGTAGGGTAAGTAAGAGCATCGCGTAAATTCAACAAGCATTTTTCAACTCTAAATTCAATATTTGACTTACAATGCGTGTTATTAAACCATCACGAATCAACGAGTTTGCCAAAAAATACCCTCAAAAAGTGCTTTACAAGCATGGTATAAATTAATCAAAAATGGTGATTATGCCAATTTTAGTGAATTACGCCTAACCTTTCCAAGTGCCGATATCGTTGGAAAATGCGTTGTATTTAATATTGGAGGAAATAAGGTTCGCTTAATTGCTGCTATCCATTACAATAAACAAAGATTGTACATTAGACATATACTGATACATTCAGAATATGATTTAGAAGGCTGGAAACCAGAATGCCAAAAATAAATGAAGGAATTTAAGAAAATGAATAGTCCATTACTGGTAAAAACTATCAATTATTGGAATCCGGTTGCTGATATCTTATCGGTTCCACATTCCGAAATCGAATACCAACGCATGACAGCTTTACTTGATGAGTTACTTAATACCATCGGTGATGATGAAGCCCATCCGTTGGCTAATTTGCTTGAAACGGTGAGTACTTTAATTGAAGCTTATGAGCAAGAACATCATCCAGTGGCAGATGCACCGCCTCATGAAGTTTTGCGATTTTTGATGCAAGAACATAATTTAACTCCTAATGATCTACCTGAAATTGGTTATCAACAGAACGTCTTGGACACGCTTAATGGGAAACTGGAATTGAATTTAAATCAAATTCAAAATCTGAGTAAGCGTTTTCATGTCTCACCGGCAGCATTCCTTGGTTAAATTTACGGTTAAATAAATGCTTTGCTAACCATACATTGAGTCCTATTTCCTAAAAAAATATTTGGTGCTATTATCCTAAATATCAATTAGTAATACGTTATAATTTATTTCCAAAGCTATTGCAAAGAACGCCGGTGTTTTGGAGTCCAAAGCTTTGGTTGGCCCTCCATGACAACTCATTGAGTTAAAATGGTTTTAAACATTTCAACTCACATCAGATTAAGGTCACATTCCTTTAGCCTTGATCCAATTTTCCCTTTTAATCAAGATAGATTGTAAAAAATCCAAATTATCCATGTCTGCATCGCTGGTAACAAGCACCAGTTCGTATTTTTTCGCCGTAGCAGCAATTAAAATGTCCATATCATCCACTGGTTTTCCTAATTTTTGTAATTCGGCTTTTGCCGAAAAATTCCCCAACTTTTTGATCAACCGGCAGCGGTGAAACAACATTTTTTAGTATTTGAATTCTTTTTAAATTCTTGGTTTGGTTTTGCGATTTTTCCACACCAAATAGGAGTTCACCAAGAGTTGCATAACGAGTACAGAGGGTGGCTTTGCCTTTGATTGATTTAAATTTTTCAAGTACTTGCTGTTGTTTGAGCGTTAGCGTTCGCTTTTTTTCGGCTTTCGCACACGCATTCATGTAAGTGATACAGACATTTGTATCTAATAAACGTCCATCAGAATGGTCGTTATTCGTCAAAGAAATTGTGGGCATATTGTTTTCCGAGCAGATATTATGTCGTTTGTCCATTTACCGTCATCATCCCCTAGTTCTTGGAGAGCTAATGACATTTCTTTTCTTTGTTCTTCAGTAACAGTGGGAAGTTGTGACTGTCTTCCCAAAGAGGTATTTTCCATACGGGTAGTCTGGTTCTGTTTCGATACCCAAACATTTCGCAAAATCTCTTCTGGTGAATTACCCATAAAGGCATAAGGATTCTCGGTAATAAGCCTCTCAATTGCGCT
>Ga0233403_10001079_pt1 | contig 12830 bp, 7 predicted proteins | sample Na_oxic_1_MG_FD_179866 | JGI IMG/M metagenome (GOLD analysis project Ga0233403, IMG submission 179866) | Seawater microbial communities from Saanich Inlet, British Columbia, Canada - Na_oxic_1_MG | ecosystem: Environmental > Aquatic > Marine > Inlet | place: Canada: British Columbia | collected...
ATCTGGGATGTATCTTCACTCGGTTTCTTAGTCAGTGCCAAAAATCCGAGGCATTAAAGACCTCGGATTTTTGATGAGGCTAAAAAAAATTAATATTTTCATATATAGCGTTTTTCGATTGAATAAACTAAAATTCTTAAAGCGCACAACCCCGATAGGGGTTGAATGGGCCAATAGCCCCTGGTGAAACCAGGGGTGTGCGGGAAAAAACCTCCCCTAACCCCGAAGGGGTTGAATGTCGTTGTGTCAAAATTCAACCCCGGTTGGGGCGTTGGTTTTCCACCCCACCCCTGGTTTCACCACTTGCTCTTAACATTCAACCCCTATCGGGGTTGGGGAGATGTAGTTTATTCAATCGGTAAACGCTATACAGCAGTTTTAACCAAACCTTACCAATTACTATTGACCAAACCTAAATGGAAATATCATTGTGAATATATCAGTCTTTAGTTTATCTGCCATTATTTTATACCTTGCCGCAACGCTATCGCGGTTTTATAGAAAAAGTCAGCCGGCTGCTATTTCTCCTAAACACCTGTTACTCCTATTGGGAGTCTTAGCGATTAGCTTACACGCGCTGGTGTTGTACCAAGAAATGGTGACACCCTCTGGCTTCAATTTTGGCTTTTTTAATGCCGCCTCCCTAATTGCTTGGGTGATTGCATTGTTGTTATTGTTAACTTTGTTACGTCAACCGGTAGAAAACCTCACTCTCGTGATATTCCCGATAGCGGCCATCACGATAGCCTTAGAAGGCTCTTTTGACTACGAATATATTCTATCCCCGAAAACTGAAATCGGTGTGGCACTGCATGTTTTCTTTTCCATATTAGCCTATAGTCTGTTAAGCCTGTCTGCGCTGCAAGCGTTATTTTTAGCACTTCAAGAATACCAATTGCATCACAAACGCCCTGGTTGGGTAATGCAACGGATGCCCCCGTTGCAAGTGATGGAAACGCTACTCTTTCAAATGATTGCTGTCGGTTTTATATTACTCACGTTGAGCCTGATCAGTGGCTTTGTCTTTTTAGAAGAAGATATTTTCGCCCAACATATGGTACACAAAACCGTTTTATCGATAGCCGCCTGGTGTGTTTTTGCCCTGCTGCTATGGGGAAGAAGGCTTTACGGTTGGCGTGGTAAAACAGCGATACGTTGGAATCTGATTGGTTTTGTGGTACTGATGCTGGCTTACTTTGGCAGCAAGATGGTACTTGAATTGATTTTGCCTCGTGGCATTGGCAATTAGTGATTTTGGAATCCAAAGCTTTAGCTTTGGGAGCGGGCTGTTAAATTTGAGATATTTCGGTTTGTTAACTCATTGATATTTTGCTGGTGCTTGGAATCCTTCGCTGTAGGGCAAGCACCTGGCACGTCCAAAGCTAAAGCTTTGGCTCCAACAACAATATAACAAAATTGATGAATACTGCAATTAACCAATACCTTACCCAAATTAAAACTCATCTGAATATCGATGTCGCCAAGGAGCATACTCATCGTGCGGCGTTGGCGAATTTGTTAGAAACGCTTTCGCCATCTATTCATGCCGTTAATGAGCCAAAATGTATTGAGTGTGGTTCGCCAGACTTGGTGATTCTGAGCCAAGCCGATAATGTGCCATTAGGCTATATCGAAGCGAAAGACATTAATAGCTCACTAGATAAAGCCTTACAAAGTGAACAACTGGAACGTTATTTGGAGTCGTTGCATAACCTCATTTTAACGGATTATTTAGAGTTTCGTTGGTTTGTAGAAGGCAAGTATCAATCCCAAATGACGGTGCGATTAGCTGAAGTCAATCAAGACAGGACTTTAAAACCGTTGCCAGCGGCGTTTGAGGCTTTTGTGCAGCAGCTGGATACCTTTGTTCATACTCCAGTCAGAACGATAGGCAGTCCAGAGAAATTAGCGGCGAAAATGGCGAAGATTGCCGGTTTGATTCGTGACTCAATTATTAAGGCTTCTCAGCAAGAAAAAACCGGCGCGTTGCATCATCAGTTTGACAGTTTTCGCAAAGTGTTAATGAACCGTTTTACCGCCGAAGAATTTGCCGATATGTACGCTCAAACGGTGTGCTATGGTTTGTTTGCGGCGAAGTGCAGCGCACCATCAGGGCAACCCTTTTCGCGGATTCATGCCGGGCATTATCTGCCAAAAACCAATCCATTTTTGCGAAATTTGTTCAGTCAGATTGTCGGAGAAGAATTAGATGAGCGTTTAGTCTGGGCGGTTGAACATTTGGTGACGGTCTTAAATAATACCGATATTGCAGCGATTTTAGCCGATTTCGGTCGGCGGACTTGGCAAAAAGACCCGGTGTTGCATTTTTATGAAACCTTTTTGAAGCATTATGATCCGAATATCTGCGAAATGCGCGGCATCTACTATACGCCAGAGCCAGTCGTGTCATATATTGTGCGCTCAGTAGATATCTTGTTAAAACAACGGTTTAAGTTGCGTAATGGGTTTGCAGATAGCAGCCGTTTGGAATCCGGGCAGCATCAGGTGCAGATTTTGGATCCGGCGGTGGGCACCGGGACGTTTTTGTATGCGGTGTTTAAGCATATTTTTGCCAAATTTCAGAATAATAATAAGAAAATGTGGTCAACTTATGTCAATGAACATTTGTTGCCGCGGGTGCATGGCTTTGAGTTATTGATGGCTCCTTATATCGTCGCCCATATCAAACTGGGCTTGCAATTACAGGAAATGGGCTATCAGTTTGACTCCGATGAGCGGTTGCAGATTTTTTTAACCAATAGTTTGGAAGATGCTTTTGAAAAAGGCACAGCGCCGACTTTGCCGGTTATGGACTGGTTGATCAATGAAGGACAAGCGGCGAGTCGGGTTAAACAAGAATCTCCAGTGATGGTGATTGTCGGGAATCCGCATTCTTCTGGGCATTCGGCTAATATTGGGGAATGGATTACTCATTTATTGAAAGGTATTGATGAGCGTCATCGCGGCACCAAAACCGCTAATTATTTTCAAGTGGATGACAAACCCTTAAAGGAAAGAAATCTGAAGGGTTTGCAAGATGATTATGTCAAGTTTATTCGTTTTGCCCAGCGGCGTATTGAACAAACCGGCTATGGTATATTGGGATTTGTCACCAATAATGCCTATTTAGATAATCTGACTTTTCGTGGAATGCGGCAACATTTACTCGCCGACTTTGATGAAATCTATGTGTTGGATTTACATGGTCGTTATCAAAAGAAAAAGAAATCTCCAAAAAGAGGGGTTGATCAAAATGTGTTTGATATTAAACAAGGTGTCGCTATTGGCATTTTTGTGAAGTATCGGAAATCGGCTGAAAAACAGGCAACGGTATTTCATGCCGAGTTATGGGGAAAGCGTTATAAGAAATATGCTTGGTTAGAAAAACAAGATGTCAAAACTATCGATTGGAAAGAGTTAAAACCGACGTCGCCGTTTTATTTTTTTGTTCCTAAAGATGTCAGGTTGCGAGAGGAATATGAACAATATTGGAAAGTTCCATCTATGATGCCAGTTAATTCATCTGGTATCATGACTGCTAGAGATGATTTAACCATCCAAGAAACACCACAAGCCGTTATAGATACGGTAACCGATTTTGTCGCGCTAGAACCAGAAATGGCGCGAGAAAAATATCAATTGGGTGAAGATAGCAAAGATTGGAAAGTACATTTAGCCCAACAGGATATTAGGAATAATCAGGTTGAGGATTCTGATATTATTCCTATTTTGTATCGTCCTTTTGATATGAAATATACTTATTACACCGGTAAGACTCAAGGATTTATTTGTAGACCAAGATATAAAGTGATGCAACATATATTAGCCGGGGAAAATGTCGGTTTGTTTTTTTCCAAAAAGGCTTCTACAACTAATCCGTTTAATCATATTTTTTGCTCAGATTATCCTATTGTCGCTAGAATTTTTCCAGATAATAGTTGTATTGCTTATTTTAGCCCACTGTATCTTTACCCAACAGAACAAAATGATTTTCTAGATTATTCCACAACCAAACGCAAATCGAACTTAGCCCCCAATTTCATCAAGGAGGTAGAAGATCGTCTAAAACTACAATTCATAGACGATGACACCGGCGATTTAACCACCACGATTGGTCCCAAAGACATTTTTCATTACATGTACGCTATCTTCCACAGCCCAACTTATCGCCAACGTTACCGGGAATTTCTCCAAATCGACTTTCCCCGTTTGCCCTTAACCAGCGACAAAACGCTCTTTCAACAACTCGCCCAATTGGGAAAACAACTGGTTACCATCCACTTAATGGAAGCTGAGATTGACAGCGATAGCCGTTATCCAATCGAAGGCGATAACCGAGTTGAAAAAATCACTTATGAAAATAATACAGTTTATATTAACCAAACCCAATACTTCAACAATGTCAAACAAAACGTCTGGCAATTTCGCATCGGCCGCTATCGAGTCGCCAAAAAATGGCTCGTTGACCGAACCGGCCGTCAATTAAGCTACGAAGACTGCAACCATTATCTTTATATTCTAGCCGCTTTGAAACAAACTATTCAGTTAATGGCAAAAATAAATGCAGCCATCCCAGAATTTCCGTTACCCTAAACAACTTAGGCAACTCGCAAAAAATAATCTACCAGGGCAACCATAACGGATTGGGGGCAACCATAACGGATTGGGGGCAACCATAACGGATTGCCCCTACGGTCATTGATTCGTAGGGGTAATCCCTTGTGGTTACCCCTGATGGTATTTTATTTTTTGCGAGTTTCACCTCTTGCTCTTCACATTTTCTTCGCGTTGTTTCGGTTCGCGAAACTTTAGCCTGAAAACCCCTACCTACGGGTTGGGGCGTTATGTTATTGCTTTATATTTCACTCAAGCAGAAAATGCTACATATCTTAAAATTATGAAAAATTTATTAATTTCTGTCATCGTGTTATTCATCGGATGTACTGCTATAGCAGTACATCCAGATTCTCCAGTTGAGGTAGACAATACTAGGGTAAAAACCGGAAATGACGAAAAGAAGACGGTTGTACTCGGTATTGAGAATTTTCTAAAAAACGATTTGTCACTGGTGAAAGGCAAACGAGTTGGGCTAGTGACTCATCCAAGTGGTGTCAATCATCACATCCAAAGCACAGCGGATTTACTGTTTGAAAATCCCAATGTGAATCTGACGGCACTCTACGCACCGGAACATGGAATTAGAGGTGCGATTTATGCCGGCGAAAAGGTGAAGAGCCAAACCGATTCCAAAACCGGTTTGCCTATTTATAGTCTCTATGGCAACACGCGCAAACCCACCGCCCAAATGTTAAAAGGTGTAGATGTGCTTCTGGTAGATTTACAAGACGTTGGCATCCGCAGTTACACCTTTATTTATACAATGGCAAAAGTGATGGAAGCGGCGGCGGAACATCATAAAGAAGTGATTGTGCTGGATCGCCCTAATCCCATTGGTGGGGTTGCTGTGGAAGGGAATTTGGTTCAACCGGGTTACTTTTCTTTTGTCGGCATGTACCCCATTCCCTATCGTCATGGTATGACTATTGGAGAATTAGCCAAATTGTTCAACCAAGAGTACCAGATCAATAGCCAATTGACGGTTATTCCTTTAAATAATTGGCAACGCGACCAGTCTTGGGTAGATACGCAATTACCTTGGGTACCTACCTCACCCCATGTTCCCCATTGGCAAAGCGCATTATTGATGGGCGCAACCGGCACCATTGGTGAATTAGATGCGTTATCCGTCGGTGTGGGTTATACCTTACCTTTTGAAATGGTTGGGGCACCATGGATTGATGGGGAGAAGTTTGCGAAGGCGCTTAATAAACTGAATTTACCGGGAGTTATTTTTCGCCCGGTTTATTTTAAACCCTATTATGGCAAATACAAAGGCGAAGTGTGTCAGGGTGTTCAACTGCATCTGATCGATATGAATACTTTTAAACCCTTTGTTACTGGTATTCATCTGATGAAAACCACAATGGCGTTATATCCTAACCACAATTTATTTGCCAAGCGTTCCCGTTTGAGCATGTTCAATAAAGTCATGGGGAGCGATCACATTTTAAAAAGTCTCCAACGTGGACAATCGGTTGACCAAATTGAAGCCGCTTGGCAAAACGAATTGAATCGCTTCAAAAACATTCGGCAGAAGTATTTAATTTACTAAACTCCGATGACTACCAATGGTGGGCAACGATAAATCGCGTTAGGGAATCAACAAAAAAATACCAATGGACGAACGGTAGCTTGCCCACCTTAACTCGTGCAAGGTACGCCTTGCTTTAGCTTTGGCAGGGTCAACATTCGTGTATTTTAGCCCCTTATTTTAATAATGCAAACACAACCCCCTAAAGAGTTCAAGCTCAAAGAACATGCTGCCCATGCCCGAATGATTTATAATCCGTCGGTATCGCAGCAACTTCCTCATATTCTCGCCTATCCACTCAAAGGATATGCGTTGCCGTTGGTGCTCATTTTTTCGGTGATTTTTTATCTGATAGTGCCACGGACGGGTGCTTTTTCAATATCTGGAGCACTGCCTGGGATCGTTTTTCTGTCTTGGACTTTTAAATATGCTTATGCGGTGCTTGAACACACCGCCTTAGGCTATGCGACCCCGCCGATGTTGACTTTTGATATATGGAATCCGACCAATCAAAAGCCGATGAAACAGTTGTTGTTTTTATTGGTGGTTTTTATCATCCATCTATGGACTCAACAACTGGCTGGCGACTGGTTGGCACTATTGGTATTGGCCATTGGCTTGTTCTTGGCACCCGCCAGCGCGGTTATCATCGCCACTGAAAACAGTCTACTCAAGGCACTGAATCCATTAAAACTCTTGTCACTGATCAAACTGATGGGCAATGTCTACCTGCTGATCTGTTTACTGTTCAGTTTGCCGGTGTTCGTGATTGGAATGTTAACCGGTTTGCCGATATTACTTCGCATTGTTGGGATATTGTATTTGTTCATCATGACCTTTCATTTGTTAGGCTTTATCGTCTACCATCGCCGAGAAGAATTAGGCTTAGAAGTCTCCTTTTCGCCAGAACAAGAAACCGAAGCGCAACAATTAGCAGAACAAAAGCAATTCAATGAAGTTTTAGATGATGTCCACCAATTGGCAATGGGCGGCCGATTTAAGGATGCGATTGCCGAACTATTCGCCAAGTTACCCGAATTAGGAGACACTATCGAGACCCATCAAAAACTATTTGCCCGTCTCATCCTTTGGGAAGACAAAAGCATCGCGTTTGCACAAGCAAGACATTACATCACTTTATTGGTTCAAGAAAAACGCCTGAGCGAAGCCAATGCCATTTACCAAAGCTGCATTGACAGCAACGCTCGTTTTAAACCGAAAAACCCGTTTCAAATCTTACCGTTAGCGTCACACGCTTACCAACAAAAAAACTACTCATTGGCACTTAGCCAGGTGCAAGATTTTGCCAGCCGTTACCCAAACCACCCGGACACCATCGCGGTACAACTACTCACCGCCAAACTGCTTGGCGAACACTTCAAACGTTTCGACGAAGCCAAAACCATCATCGCGCAACTGCTTAAATACAAAGAACACCCGTTGCACCCGGAGATCAGAAAATATGCCGCCTTGTTGGTGAAATATAGTAAAATAAAGAGTTGAATGTGAAAAGCAAGAGGTGAAACCTGAAAATTGAAAAGAAGACTTGGTTGAATGGACGACAGCCCGGCCACTTCATATAATGACAAATTGAAAATTGAAAAGAAGACTTGGTTGAATGGACGACAGCCCGGCCACTTCATATAATGACAAATTGAAAATTGAAAAGAAGACTTGGTTGAATGGACGACAGCCCGGCCACTTCATATAATCACCAATTGAAAATTGAAAAGAAGATTTGGTTGAATGGACGACAGCCCGGCCACTTCATATAATCACAAATTGAAAATTGAAAAGAAGACTTGGTTGAATGGACGACAGCCCGGCCACTTCATATAATCACCAATTGAAAATTGAAAAGAAGATTTGGTTGAATGGACGACAGCCCGGCCACTTCATATAATCACAAATTGAAGAAAAAGTTTCCCCAGGCTTCACCTCTTGCTCTTCACATTCAACCCCTATCGGGGTTGTCCCAGGTTTCACCCTCATCGTTATACATAAATATTTAAGTATTTGATTTAAAAGGTATTATAGGGTAGCCCCGAAAATGGTGGGTTTCGCTATCGCTCTACCCACCCTACGAAAAACCATTTTAACTTATGTATAACGATAAGGGTTTCACCTGGGGAGAAAGCAACCGGCTCCTTTCGTTATTCTTTTAACAATATCAACCCCGTAGAGGTTGAATGTGAAGAGCAAGAGGTGAAACCTGGGGTTTTGCAATAACCTCCTGCTTATTTCTTGGTAATTATTATGATATTGATTGCATTCATTATATTCTCTATGACATTGGGATTTTTTTTAGCTATCGGATATCTATTATCCTTGTTGCTCCCATTGACTCTGTTTCAAGCAACCATAATCGTTATTGCTAATGTATTTTTAATATTGTCTTTTATCTCGGTCATTGTATTTCACGAGAAACTTGGGGATATAGAAAATTCGTTAGGGGGTTTTGATGACGACGATGACGACGATGACGACGATGACGATGAGAACAACGAAGACTATAAAGAATATCAGGCTAGAAAAGCCGCCTTTATTAGGAGTATGAATATCGGGCAAAATGAACCTAAAGAATAGTCAGGAAGTGCGTTGGAGTACCAAGCTTCAAGCTTTGTGCGGCCAGACAAAGCTGAAGCTTGGTACTCCAGGACGATATTTATTCCAAGTCCGTTAAAAATCCTCCCACCCGTCATTGTCAAGAGTGGATTTTGAAGTTGAATGTGCCGGCGATACAGCCGTTTTGTGTGTGTGTTTGGCAATCAATTGGATATTGGTTTTCTCAATCGGCGGGGGTAACGTCTGCTCACCCACATTAAAAAAGGCCACCTGTTCGGTCAGATTTTGGGCGCGATCCTTCAAGGACTCGCTGGCGGAGGCCGTTTCCTCAACCGCAGCCGCATTTTGCTGCACCATTTCATCCATTTGCGTGATCACTTTATTGACTTGATTGATACCAGACGCTTGTTCCACCGAGGCAGCGGCAATTTCCGAAACGATGTCGCTGACCTTTTTCACCGAAGTAACAATTTCTGCCAGCGTTTTACCAGATTCGTTAACCAGTTGAGTACCTTCTTCCACTTTGGTCACGCTATCTTGAATTAACCCTTTGATTTCTTTGGCCGCTGCCGCACTGCGTTGGGCCAGATTACGCACTTCGGAGGCCACTACCGCAAACCCTCGTCCTTGTTCACCAGCACGGGCAGCTTCCACCGCCGCATTGAGTGCGAGTAGATTGGTTTGGAACGCAATTTCATCAATAACACCAATGATTTCAGTGACTTTACGACTGCTCGTGTTGATTCCAGTCATCGCGTTAATAGCAGTACCCACCACTTCACCGCCTTTACTCGCCAGATCTTTCGCACTACTGGCTAACTGTTTTGCGGTATTCGCATTATCCGCATTTTGCTGCACAGAACTGGTCATTTCTTCCATGCTGGCGGCGGTTTCTTCCAACGATGCAGCTTGTTGTTCCGTGCGCTGACTGAGGCTAACATTGCTTTGCGCGATTTCTTCGGCGGAGGTATTCACAATTCCCGCCGCTCGTTGAATTGTCATCACAACGGTATGTAATTTGGCTTGCATATCGGCAAAGGCTTGTAGCAGTTGTGCCATTTCATCTTTACCAGTGACAACTATGTCATTATTCAAATTTCCAGCGGCAATGATTTGAGAAATCTCCACCAAATGACCCAAGGGCCGTTTGATATTCTGGGTAATCAACAGAGCAATACCAATAATAACGGCTAAGCTCACCAGAATAATAATGCCTAACCACCATTTAAGTTCTGTCACTGCCGCGAAAGCTTCTACTTCATCTATCTCAACGAGGAGTGCCCAAGTCAATTGGCCTACCTTCAGCGGAGTATAGGCGGAAAGGACGAAATTATTAACGTCATGGTACTCGGCAATTATTTCGATACCGGTTTCACCAGATAATGCTTTATTACTGGCTTCGCTATCAACAACACCCATAGCTGGATTGGCAAAAGAGGCTTTCATCGAATGAGTCGCCGGAGCATGGATAGAATTAGAACGCATCAGTTTATCGCTACCAACGAGATAGGCTTCACCGGTTTCACCCATCCCATCACGTTGGTGCATAATTTCGTCGATCCTAACGTCACTTATCTGTGAAGCAACCACCATTGCCACCGTATCCTCAACAATCAGGGGCAGAGCAATAAAAGCGGCCATCTCACCGTGACTGGGCGCATAAGGCGCGTAATCACTAATTCCGAAGGTTTTAGTCTTGAGCACTTCTCTAACCACTTGACCCAGTCCCGAATTGGCATATTCGCCAGTCATGAGATTGGTGTTATAGTCCGAGTCATGCTGAACCGTGTGAAATATATGCCCTTGAGGAAGGATCAAGAAGGCATCATTATAGCCATAATGGGCAATATATTTGGCGAATAAATCTTCTTCCTCGCCAACTTTGGTGAGTGTGAGCGTTTCTTTTAACCCAAGTGTGACAATAATGGCCCACTTGAGGCCGGGAATGTTGAGTGGGGCATAACTGGTTATCTCAACATCGCCGGTACTACCTATCTTGATTTTAGTGCCAGATTGTCCGGCTAAGGCTTTAGTAATATCCTCGCCAGTCTTTTCAACACCAATCACATTTTTACCTTCGCCCTTAATCACTCTATCGCTGCGATAGCCAGTCTGGCCATTCAGTTCGCCCACCAAGTAAGCTTCCCCAGTTTTTTCCAGCCCTTGACGCTGCTGCACAATCGTGTTTATTTGGTCCGGGAGTATGCATAACACCAAAACGCCGAGGAATTGACCGTCTTTCAAAACCGGGGCAGCAACAAAGGCAACATGCGAGTTTCCGTCTGATAAGACATTGGGCGCGAAATCCTGAATGACTGCCCCATTAGAGCTGTTTTTAAAAGCACGACCCAAGGAGCTATTTTTGAATTTGCTACTGTGCAGATTTTTACCAATTTCCACCTCTTTAGAGGTTGAATAAACAATATCGCCATCTTTAGCAATTAGAAACAAGCTGTGATAGTCATGCTCGTCCTTGAACTGACTCAGTTCAACGTTTAATTTCTGTTCAACCGCACGCCAAGTCTTCGCTTGGCTTGATTCGTTATCTTCCTCAGCGGCCTCAAATTGCGACAAAGCCGGTGAAATTGAAACACTTTGTGAAGCCCGTATGGCATCATTCAAACGTTCATGAAAGTATTGTTCCAACAGGGACTTTTTGCCTTCTCGGATCAACTCAAGCTTTTGGAAGGCATTTTGTCTAAGAAGCGCGACACTGTCCACAAGCATCTGTATATCGTTATTGTGTTCAGCAAAAAATTCGTCGAGTTGGGCCTTTTTGTCCGCTCGCAGACTTTCCAGTTGCCTAAAGGTCGCTTGTGAAAGTGCGTGCTGGCTTTCGATTAAAAAAACTACGCCGGCGATAATGAAGATAAGTGCTATCGCCAAAAAAGCGAGGGCTAACTTGGTGCCAATTTTTAGGTTTTTTAACATATTTATTGAATCTCCGGTGAGTGGAAAGGGTTAATGGTTAATGGTAATATAATCAATAATAATTAACCATTAACCATTTGCGGCATAAAACTCTCGCACAAACTTATCCAGTTCCCGCCTAAAAATCGCCCGCCGCAATCCGCGCATCAGTTGTTGATAATAAGACAAATTATGCAGTGTATTTAAATGCGAACCTAAAATTTCTCGCGTTTTGTCTAAGTGATGCAAGTAGGCGCGACTATAATTGCGACAAGTATAACATCGGCAATTTGGATCTAACGGCCCCAAATCTTTTTTATAACGACTATTACGAATTCGCACCGCGCCTTGGCTAGTAAATAAATGCCCATTGCGAGCATTCCGAGTCGGCATCACGCAATCAAACATATCGACTCCTCGGCACACGGCTTCAACAATATCGGCCGGCGTTCCGACACCCATCAGGTAGCGCGGTTTGGCCGGTGGTATCAATGACGCAATCGCATCCAAAATACGGATCATTTCTTCTTTCGGTTCACCCACCGATAAGCCACCAATTGCATAGCCATCAAAACCAATATCAACCAATTCCGCTAACGAATCCAGCCGCAAATCTTCATACATACCGCCTTGCACGATACCAAACAGGGCGGCCGGATTATCGCCATGCGCCAACTTAGAACGCGCTGCCCAGCGCAACGACAGTTCCATCGATTCACGGGCTTGCTTTTCGGTGGCCGGATAAGGGGTACATTCATCAAAGATCATGACAATATCTGAACCGAGTACCCGTTGCACTCTCATAGATTCTTCTGGCCCCAAAAACACTTTGGCCCCATCTATCGGAGAACGAAAGGTGACCCCTTGCTCAGTAATCTTGCGCGATTTGCCCAAACTAAACACTTGAAAGCCACCTGAATCGGTTAAAATTGGTTGATGCCAGTTCATAAACTGATGCAAACTACAATGAGCGGCAATCACGTCGGTGCCAGGGCGCAACATTAAATGAAAGGTATTGCCTAAAACAATATGAGCGCCAGTATCGCGGACTTGTTCTGAAGTCATGGCTTTGACGGTGCCATAGGTGCCGACCGGCATAAAGGCGGGCGTTGCGACGAAGCCGTGTGGTAAATATAAACGGCCACGACGAGCGAGTCCATCAGTGGCGAAGATTTTAAATAGTGACATAGTGTTCTAGCAGCCC
>Ga0233403_10001080_pt1 | contig 12823 bp, 5 predicted proteins | sample Na_oxic_1_MG_FD_179866 | JGI IMG/M metagenome (GOLD analysis project Ga0233403, IMG submission 179866) | Seawater microbial communities from Saanich Inlet, British Columbia, Canada - Na_oxic_1_MG | ecosystem: Environmental > Aquatic > Marine > Inlet | place: Canada: British Columbia | collected...
ACCTTCCAATTTCTAAAGGATAATTAATCGTGTCCCAATCTTCACCTCATTTCCAATTGGAACGCCATTCTTTGCTGCCACTGCTGTCAGCTAAAAAAATTCTGCCCGTCAATGCCTGTCCTTTCGCTTATTTTTGAGTGCCTCGTTAATTTAAATAGCTTAATATTCAATAAGTTATATTTTTTATATCTAATTCAAAGCGTTATAAAGGTATATAATAAATTCAATAACTTATATTTGTTATAATATTTATATATTACAGTAATGCCACATAATAAATGTATTATTACAATAATGAAATTGATTTAAGTTATTCTTAGAATCGTCATAACATAAAATCAATAACTTACGAATTACTTTGACTCGAAAAAAATAAGCGAAAGTACCGTGAGTACTTTGAATTGAGAAATAAACGAATCATGAAATAAGCGAGCCAGGAGTACAATACATTATGAATATCCCAAATAATCAGTCACATACTGAACTATCCGCCGCCGAGCAGCATAAAATCTTGGTAGAATGGAACAACACGCAAACCGACTATCCCAAGGACAAGTGTATCCACCAACTCTTTGAGGAACAAGTAGAACGGACACCGAATGCGATAGCGGTAGTATTTGAAGAGCAACAACTCACCTACGATGAATTGAACTGCCGCGCTAATCAATTGGCACACCACTTACAATCACTCGGTGTTTCGCCCGAAGTGCTAGTGGGTATTTGTGTCGAGCGTTCATTAGAGATGGTGGTAGGATTATTGGCGATTCTCAAAGCGGGTGGTGCTTATGTGCCGCTTGATCCAAACTATCCGAAAGAACGTCTCGCTTTTATGTTGGCAGATGCTGGGGTGCCAGTCCTATTGACTCAGAAAAGATTGGTTGAGGACTTGCATGAACATCAAGCACAGATTGTCTGCTTGGAAACCGATTGGGGAACTTTTTATGAGAAAAATCCCGTTCGTGACGTGACACCTTCTCATTTGGTGTATGTTATTTATACCTCGGGTTCTACCGGCAAACCGAAAGGAGTCATGATTCATCACCGCGCTTTACTCAATTATGTCTGGTGGGCAAAGAAGCAGTATGTCACCGAACAGATTCGGCATTTTCCGCTATTCTCGTCCCTTTCCTTTGATTTAACAGTGACCTCGCTGTATACGCCACTGATTTCCGGGGGTACGATTGTTATGTACCCCGAAGAGGTGACCGCCCACGGCCTAGCGATTCTTGATGTCATAAAGGACAACGCCGTGGATATTGTCAAACTCACGCCATCCCATCTGGCCTTACTCAAAGAAATAGACCTGCGCGGTTCCCGCATCAAAACCTTTATTTTGGGGGGCGAAGACTTGAAATGTGACTTGGCGAAGGCCATCCACAACCGGTTTGATGGCAAGATTACGATTTATAATGAATACGGCCCGACGGAAGCCACTGTAGGTTGCATGATTTATCAATTTGATCCAAACCGGGATGTCGCGAGGTCCGTTCCAATCGGAACAGCGGCTGATAACGTTCAACTCTACATTCTCAATTCGCACTTGCAGCCCGTTTCTATTGGTACTATCGGCGAATTATTCATTGCTGGCGACGGCGTAGCGTTGGGCTATTTGCATCGAGATGATCTCACCGCGAAACGGTTTCTGCCTAATCCATTCAAACCGGGCAGCATCATGTATCGAACCGGCGATTTGGCGAAATGGCGGGAGGACGAGATGATGGAATTTTTGGGCCGCGTGGATCAGCAGGTGAAAATCCGCAGCTTTCGTATTGAACTCTCCGAAATTGAAGCTGTGCTGGCTAAACACCCTGCGGTGCAACAAGGGGTAGTTATCGTTTGGGAAGTTCATCAGGATGACAAACGCCTAGCAGCCTATATTATTCCCAATCAGAAAGCCGCGCCTACACCAAATGAATTACACCACTTTCTGAAGAAACAGTTACCCGATTACATGGTGCCAGTGGCTTTTGTCATGCTGGAAAAACTCCCGTTAACACCTAATGGCAAGATAGATCGCTACGCCCTACCTACACCCGATCCTTTCGAGAGAACTCTAGATGAACTGGTTGCCGCCCACACGCCCATTGAAGAAGTCCTAACGACTATTTGGACTGAGGTTTTGGCGTTAGAACAGATAGGAATTCACGACAACTTTTTTGAATTAGGTGGACATTCTTTGTTGTTCACCCAAGTCATTTCCCGGGTGCGAGAAACATTAAAGGTGGAATTACCCATGTCCAGCCTGTTTGATTATCCGACCATAACCGAACTCGCCCACCACATCGAAATGCTTCGTTGGCAAAAGCCTAACTTGCAACAAGCACCTGCTATCCAAGCCATTTCTCGACAACAGAACCTACCGTTGTCCTCCAACCAAGAACAACTGTGGTTTCTGGCTCAACTAAATCCTAATGTTCCTTTCTATAACGAATCAGCTACCATTCATATCAATAGTATACTTAACGTCGCGGCGCTTTCCAAAAGCCTCAATGAAATCATCAAACGTCACGAAGCGTTGCGAACGACTTTTACAATGGTAGATGGGCAACCGGTTCAAAAGGTTATGCTGCCACCAATGCTCAACCTACCCGTCGTTGATCTGAGAACATTGCCACTTGAACTGCGAGATACCGAAGCCATGCGACTGACTACTGAACAAGCCAAGCAGCTATTCGATTTCACCCAAGATATCCTACTGCGAGCAACTTTGGTGCGACTAGCAAAAGCCAAATACCGGTTATTTTTGAGCATACATCACATCATTATTGACGGCGTTTCTTTGGCGATTTTCCTAAAAGAATTGGCGGTACTCTACAAAGCTTTTTCCGCCGACAAACCTTCACCGCTACCAGAATTACCCATCCAGTATGTGGACTTTGCCTACTGGCAACGGCAACAATTGTCCGCAGAAATTGTTGACAGCTTTATGTCCTACTGGAAAACCATACTTGGCGACAACCTGCCAATGCTACAGTTGCCAACCGTAAATCAACGCCCGGTGACACCCACTTTTCGGGGAGCTAAGCAGTATTTGGTACTTTCAAAAAGCTTGACTGAGGAACTCAAAACGTTGAGCCAGCAGCATGGAGTGACACTGTTTATGACCCTGTTGGCAGCATTTAAGACTTTGCTCTATCGCTACTCTGGGCAAGATGACATAGTGGTAGGCACTGTCGCCGCCGTTCGCAATCGCCCCGAACTTGAAAATTTAATTGGGTATTTTCTCAATACCCTCGTGTTACGCACCGATATAAAAGGCACACCCACTTTCCAGCAATTATTGGCGCGGGTACGTGATGTCACGCTTGGGGCAATTGCCCATAACGATTTACCTTTTGTGACGCTGGTAGAAACTCTTCATCCCGAGCGAAATCTTGGCCAAACTCCCCTTTTTCAAGTGGCATTTACCCTCGATCCATCAATACCGAATATTGATTTAGGGTGGACACTGACTCAATCGGATATTGATTTTGGTACCGCAAAGTTTGATTTGTCTCTGGGACTTCTGGAAAAACCAGAAGGCATCAGTGGGCGTATAGAATATAGTACCGATTTATTTGATGCCCCCACCATTGAACGGATGATTGGGCATTTTCAAACACTGCTAGAAGGCATTGTGGCAAACCCCGGGCAACGAATTTCAGAGTTGCCTCTGCTAACTTCACTGGAACGACATCAATTATTAGTTCAATGGAATGATACCCAAAGGGATTATCCCTTTAATAAGTGTATCCATCACTTGTTTGAGACTCAAGTCGAACAGACACCAAACAACGTGGCAGTCGTGTTTGAAGATAAACAATTGACTTATCAGGAATTAAATGCCAAAGCTAATCAACTGGCCCACTATCTGCAAACTTTGGGAGTCAAACCAGAAATCTTGGTGGGAATTTGCGTTGAGCGTTCAATTGAAATGGTGATTGGGCTATTCGGCATTCTCAAAGCGGGGGGCGCGTATTTGCCACTTGATCCTGCTTATCCAGCAAAGCGTTTGGCCTTTATGTTAGAGGATGCACAGGTTTCGGTGTTGTTGACTCAATCTAGTTTAAAAGAGAAATTGCCAGAAACTAAAGTGCAAATGGTTTGTTTAGATGTTGAGGCAAAAACACTGTCACAGTTCGCGGAAGAAAATGTAGTCAGTAGAGTTGGCCCTGAAAACTTGGCGTATGTGATTTATACGTCGGGTTCAATGGGTAAACCAAAAGGCGTTATGGTTCAGCATCTTTCGGTTATCAATCTCTTGACCGGATTGCATCAAACTATCTATGCCTTTGAGAGCAATTCCCAACTTCATGTAAGCATGAATGGAGCATTAGCATTTGATACATCAGTGAAACAAGTTATCCAACTCCTGCACGGTCACATTCTGGACATCGTACCTGATGAGATTCGATTTGATCAAGATGCACTGTTAGCTTATTTACAGGAACATCAAATAGACGTGTTTGACTGTACACCATCACAATTGGGCTTGTTTATTTCAAAATGGCAACTTTTGAACACTGTCTCAGTACCTCACACGATTATCGTTGGTGGTGAACCAATTGATGAGTTGACTTGGCAATTCATGCAACAAGCTAAAAAAACATACTTTTACAATGTTTACGGTCCTACCGAATGCACGGTAGACACTACAGTTTGTACCACCACATCGGTTAAACCCGTCATTGGTCGTCCTATAGCGAACACCCAAATCTACATTCTAGATCATCATCGAAAACTTGTTCCCATCGGTGTACCGGGTGAATTACACATCGGTGGTATTGGGCTAGCTCGCGGCTACCTCAACCGCCCTGACTTGACAGCCGAAAAATTCATCAATAATCCCTTTGATGATAACCCCAATTCACGCCTCTACAAAACTGGCGACTTAGCCCGTTATCTTCCCGGTGGCAATATTGAATACTTGGGACGCATAGATAACCAAGTCAAGATTCGTGGTTTTCGGATTGAACTCTCGGAAATCGAAGCGGTGTTAGCTCAACATTCTTCTGTGCAACAAAATGCTGTGATTGTCCATGAAGTTTCAAAGACGGACAAGCGTTTAGTCGCATATTTCGTACCACATCAAGGGCAAGTCATTGAAAATACAGCATTACGCAGTTTCCTAACATCACTCTTGCCTGACTACATGATACCCTCGGCATTTGTAACAATCGATACTTTGCCACTCACGCCAAACGGCAAAATAGATCGTCGCGCCCTTTCTCAGTTATCGGTTAAAAATTATTATTCATCAGACAAAACCTTTGTCGCACCTCGCAATGCTTTGGAATTGCAACTGGCGCGAATTTGGGAAGACGTTTTGGATGTTTACCCAATTGGTGTACAAGATAACTTTTTTGAGTTAGGGGGCCATTCTTTGTTGGCGGTGCGCTTGATGGCTGAAATTCAACAACAATTGGGGAAAACTCTCTCCTTAGCAACCCTGTTTCAAAGTGCCACTATCGAACAATTAGCAAAGATTATCCGCCAACAAACCGATTCCCAATCGTGGTCACCTTTGGTAGCGATTCAGCCACACGGTTCCAAACCCCCTTTCTTTTGTATGCCGGGTTCTGGCGGAAATGTCATTTATTTTCATCAATTAGCGCGTCATCTTGGAATTGAACAACCGTTTTATGCCCTGCAAGCACGAGGCCTTGATGGACAATCAGCACCATTCACTTGTGTTGAAGACATTGCTGACTATTATCTTGAAGCCATACGCACGGTTCAACCTCAAGGGCCATACTTATTGGGTGGTCATTCCTTTGGAGCCTTGGTTGCCTTTGAAATGGCCCAACAATTACATCGGCAGGGGCAAAAAGTGGCTCTACTGGCTATTTTAGATTTGCCGGCTTTATTACCAGATCGTGAGCCGACTGAATTGGATTGGAGTGAGGCAAAATGGATGGCAACCATAGCCTATATATTAGAATCGTTATCTGGGAAAACATTAGGGCTATCCGAAGACGATTTTCAAGCACTTGATGCCAACGCGCAATTAAAATTTCTTTCCTCCCGGTTAGAAAGAGCCAACTTATTACCAGTCGATGCGGGGATAAATTATGTTCGCAGTATTGTCCAAGTCATCAAAGCGGATGAACTGGCATTTCTTCGCTATGTGCCACCAGCGGGTTATCCCAATCGAATTACTTTGTTTAAAACAGGCGACGTTTATGCGGATGAGCTTGGTATGCTGGGCGAGATTCCAGATGATCGGGCGTGGGGTTGGGGACATTTATCTACCGAACCGGTTGAGGTTCAGGTTGTCCCCGGTAATCATACGACAATGTTGACTGAACCTTATGTGCAAGTGCTTGCCGAAAAATTAGGGGAATGTTTGGATAAAGTTCAGGCAGCGTAGTAAGCGTAAAAAATGCTGAACTGATACTGATAATTTAAACTTGAAACGGATAATGGTATGCTGAAAATTGTTTCAAAAACGGTTCGCAACACATTGGCGGTAGGGAAACGCTTGTGTCAGCTCTCACCTATCACACTGCTTACACTGATTGGTGTGTTGATAACCCGAATTTCTGGGTTTGCTGCGTATCCTTTCCTGGTGTTATACGCAACCGAAGCCTTTGCATTATCACCAGTGATGGCCGGCAGTCTTGTCGCGATTCCACCTCTCATATCCATGTTGCTCTCCATACCGTTTGGCACTTTGGCTGAGATTGTCGGCAAAAAGCGGGTCATGATAGCCAGTTCGCTATTAGCGGCACTCGCCTATTTTGCTATTGCTGGCGCGTCATCAAGTCTTATGCTCTATATTGCCGTTATGCTTTTGGGCCTCTATCGCGCTTCATTTGATCCGGCCAGTATGGCGCTTTTAGGCGAGATGGCTAGGCGCGAAGATAAAGGTTTTGTGTATGCCGCACGCTATACTTTGATTAATATTGGAACCGTCATAGGCCCGATTATCGGTGTGGCTCTGGCATCACGACACTTCAATTTGCCGCTGCCGCTTGTGGTTATCTCACATACGCAATGCTACTGCTTTTAGTTATCCTCAAAGCCCGCCGCAACTTAAACAGCAGAGCGATTAGCAGGGCAGATGACTTGCGAGAGGAAAATACACATCGTTGTCACGGTGAACAGACTAAAACGACTTTTGCGGTTGAGTCATTCAAGCTCAGAATCATATCGACATTGGCTGTTATGATTCGGGATAAACCTCTTCTCGCTTATGTGGTTTTTATCGTATTTATTGCGGCCATTGAAAGTCAAACAGATACGATTTTACCGCTTTATATTGTGAACACATTGACTTATGATTTTTGGTGTCAGATTTTATTCGTTTCTACTGATTCTTAAGGCCATTTTGGTTATGGTGCTTCAGCCATTTGCCCTTAAGCTATTTATGCAGTTTGGTGCGGCAAGGGTTTTTATCGCCAGCGGATTTTTGCATGCGGCCTCCATGTTTCTTTATGGATTGGGCCCATCAAGTAGCCTGCTCGTTTTTATTGGAGCTATGTGTCTGTTGTCGCTAGGTGAAGTTATTCTGGGTGTTGGAGAATGGATTTTTATTGATCAAATTGCACCTGATAAAATGGCAAGCACATACTTTGGCGCGGTGGCATTAGGCAATTTGGGTGCAGTAACCGGGCCAATATTGGGCGGTTTTCTCATGGATTCGATTGGTGGACAATACACGTTTGTGTGTTTGGCCTTGTTACCTCTCATTGGAACAGGGCTACTTTTTTACACAACACACGATATGCGATAAATGTGCGTTTAATATTACTATAAATTATAATATGGAAAATACAGTCATTGCATTCATTATTAATTTTGCCACGGAAAAACACGGAAAAACACGGAAAAATTCATTCCGTGCTGTGTTTTTCCGTGGCATTATAAATTAACTAATAATTGGGCAGATGATAATTGTGTGTTGTGTGTGTTAATAATTAATTATTAACGAACAATACGCTGTAACTGATTGTTTTTTATAAACATAATAATTGATATCATTTTGATATACCTTTATTTCTAATTATTTTGCGGCCTGGAGTGCAAAATTTATTTTGCGGCCCTCTTCTCTTTTCGTTCCAAATTGATTTTGCGGTTCGATTTTCTTAATATAACTGTACGTCATGATATCGGGAAACGCTATAACTTGCTCATTTTATTTATAAAATAGGTATTAAATCAGTATATTATATCTATAATGCGAAGCAACTTATTTTTGCCAGGTTGCTAATAATTATATAGAAAATTTATAGAAAACGTCATTTTTGGTTTCAGGAGACTTAAATTGATAAATACACCTTCTTCTACTCAATTAGAATCAGGAAGACGCATTGCCTTTTTTCGTTCAATGCGCGGCAAATTAATTATGCTGTTTCTCGCGGTATCACTTATTCCGCTTGCTATCGTAGGGGGAGTCGCGATTACTCAACTCCAGGCTGCTAAGGCTGCCGCTAAGGAAGTCAGTGATAATTATTTTCCCAGTATTCTTAACCTTGATAACGCAGAACTGGCCTTGATGCATATCATTGAAGCCCAGAAGAATCATATCATCGCACCAGACGATGCCACTATGAGGGCTATGGAAACAGAAATTAAAATTCAGCAAGAAAGGCTTATTAAAGCACTAGCCGGCTTTGAAAGTACCTTAGACGCGGGGATAGAAACAAAAGCCTTTGAAAATTTTCAGGCAATACTCAAAGTGTTTTTGCAGGCTAACGAGCAGGTTATCTTGCTATCTCAAGACAATAATGACGACAAAGCGCAAGCGATGAGTGTTGGTACAACTAATGAACATTTTGAAAAGGCCTTAGCCTTGATGGAAACCATGCGTCAAACTAATGTCGTTGGTTCTGAAAAAGCGAAGTTTGCAGCAGACAAAGCGGCCAACACTGGGGTTATTTTGACTTTAATTGTGAGCTTAGTGGTTACCTTTATCGTCGTTATCGTGGCCGTCTGGGTAGCCAATTCTATAGCCCAGCCCGTATTGATTCTCACTGACGCGGCACGCCAATTAGCCAGTGGATTGGTGAAATCAACCAGTATCGTGCCTATTGAGGCAGAAAAAATAAGCCGTCGTCAAGATGAGATGGGTGAAATAGGACGGGCCTTTGATGCTTTAACTCTTTATTTTCAAAAGGTTATTGAAGATATTGTCCAAGTTTCTCAGGGATTAGCGGCTGGCAATCTCAACATCATGCCGCAATCTGAAGAATATCAAGGAGACTTTATCCAAATCAAACAGGCCTTAGAACTCGCCTTGTCTAACTTGCGTCTTGTTGTAAAAGATATTGTTCAAGTTTCTCAGGGATTAGCAGAAGGTAGCCATGATGTCATGCCTCATGCAGAATACCAGGGCGATTTTATCCAAATTAAAGAGGCCCTCGAAACGGCTACCACTAAGCTCGCTGCCGCTATGGCCAAAAATACGGCTCAAGATTGGCTTAAAACCGGACAAACGCAGTTAAATGATCAAATGAGAGGCGAATTGGATAGGGTGAAACTGGCTAAAAACATTATTTCTTTCATCACCACTTATGTCGAGGCGCAAGTCGGATTATTTTATTTGCTAGAAGAACCTAATTCGCACCAAAGCCCTTATCTGAAAATCATCGCGAGTTATGCTTATACCGCAAATGATAAAATGCCTAATCAGTTTTTATTGGGTGAAGGATTAGTGGGGCAAGCGGCCTTAGAACAAAAAACCCTCTTCCGTACCCACCAGCCGGAAGAATATACCTATATTATTCAGTCTGGACTCTCACAAGCCGTACCGCGTTATGTCATCATCATGCCCTTTTTGTATGACAATCAAGTTAAAGGTGTTATTGAAATCGGTTCGACTAAAGCACCAACCCTTATTCGACAACAGTTTTTAGAACAAATCCTGCCAAGTCTTGGCATAGCAGTGAATACTGCTGAATCACGCACTCAGATGCAAACCTTGTTGGAGCAAAGTCAGCGGCAAACTGAAGAACTGCAAACGCAGTCAGAAGAATTACAAGCGCAACAAGAAGAGATGCAACAGATTAATGATGAGTTGCAAAATGGACGCGAAGAACTACAAGGTAAACAGGAAGAACTTCAGCAGCGCAATGAAGAACTGCAAAGTCAATCCGAAGAACTGCAAAGCCAATCTGAGGAATTACAAACCCAACAGGAGGAATTGAAGCAAACCAATGAAGAATTGGAAGAGCGCACCAAAGACTTAGAACAACAAAAAGAAGATATTGAACACAAAAATATCGCCCTAAAACAAAACCAAGCGGAGATGGAAAAAGCAAGAGCGGCTATTGAATTTAAAGCCCATGAATTAGAATTAGCCAGCCAATACAAATCAGAATTTCTGGCCAATATGTCGCATGAACTCCGTACACCGTTAAACAGTTTGTTGATTCTCGCGCAATTGTTGGCCAATAATAAGCCTGGTAATTTGAATGAGAAACAGGTTTCCTACGCTCAAACGATTCAAAGTGCGGGTTCTGATTTGCTGACTCTGATCAATGACATTTTGGATTTATCCAAGGTTGAGGCAGGCAAAATGGAGGTCAATATTGAAGCCTTATCCTTGAGCGATTTGCTAGAAACGTTGGAACAAAAATTTCGCCCCTTGGCTTCAGAAAAGGGGCTGGTTTTTCAAAGAAAACTGGCAGATGATGTGCTACCGCTTTTACATACTGACGGGCAGCGGTTGAAACAAATCCTGAATAATTTGTTATCTAATGCTTTTAAATTTACCAGTCAAGGCGAAATTGTATTGAATATACAAAGAGTTACGCACCTTGGAGAAGAGACGTATCAGCTTGGGCCAATGGGGGCAAGGGAGGATTTGATTGCCCTCAGTGTGATTGATACGGGGATTGGTATTCCCAAAGAGAAACAACAATTGATATTTGAAGCTTTCCAACAAGTTGATGGCACCACCAGCCGCCGTTATGGGGGCACAGGCCTCGGTTTATCTATTTCCCGCCAATTAGCTCGACTACTTGGCGGTGAAATCACGTTGCACAGTGAGGAAGGTTCGGGCACCACTTTCACCTTATATTTGCCAGAAACCCTGTCCGTACCGGCAACTCTGCCTTCAAACGATGTTCCCAATAAAGCTTCAATTTTACCGCCTCCAAGCTCAGAACAGTTAGAAGAACATTCAAGCGTCGAAGCGCCGCCAGAAACGCCGGTAGAAATAGAGGATGATAGGGCTTCTCTAAGCCCTGAAGACAAATCTCTTTTAGTCATTGAAGATGATCCTAAATTTTCCAGTATTCTCATGGAATTAGGGCGAGAAAAAAACTTTAAATGTCTATTGGCACAAGAGGGGCGAAGTGGCCTACAATTAGCCGGAGAATACCAACCCAATGCCATTATCCTTGATATCGGTTTGCCTAACTTGGATGGTTGGACGGTTCTCGAAAAACTGAAAGACAATCCTGAAACGCGGCATATCCCCGTGCATTTCATTTCAGCGGTGGAGCAAAATACGCTGAATGCCACCAAAATGGGGGCCATCGGTTTTTTGCAAAAACCGGTCAACATGGATCAACTTGGGGAAGTCTTCAAAAAAATAGAACAGTTTATTACCAAGGCAGTTAAGGAAGTTTTAGTGATTGTGGATAACGAACCGCATCAACAAAAGATTTTGGAATTAGTTGACGGTGAGCATATCCAAACCACCTTAGCGATGACAAGAGCGGCCGCTTTAGGGCGGCTCCGCGAAACATTTTTTGATTGCGTTATCCTTGATATGGATATAGAACAAGGTTCTGGCGGCCAATTGCTAGAAAATATGCAACAGCAAGACGGCTTATGCGAAACCCCGGTGATAGTTTATACTGAACGTGACTTGACAGTCGAAGAAGAAGCGTTATTACTACGATGTGCTGATCGTTTGCCAGTTAAAGCCGTCAGTTCGTCAGAACGTTTATTAGATGAAGCCACCTTATTTCTCCATCAAGTCGAAGCACAGTTACCGGCCAAAAAACGCCAAATGTTGCGGATGGTACATGATAAAGAATCTATTTTAGATCATAAAAAAGTATTAATTGTCGATGATGATGTCCGCAATGTGTTTGCTTTGGCAACCGTGTTGGAAGAAAGAAACATGGAAGTGCTGGCTGGCAATAATGGCTTAGAAGCCTTAGCCTTATTAGAAGAACATCCCGATATCAGTATTGTGTTAATGGATATTATGATGCCCGAAATGGACGGCTATGAAGCCATGCGGAAAATCAGAAAACAACCCCAGTATCGCAAATTGCCGATTATTGCGTTGACCGCAAAAGCCATGAAAGGCGATAAAACGAAATGTATTGATGCTGGCGCGAATGACTATTTATCTAAACCGGTAGATACTGAGAAACTGATTTCGTTGATGCGTGTGTGGTTATATCGGTGATTTTTTAATGGGGCCGGCAACAAAAAACCGTTACTCACCCTACATTGATGGCGTGGTGGGCAACAAAAACCCGTTACCGGCCCCCTACATTGATGGCTAATGCGTGTGTGGTTATATCGGTGATTGGCAAAAAGCCCAACGGATTTCGCTTTCGCGATTGAAATAAACGCGCTTTGACGCTATTATCTCTCAAGAGAAATCTTACATCCTTGCGTCTCTTGCGTCTCTTGCGTCTCTTGCGTTATAAATAAACAAAATATGATGAGGAAAAATTAAATTAATTTTTATGAAAAAACTATTGATTATAACCTATTCTATTATCACGTTTGGTGTGTTGTGTTTGGGCTGGCTCAGTATTTTGATGAACCAAAATGAAGAAGCACTGGCTGAAAAACAAGAACAACGTTATCAGTCTTATTTGCTTGCGGATCAATTGCGGCAAAGTTCTGATGATCTCACTCGGATGGCCAGAAC
>Ga0233403_10001081_pt1 | contig 12817 bp, 7 predicted proteins | sample Na_oxic_1_MG_FD_179866 | JGI IMG/M metagenome (GOLD analysis project Ga0233403, IMG submission 179866) | Seawater microbial communities from Saanich Inlet, British Columbia, Canada - Na_oxic_1_MG | ecosystem: Environmental > Aquatic > Marine > Inlet | place: Canada: British Columbia | collected...
AACAGCTATTCAGGCTAAAGTTTCGCTCCGCGAAACTTTAGCCTGAACAATTGTCTGAAAGCTAAAGTCCCCTAAAGGGGACTCAAAATAATTCTATATTTAAGGCCAACCGATTTATCTGACAAACTATATGATTTAATCAGCTTTATTTTCGTTCACCAGTATTGAGTTATAAGCCTATTTTTACCTCGTACATTACCAATGATCTTTGTGGAGTTTTGCAAAGTCCTCCGGTACTCCAAAACAAAATATACTTAATGCCAGAATCAATGGATTAAAAAATTTTCTAAAAACTTAAACAAAATAAATAAAATAAAATAAAATACACACTGACCAATGCCCTACATTGGTTGACTATAAGGGTCGCCCCACTCAGTGGTATATTTAATCTCAAAATCAATGGTGGCCCCAGCTAACCTTCGTTCAACCGGCAAATGGGCAATCTCCGCCATACCATTATTCGGTGCCATACCCACTAATTTCCGGCTCACCGGTTGAGAGCTAATCTCAGCGGCAATATCCTGAATATCATCAATCAATTCGTCTAAACTCATATCTCCCATAATTAATGCTTTTTCTATATCGCCTAGTAATTCATTGCTAACTGTTGCCGGATGCTTGTTCCCATTCACCGGTACAACGGCCTCAATTTTGATGGTTAATGCTCTCACTGTACCACCATATTGACTGCGCTCGCGGATTTCTGATAATTCCCATACCGATATGGCGGGCGATTGTCCTTGTTCAATCACTGGCGTTTGACGGTAAACGTAACCGGGGCCAATATTATTATGATACCCATTGGCATTAGTAATGGTTTCAAGTTGGGTAACAATCCGTTCAATGATTTGTTCACGTATTGTTTTCATTTAAAATATTGCTCTTTTGAAAGTACGTTTGATAAGACGATGGCCCTTGTAGCTCAATGCCATATTGTTTTCGAGGTTCGAGTTTAAACTTGAAATGAAAAAGGGCTTTTAGGATTGCCCAGCATGATATGACAGTTCGTAGGGGCAATCCGTTGCGTAAGCCGCCACTCTCAACCTGGTTTCAATTTTAACTCCCCAGTTTGATCCTAAATATTTTTTTGATTTATACTATACTGATTGCAATATACCATAACACCTAAAAATGGCAATTAACTCAGCTTTGATATTATTAATCAATTACTTAATATGGTTTTTAGGTCACCTTATGATGATTTAAAATGAAAATATGTTGAATTATAAATAAAAATGAGCGAGTTAAGTTTCTAATTATAACGGATTTTGGGGAGGGCAAATTGAATAATCCGGGTGAAAACCAAAAATCAATGACTTCTAATATTATTTTGGTACAATTGAACAACTCAATGAATGGGTAACTCTTTGATTTGTTGAACAACTCTGTCGCCTCCCTAAAATCCGTTACAATCAGTTAAGTTCATGAGTGAGTCTTGATTGCGTGCCATTTTTAGGTAACAATTTAACCCAAAACACATCGCCAAACAATGAGCAAACAACATCCCAACCTCAATTACGAATTTTACTTTCTTTTTAGAATTGAATTTGACTATGCGAATGAACATTGGCTAGAACCTCCGTCTTTACTCACTGATTTTGCCACGAAAACTCTCGAAAGTCGCCAAATTGATCAAGACAAACGCCTATTTCGCTATATTCCTCCCTTTTCCAAAACCGGTGCGGTATCACCGTTAGAAGACTGGGAACAACATCTACAGCAAGGTTGGGCACAAATACTGGCCAGTTACACAAACGCTTTTCAGCGAATCACGGACGCACATACTTCTGAAAACCCCCGGTTCGATAAAAAAATGGGTTTTTTTAAACCACTACAAACCTTTATGGGTGTTGCATTGCTCATCATGGACGACAGCTTGGATGATCACCAAATCAAACTTAATACCAATTTTGGTGAAATGATCTTTAAACCTTCCACCTCAAAAACGCCCTCGGAAAAATTGTTGTTGAAAATCACTGAAGCTTCCGGTGAATTGATGGAAGAAATGAACAAACCGGCCATTTTTGAGGAATTTGAGCGACAGCACGACCCCAGTACCGCTTTGGATAGTTGGCAAATTCAACTTGATGTCACGCAGCCGCCTTTCTTAACTTTAATGCAAGCCGGAGAAAATCACCCCAATCCGGTGTTTATTGTCTATGGTTTAGCGCATGGCAGGTTACCCGATGAGGCTGTTTGGCCTTCCCAATTACGGGCTTTCTTATGTCAGAGTCCAGCTGCTGCCGTGATGGCGCGAATTCTGCCTCGCTTGATTCTGCAAAAATGGCAATTTCAACGCCTAAACATGGCAGCCCGCCACTTACGGCAATGGCTAGATACCAAAAATGAATTTTACCAAAAAACCAATGATGCCCGCCTAGAATGTGCCAGCAATCCACAATTAGAACAAGATTTGCGCGATATGAATCAAATGAGCGCGGAAGCTAAAAAATTTTTAGCACAACTCGATGTCGGCACCAAAACCTTGGAATTCAACCAGCGTCAGTTAAAAAAACACTTGCAGCGCAGCGGGGAAACTTGGCAATCCTTAGACGAAACGTCTAAAAAATATCAGTGGCAATTAATATGGCAACATGAATCAGACACGCCTTTGTTAGACGGCTTTAAGTTGGATAAACGGCTTTTTCACAACCATGCCTCCTATCTCAAAAATTGCTTGACTTATTTAGATGACCTTCGTAGTCGTTGGCAACTGCATTTGGATGGGCGGCGTTTGGCTTATGAATTTAATATCCAAATCGCCGTCTTGGTGTTAACCTTTATTGTGGCTTTGACGGGTGTGATTGCGTTGATGACTCAGCTGCCAGAACACGCGGCTCTCTTTGTTAGATGGCTCAGTAGTGAGCCAGTGCAACTCATCCAAACCGGGGAACCGATATTAATTGGGGTTAATCTGTTTATATTGGTAGTTGCCATACTACTGTTTATTTATATGGGACTGAAATCGTTATGGCGAAGGTTGCGTTGTGTTGGGCTACAACTGCGGAAACGTTTTTTCTGAAACCATTTATGCTGATTTTTATTTGGTCGAGAGTAAATCCGCTGGTTTTTTGTTCGGATTTATTGAATGCGTCATTTATAGAGTTTCCCGTTTGAATAAACGACACCTCCCCAACCTGAACGGGTTGAATGTATCGAGCCACTGGTGAAACCTCCCATCGTTAGACATAAGTATCTAAGTACCCGTCCAGAAGTTTTCAGGTATTTTGACTACATAAACGGTTGTTTTTATTCGCTTTTGAAAAATCTATGAACGGGTACTTAAATATTTGATTTAAAATATTTTTTGGAACTACGAATGTATAATGATGAGGGTGAAACCTGGGGGGGAACATAACGCGCCCCGAAGGGCATTTTCGTTCAAACGAGACGATTTTCCGCAACCGCCTTGTCAGTCACATTGAAAGAGGGGATTTAGGTGGGGTGGTGAAAAGGGTTAATGGTTAATCAAAAGCTAATCAATAAGTTAAGGTTTTTTTAAGAGGAATAAAAACGGGAGCCACCTTTTAGGAACGTGCATAAAATAATTTCCAAAATTTTCCAGAAAACTCGATAACCTTAAACATGCTAACGTATCTATAGTTAAGACTTGTCATTTGATCGCTTGCGATAGAAAATTTTGTGCTGGCGCAACAAACTACAGCAGGGAATGAAGTTATTATGAATTATCAACAAGTGTTAAATTTTTGGTTTGAGGAAATCGATCAAACACAATGGTGGATTAAGGACGCGGTATTTGATAACACGATAAGTTCGAAATTTCTAGCGATGCATCAGGCCGCAAATAGAGGTGAACTCTATCATTGGCGGGTAATGCCAGAAGGGCGATTGGCTGAAATTATTGTACTTGATCAATTCTCCCGTAATATCTTTAGAGATACACCAAAAGCATTTGCATCGGATGCACTGGCATTAATTCTTGCCCAGGAAGCCATAGGTCTTGGTGTTGATGCCAAATTACCAAATATAAAAAGAAGCTTTATGTATTTACCTTTTATGCATAGCGAATCGCTGGTCATTCACAATGAAGCGGTCAACTTGTATCAACAATTGGGTAATGAGTCGAGCTTAGCGTTTGAATTAAAACATCGGGATATTATTGAAAAATTCGGGCGATATCCACATCGCAATGCAATATTGAATCGGCAATCAAGCCAAGTTGAACTTGAGTTTCTTCGTCAGCCAAACTCATCATTTTAGCGATATATTAGACATTATACCGATTTAATTACAACTATTTGATTTTATTAAAATTCCTATTTTGCGACAAGTAATGAATTTAAGCACTTAAATTTAATCGGTATAATGTCTATTGTTAAATTGCCGGTAAATTGCGCTTTTTTATCAGGGTTGTTAGGCAATAACCAAAAACTATGATTTATCGTTAACTTCAAAATATTGAATCAAACCTGACCGGTTTCTAAAACCGATCGATCTGGTTTGGTTAATGGCATTAACCCTTGGGCGATTGCGGCTAAATATTTGGAAAAGTGCCGGAAAAATCGTATTTTTGAAAAAATCGGCTTGTTAAGGGACAAATAAAATGATTATGCGAATTAAGGGTTAAACAAGTCATTGAAAAATAAGAGGATTCAAATGAATCATTTGGCGTGTATCTACCAAGTGATTTTCTAAAGGATGAAAAAGTTTTAACTCTTAATTCGCATTGATTTTATGTCATACACTTATCTACAAAACGCTCAACGCCCTGGGATAACTTATATATGGGGTGTAATCTGAGAAAACCTACCTTCGGGTGAAAAGGATGACATCAAATCAAAACGGTTGCTCAAACACATTGAAATAGCAACATAAACCAGATTTTGAAGGATTATAGACGCTACTACCTATTTGGTTTTTGATGGAATGAAACTGTTTGTACGCTTCCACCCGAAGGTAGGTTTTTTCAGAAAACACGCCATATACTCCAAACGTTCAAGTTTTCGGATTTAAGATTGGCGATTATTAAATCATTTTTAGTCGTTCAAAAAAACGATTAAAGAAAACAGAGTTGTATTCTTATAATCCGAAAACTTGAATACTTGAAGTATATATCAATAAAATCGCGTAACTCCTATAATTGTCAGAATCAGAATTTTCTGAAATTGTTAAAATTTATCGCCTCTTTTCATATTCAACGGAGAAACACATGCGAAAATTGTTATTATTCATTGTTTTTATTAGTTTATTGGGGATAAATATCCATCTATTGGCCGAAGTAATTCTTGACGGCACCCTTGGACGCAGCGGCGCATTACTCGGCCCTGATTATTCCATTGAGGCTGAATTAGGGCAACAACACGGAGGTAATTTATTCCACAGTTTTCGTGACTTTAATCTGAATAGCTCGGAGAGCGCAACTTTTTATGGCCCCAACACGGTTCAAAACCTTATCAGCCGCGTCACTGGCGGTAATACGTCAAACATTGATGGCCTATTTCGCTCAACCATTCCGGGCGCGAATGTCTATTTTCTGAATCCAGATGGAATTATGTTTGGGCCAAATGCGAAGTTGGACGTGCAAGGAAGTTTTCACGCCAGCACCGCCGATTATCTCCGACTAGGAGAGGATGGGCGTTTTGATGCGCGTGAGCCTAATAACAGTTTATTGACGGTGGCACCCGTTGAGGCCTTCGGCTTTTTGGATCACCGCGTTGCCCCCATCTCTGTCCACGGAGACGGCAAAGAAATCGCCGAAGCCGACTGGGATGGCAAACCAACCGGATTGACAGTGCCGACGGGAAAAATGCTGTCACTGATTGGTGGCAACCTTGAAATCAGTCAGGGTACCTTTTTTCACCCAGAGAGGGCCTATCCTGGGTATAAAATCACTCGATTAGGGAATCTGACCGCCCCAGCCGGACAAATTAACCTAGCCAGTGTCGCATCACCAGGTGAAGTGAAGTTAGGGAATGGTTTTATAGACGTATCATCTATTACCAAATGGGCTGACATTTTTATCACCAACAAATCAATGGTACAAGTCAGCGGACAAGGCGGTGGGAAAATTTTCATTCGCGGCGGGCAATTGGTTGCCCACGACAGTGATATCGAATCTAAAACGCTGGGTAGTCAATCTGGTGGAGCCATTGACATCCAAGCCCAAACGATTTTGCTTACCGATGGGGCCAAACTCAATGCCGACATTATTGGCACTGGTGCCGGTGCCGATATAACACTCCGCGCCACAGATTCGATTACAGTGGTTGGCGAAAACAGTGAGGCTGAAATTAGTGCCTTTTATGTTCGTTCTGGTATTTCAAAACAACAGACGGCCGATCATTTAGGTAATCCCGGTCAAATGATCGATACAATAATTCTCCGTGCCACCGAGGTTATGACCGAGGTTGCCGAAACCAGTGAGGCTGAAATAAGTGCTATTTCTGATCGTTCTGGTATTGATGAAGAACAGACTGACGATTCTTTAGGTGGTAGCAATCAAATTGCCGATATAATTCTCCGTGCCACCGGCCCTATGGCTGAAGTTGAGGCTGAAATCAGTGCCATTTATGCTCGGTATGGTACTCAAGAACGGCCCAACGATAATTTCGGTGATGCTGGCCAAATTTCTGTTGAGGCCAAAGGCATCTCCTTTCAGAATGGGGCTTTCATTTTGGCCGAGACATACAGCGGTGGCAAAGGTGGCAATGTCACCCTTAGCGCCAGTGAAACGGTGAATTTTTCCAACAGTGGTATTACAAGCACGACTGTTAGCCAACAGCAAGGTGCTGGAAATGGTGGTGTTATCCTAATTGACGCGAAAAATATTTCAATTGAAAATGCGGTTATTTTGGCCGGTACTTTGGGCAATGGCAACGGTGGCGATGTCACCCTTCGCGCCAGTGAAGCGGTGAATTTTTCCGAGGGTGGTATTACAAGCACGACTCTTAGCCAACAGCAAGGTGCCGGAGATGGTGGCACTATTCAGTTTGACGCGAAAAATATTGCCATTGAAAATGCGACTATTTTGTCAGGTACTTTGGGCAATGGCAAAAGTGGCAATGTCACCCTTCGCGCCAGTGAAGCGGTAAATTTTTCCAATAGTGGTATTACCAGCACTACTATGGGTCAACAGCAAGGTTCCGGAGACGGAGGCGCTCTCCTCGTTGACGCATCGAATATTTCATTTGAAAACTCGGTTATTTTGGCAGATACTTGGAACCAGGGCAACGGTGGCGATGTCACCCTTCGCGCCAGTGAAGCGGTGAATTTTTCCAATAGTGGTATTACCAGCACTACTATGGGTCAACAGCAAGGTTCCGGAGACGGAGGCACTCTCCTCGTTGACGCATCGAATATTTCATTTGAAAACTCGGTTATTTTGGCAGATACTTGGAACCAGGGCAACGGTGGCGATGTCATCCTTCGCGCCAGTGAAGCAGTCAATTTTTCCAATAGTGGTATTACCAGCACTACTGTGGGTCAACAGCAAGGTGCCGGAGACGGTGGCCTTATCTTCATTGAGGCTTCGAGCATTTCATTTCTACAAGGTGTTCAACTATTGGCATCGACCTCTGGTAGGGGTAATGGAGGCACTATAACGCTTCACGCTGATCACCAGTTAAAGTTGACCGGGGTTGCCAAAAGTGGTGAGGCGAGCAGAATTGATGCTTCTACAACGAATATGGGCAACGCTGGTCATCTTGTTATAGAAGCACAAGAAGTGTTACTGACTGACGGTGCATCGGTTGCTTCTGAAACCAAAAACACGTTAGGTCGTGCGGGAAGTGGTGGTGTCATTGAATTAAAAGCTAAACGACTCATTCTAGAAAAAGGTGGCATCATAACTACTTCCACGGCCGGCGGTGGGCAAGGCGGCAATATCAATATTCAGGTTGACGGTTCGGTCACGATCTTAGGTGAAGCTCATACGATTTTAAAGAGCCGGGTTGATGAGGGTGGCAATTTTCCGCTACCAGCAGACCAGATTCATGTCAAGCGCAGCCAGTTATCGGCGGCTAGTTCTGGTGACGGCAACGCCGGCCATATCGTTTTGTATGTTGGCGACCAACTGAAGTTAGAAAATGGGGGGGCCATTACAACAGCAACCACCAGTGCCGACGGTGGCAATATTACGATCACCTCCCCAGGTTACTTGTATCTCATCAATGGTGACATCACCACCAGCGTCGGTGCCGAAGACGGCGATGGGGGTAATATTAGCCTAAGCCCGACCTTTATCGTACAAGACAGTGGCAAAATAATTGCCAGGGCAGTTAGTGGTAATGGTGGCAATATCAACATCACCACCACCGGGATTTATCAATTTCCGCCGGCTGAAAAAAGTTCCATAGATGCCTCATCACAATATGGGCTTGATGGTGTGATTCAAGTGGATTCACCCGATGTCGATATCAGTGGACAACTGCTTGCTTTACCGGCTGATTTTGTCGAAGTGGCAGACCAAATGCAACCGCCATGCAGTGCCCAGACTGCTGAAAACATGAGCCGCTTTACCGTAGTTCAAAGTGAAGGCGTAGCAAATGCGCCGAATGACTTATTGCCGAGTGGGCCGTTATTGTCAGTACCAATGTCGGTAAAAACCACCAAATCCATCAAAGGCACGATGGCAAAACGTTCACCACCAATCGCGTACCTAACGGAATGTCGCTTTCGTTTCTCCAAACCAGTGCCTACCGCCACCAACTCATCCACAAAAGCCAGCACCCGTAGCGTTATCGATGAGCAGTTGTTTTGACGGTTATTTTAGTTAGTGATGTGACGGATACCATCCTTTAAAGGGATAGTATCTAGGCTGTCGAAATCTAAGTATTTGAATCAAAAATCGTTTCCCGGTTTTTGGATGGGGTATTGACAAGATAAAGCCAGTTAAACTAAGTGCTTTGTCAGTCATCCTAATTTAAAAAAACAGGAACTTTAAACTCAGCAAAAGACTGGTTTTTCGACAGCCTAGATAGTATCCGTTTGGGGAGGAGCGTGAAAATAATAGACCCATTGAGAAACCAAGTTTTTTTAAACAACGGTTTCTTTAAGTTGGAGTCTAAAGCTTTAGCATTTGGACGGCACTACCAAAGCTGAAGTTTTGGATTCCAGCAGACATCAAATGTAGGAGTCATAGAAGAGTTTTGCAAGTGGCTCTAATAATTGTAAGTTATTGATTTTTAATTGACGCGTCAGAGTTTTGCAAGTCCCTAAAATGATAATTTTTTACCTGATTACGTCCCCCTCTTTTGCCAGATAAAGGGCTTTATCCGCCATTTCTATTAACACTATTTTTTTATACTACTGCAACGGAACCAAGGCGGCAATACCTTGACTGACAGTCACATAATCAGTCTCCATAGAATAAGCATGGGGAATAAAAAACCGGTTGTTGTAACTTATTAGCCACAACAATAGCACTTTTGGTATCCGTCATGGGCAGAATGTACGCCAATTGTTCACCATATCGAGCCACTCAATCGGTTTTTCTATCAACCGTTTTCGCTAACACTTTTTTGCATCATTTTGACTGATTGGTGTCAGCAAACGAACCGTCACCGTGGTACCCGTTTCTTCTGAGGTTTCAAGATGGATACTTCCGCCCTGCGTTTCTGCCATTAATTGAGATGAATAGGTTCCTAATCCCGTTCCAGATGATTTGCTGACGGTCGTATATTTATCAAAAAATTTATCGCGGATTTCTTTGGGTACTGCCCCTTGATTCTGGATACTAATCGTCGCGTTGTTTTTTTCCGCCTCAAGGGAAACTGTAATCTGTGTTCCATTCGGTGAAGCCTCTAGGGCGTTTTTGAACAAATTGGCCAACATGGAATGGCATAAAAGCGGTTCTCCCTGAACAATGAACGTGTCTCCCTCAGTCACACTTTTGCCAAATAGCATAACCTCTACGGACAAATCTTTGGTTTGTGTATAAAGTTTTGTTTCATCCACAATTTTTTTGAATATACGCAGAAGGTCTATCAAATTAACTTGATATTGGTAAGCTCCAGTCTCTATCTTATAAAGGTCAAGAGAAAGGTTGATCATATTCAGCATCAGATAACCGGCTCGCTCAATATCTTCCAGCAATTCCCGTTGTTCAGGATTCAGTTTCCAGTTTTCTATAAAAAGTCTTGCCCGGCCGATAATTCCACTGAGCGGGGTTTTTAGATCATGGCGAGTCATACGTTCCACATGTTCACGCAATATCGCAGCGGCTTCCAGAGCAATGTTTTTATTCTCTAATTCCTTATGGGCAAGTTCCAAGCTTTATGTATTTACCTTTTATGCACAGCGAATCGCTGGTCATTCACAATGAAGCGGTCAACTTGTATCAACAATTGGGTAATGAGTCGAGCTTAGCGTTTGAATTAAAACATCGAGATATTATTGAAAAATTCGGGCGATATCCACATCGCAATGCAATATTGAATCGACAATCAAGCCAAGTTGAACTTGAGTTTCTTCGTCAACCAAACTCATCATTTTAGCGATATCTTGTTAAATTGCCGGTAAATGGCACTTTTTTATCAGGGTTGTTAGGCAATAACTAAAAACTATGATTTATCGTTAACTTAAAAATATTGAATCAAACCTGACCGGTTTCTAAAACCGATCAGGTTTGGTTAATGGCATTAACCCTTGGGCGATTGCGGCTAAATAAAATACCCACGCTTCATGACAATAAACCAAGTTTTTCAAAAAAATTCCCACTATCGCCTTAGGCCATCCACGAAATCACGCCTAGTCCAAAATGGCCGGTTTAATGGGCAGCGTGAACGTGAATGTGGTGCCCTTTCCTAGTTGGCTTTTGACTATTATTTGTCCTTGATGTGCTTCAACCATCCGTTTGACAATAGCAAGTCCAAGGCCAGTGCTTTTTTCGCCGGCTGTCGGGCGGGTACTGGCCTTATTAAATTCACGGAATATATTGGGAATTTCTGATTCTGGAATACCTTGACCCTGATCGATTACTGAAATGATAATTTCATCTCCATTCCTTTTCGCCTTCATGGTGATGACTGTATTAGGAAAGGAAAATTTAAGGGCATTGGTGATGAGGTTGTTGATGACTTGGCTAATCCGATCCTCGTCAAGTGTCACCAAGGGCAGATTGGGGCTGAGTTCGAGGTTTAAGTCAATGGATTTGGCGGTGGCCAAAATGAGGTTTGATGAGTGACATTCATTAAGGTAATCTTCAAGATTCACTTCTTTTAATTGGAGATTGAGGCAGCCAGATTCAATCGCACTGATATCCAACAGATCGTTGACTAAGTTAAGCATCGTTTGGCAGGATTTGTCTATTCGCTGCATAACGTCTTTGGTGGTGGTTTCATCCAAGCTTCCGCTTCTTAATAAGCCAATAAATCCTTTGATCACACCGAGCGGATTTCTGAGATCGTGCGCCGCTATCCCCAAAAATTTGTTTTTGAGTTCATTCAGTTCGACTAATTGCTGGTACAATCGACCTTTTTCTACAATCGTTGAAAGTTGGCCGGCAATTTTGAGAAAGGTTTCAACATGGGCATCTCTATAAGTATTGGGTTCCATACTGGTGAAAAAGATAAAACCAATGGGCTTGTTCAGCGCGATGAGTGGGCAGGTGAGACTTGAACGCATTCCTTCCTCGATTATCAATTTTGTCGAGATGGAATTAGGATGGCTGTGAAGATAGTCTCGGAGATCATTGATGATTCTTGGTTTACCCGTTTCAATAATCTGGTTAAGACTACTACCCTCTAATTTGGCCGAAAAACCGGGGATTATTTTCATTTTAGGGGCTTCAGATCTGGCCCAACGGGCAATAATCTTTTTACCCCCTTCAGTCAACAAGGAAACCCCAATTCGGTCATAAGGAATGATGGAACGAAATGAATCATAAACATAATTTAACACATCATCTAAAAGTAGGCCGGCATTAATTTCTTCCGTGACTTTGGCGAGTTTTTCGATCTCGTTGAATTGTTTTTTAAGGCTAACTCCAAGCTCAACCAACGCGATGCCAAGCTTAGAGATTTCATCCGTTTCCGGTTCAATAGCCAGTTCAACTTGAAACTTACCCTCTTTCATAGCGAGGGTTGCATGACGATATTTGGAAAGTCTATCATTAGTCATTAATCATTACCTTTTCTCACTCTAACCCATTTTCCTCCAAATCCTGAAAAAAACTTTTGCCTTATTGGGTGCCTGGCAATACTGCTATAATATTTCAGTGGCAAAAAAACAATTTTTTTAAAACTTGATACTTAACACGGTCAAGATGAAAGGATTTTTGAAAATAGCCAATTTATTTTTCTTTTTGCGTTAAAATATCTATTATTTTTTTAGATGGTTAAATTGTACAATACAAAAATGTCAACCGGTTTACCCTCTTCGATTTGCACAATAGACTTCAACTCATCATCTTCTGAATATTTTTGGCAAAAATCTTTCCGATCATAGGTTTGGGTGCTGGGTGAACGTTTCATTAAGTTCAATTGAAATTGGATTGTATTATAACGTATTTAAAAAAAATGGCAAAACCCCAAATTATAGTCTCAGATAATATCTACATTTCTCAACATGTAGATATTATGTGTATATATTGCATAATTGTTACAGATGTTCTATAGTTGATATTAAAACTGAATATATTCCAAACCGTTAAAATGCATACACAATCGAGGTGCTAAATGCGAGCACTGAAAACCAAAATTAGGGGTTTAAAAAAACCTCAATTTGAGCGACTTAAAGAACTAACTCATCACGCCAAGAATCTTTACAATCAATCGTTATGGACTTTACGAGAAGCTTTTGAAGCCACTGGAAAATACTTTTCTTACCCTCAAATGGATAAGGCGATGAAGCAAGTTGA
>Ga0233403_10001082_pt1 | contig 12813 bp, 11 predicted proteins | sample Na_oxic_1_MG_FD_179866 | JGI IMG/M metagenome (GOLD analysis project Ga0233403, IMG submission 179866) | Seawater microbial communities from Saanich Inlet, British Columbia, Canada - Na_oxic_1_MG | ecosystem: Environmental > Aquatic > Marine > Inlet | place: Canada: British Columbia | collected...
TACGCTCAAGCAGCGACGCACCCAATTCTAAAAAAGCCACTTTGCGCTTGAGAATAAGTAAGGTACTTTTAGTCGGCGGAATTTTAAGACGTTTGGTAGCCATGATGAGTCATTTTAAATTGGTTTTTGAACTAAAGTTTTTTACCAAAACTTGAGCATTTAAAGTTTTTTTTCAAGCAAAACTCAGACGCTAACTATAAATATTTCAAATAATAATCCGGTTCGCATTTCGTAATTTTTGATAAAAACTTTCTATATTTGCCAAACATCGGAGGCTTTGCTAAGCTTAAAAAATTCAAAATGATTACTGTAGAGCCTCTTGCAAAACTCTTGAGCCATTACAATAAAACAATAACTTACAACGACATAATAACGGTAAGCTATTGATTTATAGTTGCACGGATGGAGTTTTGCAAGTCCCTCTGCATTTAATCTCTTTTTCTGAAAGTCTAAAGATAAAAAAACTTTTAACAGCGGACAGTATACCAATTTCCAATTTCCAATGTCCAATGATCCACTTTTTTAGGTCATATAAATATGAACATTTCCGGCGTGCTTGTTCATGCCAATCCGAAACAAGTTGATGAAGTTGAAACACAATTAAAAAATATCGCCGGCGTAGAAATTCATGCTATCACAGAAGATGGACGATTCATTGTCACCGTTGAAGAAGAGGATGACAATAATATGGCCAATACGGTACTGAATCTTCATCGCTGCCAAGGCGTACTGTCAGCAGTCATGGTTTATCAGTATAGTAATGATGACGAAAACTTCGATGAGGTCATTTCAATATGAAAATCACCAGACGAGACTTTATTAAGTCCAATGCCATTGCAGCCACCGCTACCGTTGCCGGTATCTCGCTGCCACAAAACCTGTTGGCACACAATAAAGCCGACAAACTCCGTTGGGACAAAGCCGTGTGCCGATTTTGTGGTACCGGCTGTAGTGTCTTAGTTGGCACCGATAAAAAAGAACGATTAGTCGCCACCCAAGGTGATCCAGACGCGCCAGTCAATAAAGGGCTTAATTGTATCAAAGGCTATTTCCTGTCCAAGATTATGTACGGTAAAGACCGTTTGACGACTCCGTTATTGCGTATGAAATACGGTGAATACGACAAAGAGGGCGAATTTACCCCCATTTCTTGGGATGAAGCCTTTGACATCATGGCCGAAAAATTCAAGGAAGCCCTGGCCGAAAAAGGTCCAACTGCCGTAGGTATGTTTGGCTCCGGGCAATGGACTGTCTGGGAAGGCTATGCCGCCGTCAAACTGATCAAAGCCGGTTTTCGCTCTAATAATCTTGATCCCAATGCGCGTCACTGTATGGCTTCCGCCGTTGCCGGATTTATCCGCACTTTTGGCTCCGATGAACCAATGGGCTGTTACGATGATTTAGAACATGCCGATGCTTTTGTCCTATGGGGCGCCAATATGGCGGAAATGCACCCCATTTTGTGGTCACGTCTGACTGATCGCGCGTTAACCGCCGGACACGTCAAAGTCGCCGTACTGTCCACCTTCAAGAACCGTAACTTTGAGTTGGCTGATATCCCTATCGTCTTCAAACCACAAACAGACTTAGCCATTCTGAACTATATTGCCAACTACATCATTGAAAGCGGCAACGTCAACGAAGACTTTGTCAAAAAACACCTTGAATTCCGTATTGGGAATACGGATATTGGTTATGGCTTACGTCCAGAACATGCCAAAGAACAAGCCGCTAAAAATGCCAACAGTGCTGGTGGCTCCAAACCGTGCAGCTTCGAGGAATACAAAAAATTTGTCTCTGAATACACCCTCGACAAAGTTCACGAATTATCCGGCGTACCCAAGAAATATCTGACAGAACTGGCTGAACTTTACGCCGATCCGAAAAGAAAAGTCACCTCCTACTGGACCATGGGTTTTAACCAACACACTCGTGGTACTTGGGTCAATCAACTGTGCTACAACATCCACCTGCTCACCGGTAAAATCTCTGAGCCTGGTAATGGCCCATTTTCACTCACCGGGCAACCCTCAGCCTGTGGCACCGCCAGAGAAGTCGGCACATTTTCCCACCGTTTGCCGGCCGATTTAGTGGTCAAGAAAAAAGAACATCGTGACTTTGCTGAACAAGTCTGGAAATTGCCAGAAGGGACCATCAATCCCACTCCCGGCTACCACGCCGTGTTACAAAACCGAATGCTCAAAGATAGCAAACTCAACGCCTATTGGGTGATGTGTACTAATAATATGCAAGCGGCAGCCAACTTAAATGAGGAAACCATGCCGGGCTACCGTAATCCCGACAACTTCATTGTCGTTTCGGACCCGTATCCCACCGTCACCGCGCTGGCTGCTGATTTGATTTTACCGACCGCTATGTGGGTAGAAAAAGAAGGCGCTTATGGCAATGCCGAACGCCGAACCCAATTCTGGCGACAACAAGTTCACGCGCCTGGTGAAGCAAAATCGGATGTTTGGCAAATCGTCGAATTTTCTAAACGCTTTAAGGTGGAAGAAGTTTGGCCTGAAGAATTGATGACTAAAACACCAGAATATCGTGGCAAAACCTTGTACGACATTCTGTTTGCCAATGGGCAAGTTAATCAATATCCAGAGCAACAGGTTACCGATGCCGCCGGGCATGTTTATGACAACGATGAAATGAAACATTTCGGCTTCTACCTGCAAAAAGGATTGTACGAAGAATATCGCCGCTTCAGTTTAGAAGGACCCAAAAAAGGCCATGAACTCGGCACGTTTGACCAATACCATCAATCACGCGGCTTACGCTGGCCAGTCATCGATGGCAAAGAAACGCTCTGGCGTTACCGCGAAGGCTATGATCCTCATGTCCCGAAAGGCGCCGAAGTACAATTCTACGGCTTTCCGAGCGGCAAAGCCCGAGTCTTTGCGTTGCCTTATGAACCGGCAGCGGAGGAGCCAGACAATGAATATGATTTATGGCTAGTCACTGGACGAGTATTGGAACACTGGCACTCCGGCTCAATGACACGGCGCGTGCCAGAACTTTATCGAGCTTTTCCCGATGCCGTCGTTTACATGCACCGCAAAGATGCCAAAAAACGCCGCTTGCGCCGAGGTATGATCGCAAAACTCAAAACACGACGCGGTGAAATTGTCGCCAGAATTGAAACACGGGGACGCAATCGGATGCCCGAAGGAGTGGTGTTTATTCCTTGGTTTGATGCCAGTCGTCTGGTGAACAAATTAACGTTGGATGCCACTTGTCCAATCTCTAAAGAAACCGACTACAAAAAATGCGCGGTGAAAATCGAGCGGACTTGATAATTGTTGTCGATTGATTCATTCGGTGGGTTTCGCTTCGCTCTACCCACCCTACAAAAGCTATTTTATTTTAAATTAAATAGATTCGGTGGGTAGAGTGGAACGAAACATGCATCCGCTTAATCGTATTGACTGGTAGTGGTAGGGTCACTGCCATTGAGTTAAGGGCAACCATTCCAGATTGCCCCTACGTAATTCATTGATTTGGTAGGGGTAATCCCTTGTGGTTACCCCAATTAAAATCCTTAATTCAATGGCATTGAGTGGTAGGGTGGGTAGAGTGGAACGAAACCCACCACGAATTTTCTAGCAGAATAGGGAGGCATTAAGATGGCTGAAAAAAGAGCCAGCCGCACCCTGAGCCGTCGGCGCTTCCTAGTTGAAACGGCGGTGACAGCCAGCGGTGCCAGTCTATTTGGAATGGGGCTGGCTTTCTACGCTCAACAGGCGAACGCGTTACCCGCTTATGTGATTCGACCGCCGGGTGCGTTGCCAGAAACGGAGTTTCAGGCTGCCTGTATTCGTTGCGGATTATGTGTACGAGATTGTCCTTATGAGACCTTGCGGCTGTCAAAGTTAGGAGAACCGGTGGCACTAGGAACGCCTTATTTCTTAGCCCGTGACATTCCGTGTGAAATGTGCGAACACCTTCCTTGTGTCCAAGCTTGTCCAACCGGTGCGTTAGAAAAAAGTCTCACTGATATTGATCAGGCTAGAATGGGACTGGCCGTGTTAACGGATCAAGAAACCTGTCTGAACTACTTAGGGCTACGCTGTGACGTGTGCTATCGAGTTTGCCCATTGATTGATGAAGCCATTACGTTAGAACCTCAACATAATCGGCGCAGCGGCAAGCACACCAAGTTTATTCCAATCGTCCATTCGGAATATTGCACCGGCTGCGGTAAATGTGAACACGCTTGTGTTTTGGAGGTCTCTGCGATTAAAGTGCTTCCTAAACAACTGGTGAAGGGTGAACTGGGTAAACATTACCGCCTCGGTTGGAAAGAACAGGAACAGGCAGGTGGCAGTTTGATAGAAGGTATCATCGATCTCCCGGACAGATTACCAGAAAGTGGACTATGAAGAATAATCTGACTTCAAATGAGGCGGAAGAAGCCGCTAAAGGTTGGTTTATGGCCCATAAATGGGTCTTATTACGGCGAATCAGTCAAATAACCATTCTTGGTTTATTTCTGATCACGCCTTGGTTTGGTATTTATTGGTCAGATGTATGGAGTGGTGATGAGCTTGATGAAAATGATGCACCGATCTGGATAGTCAAAGGCAATTTAGCGTCCAGTCTGACTTTAGACGTGTTACCTCTGACTGACCCTTATGTGTTGCTCCAATCATGGGTTGCTGGACATTTACTAGAAACCAGCATTTTGACCGGTGCTATCATTGTCTTGGTTTTTTACCTATTGGTGGGAGGACGTGTTTATTGTTCATGGGTTTGTCCCATTAATATGGTTACTGATGTGGCTGCCAGTTGGCGTGAGAAACTGAAGATAACCGGCGGAATGCAATTTTCTCGCGCCACCCGCTACTGGATATTAGGCATTAGCTTGGTCGTCGCTTATGTGACCGGCACGATAGCCTGGGAATTGATTAATCCGGTTTCTATGGTTTATCGTGGAATCATCTTTGGTATGGGTTTAGCATGGGGAATGGTTATCGCGATCTTTTTGTTTGATTTGTTTATCAGCAAACGCGCTTGGTGTAGTCACTTATGTCCGGTAGGAGCGTTCTATAGCTTATTGGGCAACCTGAGTATGCTGCGGATTCGAGCCACCAACCGCGATCAGTGTGACGACTGTCTCGATTGCTTAAGAATCTGCCCAGAACCACAAGTCATCAAACCCGCCCTTAAAGGTGCCAAAAAAAATATCGGGCCGGTGATTTTATCACCTAATTGTACCAATTGTGGTCAATGTATCGATGTTTGCACCAAAGATGTCTTCAATTTCGGTAGCCGATTTAACAACAAAGTGAAATCATAGGTGTTCGGTATTTTCTCCGGAGTGCAAGGCGTACCTTGCAAGAGTGATCATCGTTAGCCCTGTTTCCAAGCAACGTTTGTAGGGGGCCGGTAAGTATTAAATACCAAGACTTAACGACGAGTGTTCGTGCAAGGTACGCCTTGCACTCCGGAGATTTAAAAATTCAGAACATCTATGAAAGTGAAATAGATTCATCTCGATAAGGAGAAACGACTATGAAAAAATCACTGGTATTAGGTTTAGTTGTCACGATTGGAACGCTTTCTTTTCCTCAAGCAGTCTTGTCGCAACCAGAAGCCGAGTTACAATCTCTACGCGGCAGCCTTTCAATTGATGACACTTCCCAACAAGCCACTTGGAAAAGTGTTGGACCAGATAGTGAGCCGATTATGCGTAACTACGTGCATCAACCGCCACTGATTCCTCACACTGTTGAAAAGTATCATATTACCAAGAGATACAACAAATGTCTCTCTTGTCATAGTTGGGCGAATTACCAGAAAGCCAACGCGACTAAGGTGAGTTCGACGCATTTCATGGATCGGGATGGCTACATATTAGCCAATATCGCACCACGGCATTACTTCTGTCATCAGTGCCACGTTCCCCAAGTTGATGCCCAACCGCTGGTAGAAAACGTCTTTGAACCGGTACAAATCCTTCAACCCTGGTAACGGCCTACTATAAACCGGTCAGATAGATATTTAATCGCTGATCGGTTTTCAGAGGGCCGTTTTCGTTGAACCTAATGTTTAAAGAGTAAGTGATTATGAGTAACAATCAACAACAAGACACCGCTGTCAAGAAAAAAAATATCCTGGCACGGCTTTGGGCCAATCTAAAACAACCCAGTTCACGCTATTCGCTGGGCGGCTTATTAGTCGTTGGTTTTGCAGTTGGGATTCTGTTTTGGGGGGGATTTAACTGGGCAATGGATCTGACCAATACGGAAGCCTTTTGTATTTCCTGCCATGAAATGGAGGAAAATGTGTATCGGGAGTATCAAGACACCATTCACTACAATAACCGCACCGGAGTTCGTGCCACTTGTCCCGATTGCCATGTACCCAAAGAATGGACTCACAAAGTCGTCAGAAAGATCCAAGCCTCCAACGAATTGTTCCATAAGATGATGGGTACAATTGATACGCCAGAAAAGTTTGAGGCCAAACGCCTACAATTGGCCAAAAATGTTTGGGCCAGTATGAAAGCGACGAATTCTCGGGAATGTCGCAATTGCCACGATTTTGAATCGATGGACTATCCGAAGCAAGGAAGACGGGCGGTTGATCAACACATCAAAGGCAATGATGAAGGCCTGACTTGTATTGACTGCCACAAAGGCGTAGCTCACTCGTTGCCGCCGATGCATGATATCGATCCGAGTGCGACGATAGAAGGGAGTTGAAATCAATCAGACTCGTGGAAGACAGCGTCAGCCCTGAATTTTTTAAATAGTTGATTTAACTATATTTTTTCATTTTACTGGTTTAACTTCAGTGCCGCCAAGTACAACGGATACGCGAACCGAAGGTCAGCGAAGCTAAATAAACGGATTTGACTCATTTTGAGCCGTTTTATTTTATCCGCGAATGAAGCGTATCCGTTGTACTTCACTCAATCGGGAAACGCTATAAAGTGGACACCGACTTCGGCCAAGATAATTATCTGAGGGTTCAGGTAATTTTTGGTATTCACTGACTCCTACGGCTACCCATTTATCGCTTACGGCAAACTCACTGCCGTATTGGTTGAAGCTGTTAAGGCATAATAATTTCAGATTGATCGGCTTGAATACGATAATCAGCAATGAACCTTGTTTGAATCAGAACCGATGGGGGTTCCCTACTCGTTTTTAATCTGATAGTAAGCCTCATGACTAATTATTTTCAAGATGATTTTAGAGAAAGTGAAATGATCGAGTTATTCGATCTCGTTCAGGATGTCTATGAAGGAAGAACCGGTGTTGATGCTTTCCTTGAATTGGACGGAAAAAAGTTGCCATTTGAATTGAAAACTACTTCAAAAACTTCTGTTACAACAGTAAGAGACTTTAGCCCGGAGCATATTCAGAAATGGCAAGGAAAACATTGGCTATTTGGGTTTTATCAAGGGACTTATGTTTCTTACAAATATGGAAGTCCAAACATGATGGCAGCCTGGATTGAGGAGAAAGCTTCCTATATACGCCCTGACTTTGAGCTGGCTGAGAGAGTTTCTAAAAAACTCACTCGATCTGATTTATATCAAATTTGTGGTAAAAAAGATATCTATTCATATTTTGATGCAAGACGAATACAGAAAATGCAGTACAAAAAGGATAAGTATTTGGCTCTCCAAGATGTGAAAGGAGGTTATAGTAAGCGTCGTATGCTAGATATTTTAAGTGACCGGGCTAAATATCTTATTGAAAGGGGTAGCACATTAAACAATCCCCATATCCCAGCCAGTTACTTTTCTGACTGGGAAGTGATAACTGACAATCATGCCGCACGTCTTAGAGATTTGGTCAAGCAATATTTAAATGACATCGAAGATGATTTGGCTTGAAACCTTATTAGTTTTAGAAACTGATAAGGTTTGATCCTAAAGTGACAGTGCTAAAGCCACCGCTTTAGCAACTTGATAGGCAACCGGCGGCACCACTGAATTACCGATTTGGCCTAAAACCTGATAAACGGCTCCGGCAAAACACCAATCTTCTGGGAATCCTTGCAATAAAGCACAATCTGGTACGGAGAGTCGGAAATGATTGTATTTTGCTGGAAAAGCAGAGGCTTTTTCGCGAGTCGCTTGTACGCCATTAGGCCATATTTCTAGTGCTCCCCAAGCTTTCTGTCCGGCCGTACTATTCAATATCGAAGTGGTATTCCGTTTTCCAGTGAATCCGCTTCTTAAGGTGGGAGCCAACGCATCATAACCGATATCCAAAAGACCTAATGTCTCTCTAACGCCCATCATTTTCACTAACGTCTTGGCAAATAAGTCATCGGTGCGACAACCGCTATTTTCAGTCCCTAAATCAGTCCATCTATGAGTCGGGCGTGGCATTTGGAAGCCGTTAAAAGCGACCTTGCTACGGAATCCAACCAAGAAGACTCGTCGCCGCTGCTGAGGAATACCAAAATCGGCCGCATTCAGTTCAAAAATGTGGATATGGTAATCAGATAACTTATCCAATAGTTGCTGTTGAACAAAGCCACGAAATTTAGGGTTAAGTAGACCCAACACATTTTCAGCAACAAAGGACTTTGGTTTAATCGTGTTGACCGCCCTGATAAATTCACCCCACATATTTCGGTCATCAGATTCGCCCTCCTGTTGCCCGGCAATAGAAAAGGGCTGGCATGGGGGGCCACCGTGAATAATATCTATTGAGCCGATAGACGGTTGCCAATCAATTTTAGTGATATCCCCATTTTCAGGGCCACTATGAATAATCCAATCGGGACGGTTGCTTTTCAAGGTTTCGCCACAAATAGGTATCAATTCATAAGAGCCTTGGTGGGTATATCCGGCTTTATCAAAGCCCAAGTCTAAACCACCACCGCCGCTAAATAGGCTCAGAGCGGCCAGCCCATTGGATTCCAACTGGGGCATTAATTGGTTAGGATTAAGCTGGGGCATGTTGACTGAATGGACACGAGACGACAGCCCTTGCTCGGCACGCCTTTTGGCCTCGATGGATTCTTGGGATATCCTCCGGTAGGTATTGCGCTGCTCAGTCGTTAGTTGATATTCTTTCCTTGAGGTGTTTTTATAAATGCTATTTGTAGTTGACATAAATCGTATTAACAATCAATTTGTTAAATGATTATTTATGGTAAATTATACCGTATTTTTATTGGTTTTTTGTCATTTCAAGCGCAGCGATAAATCTAAAAAATTCAGGAATCGCAAAAATGACCGAAAGTCAACATTATTTGAAAATCGTCGAATGGTCAGAAGAAGATCACTGTTTTGTGGGTCAATGTCCTGGCATCGTTGGACCCAGTTGTCATGAAAATGATGAAATCCAAGTTTACGCGGAACTGTGTCAAATCGTAGAAGAATGGATTATTATTTTAAAACAAGAAGGAAAACCGTTACCTCCAAAAACGGCTGGAAAAAATATCGTTGATCGCATTTTATACTCAACACGGTCGTAAATAAAACTTTTTTGTCATTTCAAGGTGAAAAAAAGGAGGGTGGGCGGCTTTCGCGAATCGGGATCGATTCATTAACAAAAATATCGGCACCCGCTTACCAGCCCTCTACAAGACTGCCCGACTACTGTATTGAATGCCATCAGGTAGTAGATGGTGGGTAAGCGGGCTTAAAGATTGTGGTGTTTTTTAACAGCAATCGCGCCAGCTTACCAGCCCCCTACCGGTTGTTTTTAAAACCGGTCAGGTATTTAAACAAACCAAAAAATCCGAAAACTTGAACGTTTGGAGCAAGAGGTGGAAAAGATAGCCCGAATGAGTACCAAGCGGGCTATAGCGTTTCCCGATTGAATAATAGACTTGTCCCTTAATAAGCATTGAAAATGATAAAAGTGGATATTATGCCCATGCGGAGTATAATCATCATCCACTAACCGGAGAAAACCATGAACAAATGTCACCTTTTCTCGGCACTGATAACAATCACCAACCCCAGGTTTCACCAGGGCTTCTTAACATTCAACCCCAATAGGGTTAAGGGAGTAATATGATATATGTTAAATACCCGTTATCAATTAACCCAAATGAGCATTGCTGGATTTAGGCGTTTATTTTCAGTCGATATGGAAATGCGCCCCCTAACGGTCATGATTGGTGCCAATGGCGTGGGTAAATCTTCAATCTTGGAAGTGTTTTCTTTGCTTTCAGCTTCTGCACAGGGAAAATTAAAAAATATCCTCTCCCAGTTTGGAGGAATTCAGGATATTTTAACCTACGATAAAGCAGAAACCGTGCAGTTTAAGGTTTCTATGGAACGTCCGACCGAGACTCCGCTGTGTTATTCATTGACACTCAATCTCAAAGGCATGTCTTATGAAATTGGATCGGAAACCTTAACAGCAGAAACCCCAGGGTCGCCATTGCCATATATTGATGCTAATCGCACTGATATAAGATATTATCGTCCAGAAGATAACCAACTGCTTCGACCAACTTGGAACCCGTCGCCTTTTGAAACCTCACTATTTCAGATACCGAAACTGTCACAAGTCCCAGAAATGGTGCGTCAACAACTGGCCGACCTCAGTTATTATAGTGCCTATGCTTTAAATGTTGGCTATCATGCCCCCATTCGGTTGCCGCAAAAAATGCAACCGTCCACCCAGCCTGGGCATCATGGCGAAGAACTGGTCGCTTGTCTTTTTTATCTGCGCGAAACCGATAGAACCCGTTTTGAGATCATAGAAGATACCCTTGCCGTCGCTTTTCCCAGTTTTGAGCGGCTGGATTTTCCACCGATTGCGGCCGGAACACTGGCAATGACTTGGAAAGATAAACATTTTTCTAAGCCATTATATATGAATCAATTATCGGAAGGGATATTGCGTTTTTTGTGGTTAATCACATTACTGCATGGTACTGAATTGAGTGCGGTCACATTAATTGATGAACCGGAAGTCAGTTTACATCCTCAATTATTAAGTATCTTAACCGATGCGATGAATGAAGCCTCCGAACACACTCAACTGATTGTGGCAACCCATTCTGATCGATTGATTCGATTTTTAGATCCAGCGCAAGTGTTGGTCGTCGATCAAGAAGACGGATTAGCACAACTCAACTGGGCAGATACGCTTGATTTGGAAACCTGGCTGGCCGACTATGCCTTAGACGAGCTATGGCGTATGGGCCGTTTGGGAGGGCGAATATGAAAATTGCTATCCTAGTGAAAGGCAAAACGGAACTTGCTTTCAAATCACATCTGCTGGAATTTTTGCATGATCGTTTAGTTCGAGATTCCGGAGTGCAAGGCGTACCTTGCACGAGTGAGAAATTAAGTTAAATCGGTATAATGTCTATTAATTTCAGCGACTGCTTGTCCGGAATTGAAAGCCTTTTTAAACCGGATATTGCAGCTATGTCATGGCGAATTGATATCTTGAAACTGTTTTTTATACAATCAAACTGAAGCAGAAAGTATTGGCTTATATGTTGATTTAGGCGCAGAAATATAGAAACCTTTATTAAGGCATGTATTTTGCTTAATTACGTTAATTTCAATATATATTATTGATAATAAACGTATAAATCCTTAACTTAATGGCAGAGGGTTTGGTGGGTGTAACGAAGTTCTACCTGCCCCCTACAAATATCCTTAACTTTATGGCAGTGAAGTTTCACCTTTTCTGTACATAAACGTTTTTTTTCATCAAATCAATGGAGGTGTAATGACTATGTTATTATTTAATTCGACCCGATGGCGGATTGTCATCATATCGTTGGTTGTTGTGGTTAATTTTACCAGTGTGCGTCGTGTATCGGCCGAAGAATGTTCGGGGTGGGATATATTAACAGCTGGCATAAGTTGTGCCTTTAAACTGGGTATTAAAAGGATCGGGAAAAGTGCTGGTCGGGGTATCGCTCAAGGCATCAAACCCGATTTTGAGAAAATGATTGATGACGCTGGCCAAAAATTGGCTGATCATATTACCCATTCCGTTGATTGGGAGAAGTTCGGACAACAGCTGGGGAAAAATGCCAGTCAAGAAGTGTTAACCGCTCTCAATTCCATTAATTGGGAACAATACGGGCAACAAGCCGCTAAAGGGATTCGGATCGAATTTGAAGCGGCTATGGATAAGCTATTCGAGAACCAAATCAAGCCGATTTTGGAAGATGTCGAGTTAATCATCGAGCAGGCTGACAAAGCCGCCAAAGATCGAATCACTCAAGCCGATCAAGCGGCCGAAGCTCGTATCAAGCAGCTTGATGACTTGGTAGAGAATAAGTTGAAAAAGATTGACGCGCTGCTTCAACAAACCGTTATCCGCTTTCAGGCGGCTGCCGATGAAACCATTGCCAAAGTCAGAACCGACCTGATTAACTATGCGGTTGATCAATTCACAACCGAGCGTGATAAAACCGTTGCCCAAATTCGGGCCGAAGTGATTGACTATGCGGCGACTACCGTGAACAACACGATTACTGAAATCGTGGCCAAAGTGAACGCGGAACTCATCGACCATGCTTTTGCCCAACTTGAGCAATTGCGTCAGAATTTTCGTCATGATGTCAATCAATTCTTTGACCAGGCAGAAAACTTGCTGACGCTGTTAGAGTGTACTGAGGAAAAAACGCGCATTGATATGGAAAATCTTATTAAAAAGTTTGGGAAAGAATTTTCCGCAAATTGTCCACCGCTGCTGTGTGGTTTGTCAAACAAGCCGGCCGACGATCCAATCCTGTTAGCCTGTTATAAAAAACTGCATCTGTCAAGGCCTCCTAAATCGTGGCAATATTTGGTTATTTATCGGTTAGAAAAATGTGAAGTTTTGAGCCGGTTGACACCAGATATGCCGA
>Ga0233403_10001083_pt1 | contig 12812 bp, 8 predicted proteins | sample Na_oxic_1_MG_FD_179866 | JGI IMG/M metagenome (GOLD analysis project Ga0233403, IMG submission 179866) | Seawater microbial communities from Saanich Inlet, British Columbia, Canada - Na_oxic_1_MG | ecosystem: Environmental > Aquatic > Marine > Inlet | place: Canada: British Columbia | collected...
TTTTGTTGCCCACCAATTAGATCAATGTAGGGTGGGTAACGGGTTTTTGTTGCCCACCAATTAGATCAATGTAGGGTGGGTAACGGGTTTTTGTTGCCCACCAATTAGATCAATGTAGGGTGGGTAACGTGTTTTTGTTGCCCACCATCTTAAGTATACAAGGATTAGTTAATTGATGCGGATAAGATCGTTTTTGTCGTTGAGTTTATCAACTTCACGGTAAAATATAACATAACGATTAGTTATAAGAATGGATAAGATCGAGAATCACATAACGAACTCAATCAGGCTATGATCTAATCCGCATCGAATAACTAATCCTTGTCGTTATATCCTTGTATACTTAGCATCGCCATAAATTGCGCTTTTAAGATTTTCGTTCAAAATTTATTTTGCGTTATTTTTTCGTTCAAAATTTATTTTGCGTTATTTTTTCGTTCAAAATTTATTTTGCGTTATTTTTTCGTTCAAGCGTTATCTTTACGTTCCAAATTTATTTTGCGTTATCTTTACGTTCCAAATTTATTTTGCGTTATCTATGGAATGCATGTTATTTTGCGAGGGCTTGATAATAGTGAGCTTATGACGATGCTGAGTATAGTTTAGGAGTTTAGGACTTACGCATTGACAGATTTTAACTTGTATGCTCTCGTTTACCAAGGGTTTAATATTGTGACTGATAACTCAATTTCACATTTAGCGAAGCTAAATACAGTTTTTGCGTGGCATCAGATTTTTAACCATTTTTATATTGTGTCATATTATTTTTAACCAATTGATTTTTATTGAAAATATATTTTTATAAACTTGTCAATGCGTAAGTCCTATAGTTATATAGAGTTATATAAACAAAAAATAAGACAATATTGTTGACTTTTGTCATAAAGATAGAATAAAATGCGCCCTTCTTTTTGACATTGTGTTTTCAAATAGGATCGTTCAATGTTCACACCACTCAACATTTTTGGCGTAGCGTCGGTGATTGCGATTGTTTTGTTTGTCGTCATAGAATCCGGTGTTGTTAACACTAACACAAGCACCCCACAAAACAACACAGTACAACAGTATAGCACCCCACCGATAGAGAATAAACAAAATAATGACTTTTTACGCCTTTCTAAACCCACCAGTTTAGACTCTCAACTCATAAAAGCAGGTTGGAAGGCCAACGCGGCACACGCTGTTGTTGCGCTTAACAACGAATGGTTTACAATTCTTAAACAAGACAATCCGTCTGCCTTAGAAAAACAACTCTATTTACTCAAAAACTTGGGCCGTTATTCTGATTTAATGCCCTTGTTTGAATCCCATCCAGAAACCGCCTCGCTTCTAGCGGCTGCCACTCATCCTGAGCGTTTTGCTCAAATCGTTCAAAATGACGACTATTACGACATTATTATGGGGCTGTTTATCCAACACGCTGCCCCCGACGATGCCGCTGCCCTCGCTAACGCTTTAGAAATTCATAGTTCACTGATATGCCGATTGATTCAACGTGGCTTAATTGGCAGTCAAGCCCTTTTCATTTTCCCACGAGATAATCCAGGCGCACAAGCTTATGATCGCTGGCTCAGCGAACTCTTGGATAATGCCTTAGCCCAACCTGATGACAAATTAAGCTCAGTGATTAACTTGTTGTTTGAGCAAGGCGAGAGCATTCGCGCCAAAATGATTGATGATGCCCAATTCCGCCACGCCTTCCGCAATGATTTATGGCCTAAATTTATTCGCGTCACCCATAAAACCCAACAACCCTTTGAACTCTATTTAAGCGATCCGCATTTGTGGGCATTTTTGGCCTTGCCCCAAGGTGAAAGGCTTTTAGAACAATGGCCCTGGTTTTTATCCCAAGAGCAAGTCAACAATTTAACACCCGCAGCGGTGCTATTTGGTGATGAGGCTTATCCTGAACCCTTACACCCTTTAATTATTGAAGCGATTTTAGAGAATGATGCTAATACCTTGATTTCATTACTCTATTTTGGTCATGAACCGCAGTTTGTCAGATTGATGCAGCGTAATTTGTCAGACGATCTCAAACAAGTGGTTTTTAGTCGTCTCGCACAAACTCCAAATTATACCGCTTTGTTAGAAGATTGGGATAAAGAACCCCGTAATGAACAACTCTACGCCGAACTGATTGAGGGGGATACCGGTTTACTGAGTACCCTCGACAAAGTGGTGCAAGGGCGTGAAGTGTCTGCTGGCGACGCTTTTTGGGCAATGCTTGATGCCGCCGATATTGCCATCACCATAGCAACACTGGATACGTGTGCGCTTATCTCATCAAGTCTCAAACTCGGCGCGAAAACAGCTGCTAAAAGTGTATTAAAACAAGAAATTAAAAAGTTTGTTAAACAAAATGCGGGTCAAGCGGTGGCCAAAAATGCCTCTGAAACGCTTTTAGCGTCTTTTGCCAAAAAAGAATTGTTTTCTAAGATGCAAATAATCCCAAGCAAGCTGGGTGAAAAAAACGCTCACTTTGATATCACACCCACACTGCAATTTTTATTTAAGAAAATGAATGTCAATCGGACAACACTCAAACGCATCAATAACAAATGGGATGCCCGATTGTTTATGCGAAAAGATGCCAAAGTCTCAGTGCAAGTCGATCAGAAAAAGCTCATATCAGGGGCTTGTCTGTTTTTTAAAATCACCAGTGCGACAGATGTCACCGGGGAAGCGGGTGTTGTGGCAAGAGAAGTGACTTGTGGATTAGAACAGACGGGTGAGACTATTCAAATGGTGAAAAACTCGCTTAAATCATTCCCACAACATCAACGACAATTTAAAGCTAGGCAAAAAAATACATCAGCCTGGTTGTTGATGAATGCCAACCCTTAGAATTATATTCCTTTTAATATCAAATACTTATACAAAACTTGCTCATCAAGTCTTTTCAGGTTGCGTTTTTTACGCAACACAGAGTTCACAGAGACCCACAGAGGACCACAGAGTGTTCTCTGTGAAACTCTGTGTTTCTCTGTGTACTCTGTGTTGAAAAAAAATGGAGAAATCGCTTATAAAAAAACTTGAGTTTCAATTATTGACAAGGAAACAATATGGATAAAAAACCAACAAAAGTATACCGTTTCGCCCTATACGGGCTATCAGCTTCAGGTAAAACCTGTCTGCTGGCGGCATTAGCCATGCCGCGCTATTCGCATCCTTTGAAGTATACCAGCACTTGGCGGCCTATTGATGTGTCTGCCTCTGAAAAGAGTAAACAAGAGGCCTTACGTCATAGTCAAGAATGGCTCAAAAAAGCCATTGATCAGCTATCTCGACGCGATGTACCGGAACCCAATCCCACTGGGGAAGAGCATTTTATTTTTGAATATGATTTTACAGGAACCGATTATCAAACCTTTCGTATCGAATTGTTGGATTATTCCGGCGAATTAGTGAATCCTAATATCAGTGACAGTGAGCTGGCAAAAACGCTGCGACAAAAATTCTCAGAGATGGATGGCATTTTAGTCCTCGCAGAAGCGCCCTATCAGGATCAATTAGGGCATGTCTCTGGCCATCAAAAAACGCGAGACGGACAAGCTCATAAGGATTTGTATGATTTGCGACAAACCTTCAGCTTATTGCGTGGCGAAAAACAGGAAGGCGCGGCACTGGATACGCCGGTAGTATTATTGTTCAATAAATGGGATAGATACAGTCATATCGACTCGGCCCATCCTGATATTGAACAAGATAAGCTAGAAGCGTTTTTAAAATCGGTTCCGCCACCACCACATAAAGGATTGAATGATGTCTTACAACATTCAGTGACTGAGGACAATTTTAAGGCCTTTCCGGTGAGTGCTTTGGGGGCGGGCGAATTTGTGCTACTTGAGAATGGTGATGTGGTTGAACGGCCTAAACAAGTTCAGCCTTTGAATGCGTTTGGCTTAGAGGATCCTTTTTTATGGTTAGTCCAACGGCGCGATGCGATTGATTTGCGGCATTATCAGAACAATGCCCTGAGCAATCTAAAACAATGTCAACAAAATGGGAAAACATTATTAAACCGTTTTCCGCCCAATTCAGCGCAAGCTAAACAAGTTAAAAGCGTCTTAGGGCAATGTCGTAGACGGGCCTTTTACTATGCAGCGGGAACAGTAGCGGGTGTATTAGCCCTTTGGTTCACAGCCGAAACCACAATGGACTTGTGGAATTATAAAAAACTCACGACGGCGATTGAGAATCCCAATGCCACGCATGATGAACTCGGAAAAGCGGAACAATGGCTCACTAAGTATACTACCGCGCCTAATTTTCGACATTTGATTTCACAACGCTTTATCAATTCGGACGATGTTAAAACCACTTTGACTGATTTACAAACACGCCGCGAAACTTTTTTGTGGGGGCCAGTCGAAACTGCCTTAGAAAAGAATTTACAAGCTGCCGTGGAACCGGCTAAAAGATACCTAGAATATTATCCCTATGGCCCTCATGCGGAAGAAAGCCAAAATATCCTGCTACGCGCCCAAATCCAGGTACAGCAACATGAAAATGAAGATGTTTTCCGTCAAGTCGCCGGTCGTGTGAAAGAACATTGGCAAGATGGTGAGACACTTAACGAACTGTTAGAGGGGTTACGCAAACTACCAGTACATCAGAACGCTGAAACGGATAAAATGCGTCAAGAACGGGTTGCATTGGAGGAAAGTGTCTTAAAACGTTTAGCCGAGATTGCGAGTCAACAAAATTGGAATCGGTTTAAGGCTGGCTACGATGACAAAATGCGGCGAAAAAATTTTCTAGCCGCAGCCCAAGCGTTGAAAAATCGCCAATCTGATGAACGTCTGAAGAAGTTAAAAACAGAGTTTAAGCGTGTCGTTATTCAAAGAATAGAAGATGAGGTTGAACGTGCCTTTAAGGATTATCGCTTAAGAGACGCTGAGGAGATTTTGGGGAAATATGCCCAGTTTCCACTTGATTTACAACACCCCCCTGGCAGCGAAGGAGATGATGTCATCAAGGGTTTGCGACATCAAGTCGCCCAGAGGCAAGATCAAGCTTTATATGAGGATGCCCTGAAATACAGGGCTCGATACCATATAGAGAACTATCTGCAAAATGCGCCTCTGCAATCCATGAAAAAAGAGCTTTCCAAGTACAAGGCTTATTTAGATAGCATCCAACCAAGTGCAACGATTTCCAAGTTGAAGTTATTTGTGCGGATAACTTGGCTTGCTGCAGCCGCTGAGGGAAATGATAATGTTGTAAACGTCTCTTTAGATGGGAGGACTGTGATTAGTCAAACAAACGTTGAATCACACTTTTACCAATCAACGGTTTTCATAAGTTCACGTTTTAGTGCTAAACCTTCATCTCTAAAAACAGTTGCGATCACAGTCATTGAGAAAGGTTTCTTTAGTGATGATGACAATGGCACCGGGAGAGTGAAAAAGCGAGTATCTGATTTAGCCAAAGGTTATACGCTAAAGCTTCAGGCCGCCGGCAAAATAACTGCTCAAGCCTTTCTTCAAATGCTCGGCTATCCCAAAGCACCTAATTTACCAGCATGGCATGGTGAGAAATGATCGAGTACAACGGATTGGCGGAATAAACGGATTAATGAGAGGACGTATTCGTTTATTTAGCGTAGCGCGTTTCGTCAAACGTAGTCATCCGTTTATTCCGTTAATCCGTTGTACTACATTTAGAGAAAAGGGATAATGAATAAACCACAATTAGTAGCGGAAACCCCCCGCGCTGGCAAGTGGAATCATCGCTTTATTGCGGCACCGAATGGCAGCTTTTCAGATAGCGATGTTGCCAAAATGATCGCGGCGGCTCGTAGAAAGCCACAAGGTGATGATTATCTTGCGGTGATTGCCGAAACAACGCAATCAATGTCGGGGCGCACGGGTAAAGAAATATTAGCGTTAACAGGCGTTGATGTTAAAAAGCTCTCCGATAATCAACGTCAACAAATCGTTGATCAACTTGACCAACAATTGACAGACTTGGCAACGCTTGTAACCGAAGTGATTGATTGGGATAAAGAGGGTCAAGCTATTTTGGTGAAGCGTCCAGAATTGGGGGAATGGGAAAAAAGGTTTGTTGATTTGCCTCTTTTTACGCCTCAGCAAAAGGCGGCAGTGTCTAAAAAACCTATTTCTAATCGGTTTAAAATGGTAGGTGTAGTTGTTGTTGGGATTTTGTTGGTTTTAGGGTTAGGTATTTGGAAGAGCCTACAAAATTCTGATTCAGAAAGTTCTCCAGCAATACCCGGTTCTAGTTCAATAGATGAAGAAGGCTCTCCATCAACGAGCCAAAGTCCTAGTTTAAAAATTAACAAAGATAGTGATTCCGCTCATGTTGATGTTAAAAATAATCAAACAGCAGTAGCTGAAACAGCTTCTAATAAAGGGCCTTCTACAACAAAAGAGTCATCAAAAGAGAATAAAGATCAACTAAAGTGTGTTAAGCCTTTAAAAATAGGAATAGTAAGTTTTTTGGACAAAAAAGGAGATTATTCGACTGAATGTCAAAAAACAATGCCTGCAATCCCATCAGAAACAACATTCGCTGCATTTAATCAATTTTTAGAAAAGTGGTGTAGTGTGGAATTAGAAGAAGAATATAAGGATAAGGTTCTTGTTCAATATAGCCTATCCACAGATCAAATTAAACTTGCTAAAGTGACTAAGGATGAATTTGATAATTCTGTTTTTAAGGCTTTGAAAGATTGCCTGTCAAACTCAAGTACTTCAAGCCAGAAATAGGCTTTAGCCTACTTGATCTATCCGCCTTGAAATTTATTTCAAGGCTTATCTTTTTTTAAATGAGAGAGGAAAATTATGGGAATAAAAATACCACCCGCACCACCCGCTAAAAAAGTGGAAACTCAAAGCCCACCACCTGACAGCCATTTTGGCGGTTGGTGGATTGTGAGTATCTTAGGCATTGTTATGCTCATGGCGGTTGTTTGTTTTTTCTTACCAGCGTGCAATCTGTTCTTCACAAAAACGCTGACTGGAACTGAAAGCCCCCCAACAATACAAGAGGATGCCCATCGCAAGTTGGCTAACGCCCTCTGTGAACGGTTCACTTGGTGTGATAATGCTGTAGAACAAGCATTGCGTGATTTTGAAATCGACAGCGATAAGATTAATGCTGTGAATGACGACATCGACAATACTTGGTCGTTTTTATTGGGCTTCGTCGATGACAGCAAAGCAAACCCCAATGCTTTTTTGGGAGAACTTGCGGACTTTGATAAATCCAATTTTGAGCAAATTATCGCTCAACAAAAGAAATTGAGACAGGCGTTTGAGTCTTTTCAAGACGTGACGCAGGTGAGTTTTGACACCGCGCCGAATAGCGCGGAATATCCCGTTTTATCTTTTGTTTATAAAGTAAAAAAGGCATTTCCAGAAATGTCTGAAAAGACAAGCCGCCAAAAAGAAAATCAACTGCCTTTCTTTAGAAACAATGATGTGGTCAGGGCTAAATTCTTGAAAGGCGTTATTGAGGATGGACGCGATAACAAATTGATAGAAGGTGGCAGGCATGTCAAGGTGTTTGAGGCATTGTGTCAATTGACGGATGAAAAAACCGTAGAGGCACTTTATGATCGGGAAGATCAGATCAAAAAACTGTGTATTGTGCCTGATAAAAACTACCCCACACAACGACAATGTGAAAGACTGAAGACTGAGGATAAGAAAAAGCAAGCAGAAGTTTTCTTAGCATTGAGGGAAAAGCTTCAAACGGAATTAGAATGTAAGTGATGTTTTATATTCCAGCGATGAAATCGGTGGCTATTCACGTTTTACCCATTCTGGGGTTAGCATTTTAAAAATTTCTAACCCCGAATGGATCACATAAGAATAGCCCTGATTATAACTGATTTTGGGGAGAGCAGATTTAAAAGGGCGAACACGCAGGTTCGCCCCTACGAAAAATGTAGAATTTTTCGTATCAAACCTACGCCAACCCAACCAACTCAAATATGATGGGGCTTCCCTTGCGTTTTTGGCCAGTTATATGTAGGGGCGAACCTGCGTGTTCGCCCTCTTCTTTCATCCGTTATAATCAGGAATAGCCTTATGTGAAAAAACATAAAATATAGCGTTTCCCGATTGAATAAAGTACACATCGTCTTATCGAAGCAAAATAAATTTGGAACGTAAAAAGCCTTCGCAAAATAAATTTGGAACGTAAAGAGCCTTCGCAAAATAAATTTGGAACGTAAAGAGCCTTCGCAAAATAAATTTGGAACGTAAAGAGTCTTCGCAAAATAAATTTGGAACGTAAAGAGCCTTCGCAAAATAAATTTGGAACGTAAAGAGTCTTCGCAAAATAAATTTTGCACTCAGAGAGCTTTCGCAAAATAAATTTGTACTTGATTCAATCGGGAAACGCTATAATCAGAAATAACCTCATGTGAAAAAACATAAGGAATCCAGTGGAGTAATTATAATGCTAGGAAGATTGAGTTTGATTGTAGCAGTGTGCCTTTTTTCTTCTTCTTGTTTTGGAGGAGAATGGTGGGATGGAATAGCTGAGGGGCTAGAATGGGCAGCCCAGAAATTAAATGAAGGGGCTAATAACATTAAAACAGATGACAAAACAACGCCATACTCAAAACTTGCCACGGCTCTGTGTGAAGAATTAAAACAGTGTGATCATCAAAAACAGACGACAATAGAAGAGGCATTGCATCAATTAATGATTGAGCCTGATGAGATTGAAAGCATTCTCACCGACTTAAATCATAAAGATTATTGGACAGTTTTACTGAGCTTGGTGGATAACACTCATGGTGCAGCCCAAGCTTATTTGGAAGATATAACAGACTTTGAACAATCCAATTTTGATCAAATTGTCGGTGAACAAAGGAAATTGAGACAGGCATTTGAGTCTTTTCAAGACGTGACGCTGTTGAGTTTTGACACTGCGCCGGATAGCGCAGAATATCCTGTTTTATCTTTTGTGTATCAAGTGAAGCAGAAAGTTCCAAAAATGTCAGAAAAAACAACTCTTCAAGAAGAAAATAGACTGCCTTTCTTTAGAAACAATGATGTGGAAAGGGTTAAATTCTTGAAAAGCGTTATTAAGTCTGGACAATCTAAAAAATTGATAGACGATGGTAGGCCTCTCCTATTTGATGCCTTGTGTCAGTTGAGCGATAAGGAAAGGGTAGAGGCACTTTATGATCGGGAAAATCGGATCAAAAAACTGTGTATTGTGCCTGATAAAAACTACCCAACACAGCGACAATGTGAAAGACTGAAGTCTGAGGAACAGAAAAAGCAGGCCAAGGCTTTCTTAGATTTAAGGGAAGAACTCTTTAGTTTGCTTTCGTGCAAACTTTAGTTTGCTGAGCAATCAGAATCAAACGATAAGTACTGAAGCACAAATAAACAGGTATTTTATCGCAAAGGGCATGAGCAAGGGATTGCCCCTACAACCGCGCCCTCTTATGGTTGCTTCTATTAAAATACCAGAAAATTTATGATTCAGTACTTAATAAAACGAGGTGATCCATGCAACTCAAATATAAAGTTCAAGAAAGCATTCTTGATGTCAAACAATTGACAGCTTCCCTAAAATGGACAACTGCTGCTGATTTTGATTTAGCTGCGGTTTATGAATCCAAAGAGGGTAAACGAGGTTTAATTTATTTTGGTGAACACGGTCAATTGGAGGCATTCCCTTACATACAGTTAGGCAAAGATGCCGGGATAGATGATACGGGAGGCCAGAAAACAGAAGAATTGATTATTAATAATTTAGAAGTGATGAACGCAGTGTGGCTTTTTTGTTGGGACTATAGCATGGTACAAGCAGGCAAAAAAGCGCGTTTTAAAGATAGCGATGTCAGCTTAACGATTAGCGATGAGTCTGGAAACCACAGCAAAATTGAAATTGAGACAGGTGAAAGGGGTAATGTGTGCTATCTCGCCAGTATTGATAACACCGATCCCAAAGGCCCTCAGCTCACTAACACCCAATTGGCTGGGACTTTACAAGGTTTGAAAACCATTGAACAATTAATGGCGTTAGTCCGATATCAAGCGCCATAATGGCAAGCGGCGAGTCAATGCTATGTCACGCTATGGCGCACGCAAGGCATCTGAAAAAACGATGAAAGGCTCAATGCTCAAAGGGTGCCTTGCGTTGTGCCTGCCCCATTTTTTCTAACTCCCGTAATAAAACCTATTAACCCTATAAAGTATAGCCAAGTTAAATGCCAATTTCCTTCTTGGTGTAAAATATCTAATTGTATCTCTGATCGTATCATTTTTTATTTGAAACTTGAACATCTTATGGATAACCTTTGAACAACTGTCACTGTTCATGCTGATGTTAACTTATAGAATAGATCAAAAAATGAATGGGGCCGGCACAAAAACACGCTACCCACCCTACGGTATATTATAATATATAATAAAATCAATTAATTATCTCTTTTTCTTTTGACTTACATTAATAGGAAAAACCCAATGCAATACCCCTTAGCGGAAAAAATCGGTGAGCCCGAATTATTTGTTGGGCGCGAAGAAGAATTTCGTTTTTTTAATAAATGGATTTCAAAAATGCCTAAGCGATTGTCCAAATCAAGAGTCATTTTGGCGCGGCGTAAATATAACTACAAGGATTAGTTATAAGAAAGGATAGTATTTGATAAGCGATGAGTTCATCAGTTTTAATCTCATTCATTTATCAATAGAACTCAATGACATGAAGCTTGGCACAATCTAATCCTTTTTTATAACTAATCCTTGTAGTTATATCCGCATCGAATAACTAATCCCTGTTATATGTAGTAAAATAAAAACGTTATAGACTCCTTAAGAGGAAAAACCCAATGCAATACCCCTTAGCGGAAAAAATCGGTGATCCCGATTTATTTGTCGGGCGCGAAGAAGAATTTCGTTTTTTTAATAAATGGATTTCAAAAATCCCTAAGCGATTGTCCAAATCAAGAGTGATTTTAGCGCGGCGTAAAAGTGGTAAAACGGCCTTCGTTCAACGGATTTTTAATCAATTGTGGACTGAAAATGGGCCCGTCATTCCTTTTTATTTTTCCTTTGAGGAAACCAAAATTTGGTATCCCGAATTGGCAATTCAGTATTATTGTGCTTTTGCCTCACAATATATTGCCTTTTGGGAACGGGATGAAAAATTAGTCAGAACGCCTTTGTCTTTAGAAAAGATCAAAGAATACGCTTTAGCTAACGCGATGACCGTTTTTGTGGACGATATTGATTTTCTCCGTCAAAATCAAGCGATGGGGAATTATACCTTAATGTGGAATACGGCTTGTTCTGCCCCTCACCGTATTGCGGATGTTTATCAACAACGTTTTTTGGTTATTTTGGATGAATTTCAGTATATTACTGAATATGTTTATCCCACTCCTGATTTTCAAACCCCGTGTATTGAAACGCTGGCTGGGAGTTATCATACGCTTGCTGAGTCCAAAATTGCACCAATGCTGGTAACCGGTTCTTATACGGGTTGGTTATTGAAGATTATTGGCAAATACTTAGAAGCGGGGCGACTGAAACACACTCGCTTTTCACCTTATCTCACAGAAGCTGAGGGATTACAGGCCGTTTATCAATATGCCCATTTTTTAAAAGAGCCCATTACGAATGAAACGGCATTTCAGATTAATCAATTGTGTCTATCTGATCCATTTTTTATTTCTTGTGTCATTGAAAGTGACTCTCAAAACAAGGACTTAACGACATCCGAGGGGGTAATTGATACGGTTAATTATGAAATTTCGGATAGACAGTCTGAAATGTCAAAAACTTGGAATGAGTATCTCCTTTTGACTTTGCAAAAGGTGAATGATCAACATGCCAAAAGTTTGCTTTTGTATTTGAACAAACATGCGGATCGCGATTGGACACCACAAGAACTCAAAACCGAATTACAACTGCCTTTGACAATCCATGACATTCAACACAAATTGATCATGATGTCAGAAGCGGATGTGATTCAACGGGGTTCGTCTGATATTCGATTTCAGGGTTTAACGGATGGTACGCTCCATTTGATTTTGCGAAACCGTTTAGAGGAAGAAATTAACGGTTTTCAACCTGATTTGAAACAAGCGTTTAATGAGAAGCTGGCCGAGAAATCTCATCAGTTGCAAGGCCAACTCAACCACTTGTCCGGCTATTTTGCCGAATATCAACTGGCTATCGCTTTTCGGATTAAAAAGCAATTTAGCTTAGCCGAATTTTTCAAAAATGTGACTGATAACTCGCTGTTGGATATTTTGGTTGTCAAACAACGGGTGAGTTTTAAACCGATAAATGGTGAGGGGGGTGAGATTGATATTGTCGCTGAATCAAATTGTGGGCGTGTGGTGTTAGTGGAAGTGAAAAAAAGACAGCAAAAAACTAATCCGGTGATGGTGAAAGAATTTCTGTCAAAAATAGCGGCTTATCACAATCAATCTCCTAATGCTTTGATTTTACCCGCTTTTTTGTCGTTGGGTGGCTTCACAAAAGAAGCACAAGAGATTTGTGAGAACAAAGGCATTGCCATAGCAGAAAGGATTATGCATTATTGAACTGCATCATTTGTATGTGGGGGCAATTTCTTAAATAGGGCGAACACGTAGGTTCGCCCCAACTAAGCATCCGTAGGGGCTGCCGGGGCTAAGTTCGCCCATGATCATAAGTGTTCGCCATCCTATTTATCAATAACAGAAGCTGGCCAATACACGATATGATTCGGTTCAATCAGCTCTTTTAAATGGGATAAAATCGGGGTTATTTTTTCAGGGGTATCAAAAAATTCGACTATCACGGGTAAATCTAAAGATAAGTCTACCA
>Ga0233403_10001084_pt1 | contig 12811 bp, 11 predicted proteins | sample Na_oxic_1_MG_FD_179866 | JGI IMG/M metagenome (GOLD analysis project Ga0233403, IMG submission 179866) | Seawater microbial communities from Saanich Inlet, British Columbia, Canada - Na_oxic_1_MG | ecosystem: Environmental > Aquatic > Marine > Inlet | place: Canada: British Columbia | collected...
TGCGCTGATTTTTTTTAATTTTAATCAGTGTTAATCATGATCATGAGTTAGTAGCGTTCTATCTAATTCTATAACGACATCATTCACATTGCAGCACTACCCAAGTATAGAATAAGGAAAATATCATGAATGTTGTTTCTGTCATAAACTACAAAGGCGGTGTTGGAAAAACGACACTAACAGCGAATATTGCTGCTGAATTAGCGCGGCGGTTTATTTCTTTTTCAATCGCGAAAGCGAAACCCCTTGTATTCGACATAAAACCCGCATGTTTTAAGTTTGCAAACTAAAGTTTGCACTCCAATCAAATTTAACTCAAAAAAAACAATGAACATTCCCCAAAAAATTGAACAACAAGCGGCTCAATTACGTGAGACGCTCAATGAACATAACTATTATTATTATGTACTGGATGATCCGCGTCTTCCTGATAGCGAATATGATCGCTTGATGCGCGAATTACAAACACTTGAAGCACAGTATCCTAAACTGATGACGGCTGATTCGCCTACTCAACGTGTTGGTGCTGCGCCATTAAGTGCTTTTGCAGAAGTGGTTCATACACGACCGATGTTATCTTTGAATAATGCGTTTGAAGCAGATGAACTTGACGACTTTGATAAACGAGTGCGGGAACGTTTAGAAGTCGAAAAGATTGAATATGTTGCTGAGCTAAAACTAGATGGATTAGCTGTCAGTTTGCGTTACGAAAACGGCTTGTTAGTGAAAGCCGCGACACGCGGTGATGGAAGTCGCGGTGAAGACGTGACGCAAAACGTGAAAACCATTGAAGCGATTCCTCTGCGCTTGCGCGGCGAAGATTATCCGCCTGTATTAGAAGTGCGTGGTGAAGTCTTTATGCCGAAAAGCGGTTTTGAAAAACTCAATCGGCAGCAAACGGCTAAAGGTGAAAAAACGTTTGCTAATCCGCGCAATGCAGCGGCGGGCAGCTTGCGTCAATTGGATTCTCGTATCACTGCTAGGCGTCCATTAACTTTCTTGAGTTATGCCGTCGGCGTGGTTGAAGGGGCTGAATTACCCGGTAGTCACTATGAGATTTTGCAGCGTTTGCAAGTCTGGGGTTTTCCGATTTCTGTGCAGATGCAGGTTGTCCAAGGTGTTCAAGGCTGTTTAGAGTATTATCAAGATATTATGACACAGCGCGAAGCTTTACCTTTTGATATCGACGGTGTGGTGTATAAAGTCAATCGCCTTGATCAACAAGAAACACTTGGCTTTGTTTCCCGCGCACCCCGCTGGGCAATTGCCCATAAATTCCCGGCCCAAGAAGCCCTGACTCAACTGTTAGAGATCGATGTACAAGTCGGCCGAACAGGGGCATTAACGCCAGTTGCGCGTCTCGCGCCGATCAATGTAGGCGGGGTGACAGTCACGAATGCCACCTTGCACAATCAAGACGAAATTGATCGCAAAGATGTGCGCGTGGGCGACACGGTAATCGTGCGTCGTGCTGGTGATGTGATACCTGAAGTCGTGCGCGTTTTGCCAGAAAAGCGCCCTGAAAATAGCCAACCCTTTGTATTACCAGAACATTGTCCCGTTTGTGGTTCCGATGTCACTCGCGTAGAAGATGAAGCGGTAGCACGGTGTACTGGAGGGCTGTTTTGTCCAGCGCAACGCAAAGAGGCTTTACAACATTTTGCCTCGCGCCGTGCTATGGAGATTGAAGGTTTAGGTGAAAAACGGGTTGAGCAATTGATAGCAGATGAACTGGTTAAGAATCTTGCTGACATTTACACTTTAAGCCATGAACAATGGGCCGGTTTAGAAGGCATGGGTAAGAAATCTGCCGATAAAATGATGACGGCGATAGAAAAGAGCAAATCAACTACTTTAGCGCGTTTTCTCTATGCACTGGGTATCCGCGAAGTGGGCGAATCAACGGCCCGTCTTCTGGCACAACAGTTTGGCGACTTAGAAAAACTGATGTCAGCGACAAGGCGGGAATTAAAAAAAATCCCGGATATAGGGCCAGTCGCGGCTAAATCGATTGTCACCTTTTTTCAACAACCCCATAATCGTGAAGTCATTCAACGCTTACAAGAATTGGGCGTACACTGGCCTCAAAATGAATCCCCTGTCGCGACAGCACAAACATTATCTGGAAAAACCTTTGTTTTAACGGGTACTTTAAGTGGCATGACTCGTGATGACGCTAAAGCGCGTTTGCAAGCATTAGGCGCGAAAGTGAGTAACAGTGTTTCCAAAAAAACGGATTATGTGGTGGCCGGAGAAAAGGCCGGTAGTAAATTGGAAAAAGCGCGCACTTTGGGAATCAATGTGATTGATGAAGCCGGCTTGTTGGGGCTTTTGCAAAATTCCCCCGCAAACTAAAGTTTGTACGATATTTACAATCTACTTGTGGGTAAAAATAAGTCTCTTTGATTTATAGCGTTTCCCGATCTCATGACGTACAGTTATACCAAGAAAATCGAACCGCAAAATAAATTTGAAACGAAAAGAGGGCCCCCTCGCAGAAAAGAGGGCCCTCGCAAAATAAATTTGCAACGACAATCAAATTTGTACTTCATTCAATCGGGAAACGCTATATCTATCTTCTCGCCGAAGTATACTCTGTAAGACAAAGTTTTGTTCCCGGTAAAAACCTGCCAGGTTTGGCAAACCAGGCAGGTTTGGCAAAAACCCGTTACCCACCCTACAATATTTTTTGCCTATTCCTTACTCACCAAAAATCACTCGTTTAATTAATAAAGAAACTGATTCAATAACTTCAATATTTTTTGGAATAATTTCATCGAATAAAGAAGTTCCATCATGAGTTTTAACCAAGATTGCTTTTTTTGAACCTTTCTTGTCAGCCGCTTTTGATAATAAGGTAGCCATCTCTGTTAAAGATTCTCCCGTTTTTTGAACACGAATTAATACCGGTGTGCCTTTATATTGTTGTTTAAGAATAGCATCTATTCCTTGATTTCTTGGGACGGGAATCAAATCAACTCCTTGAAGTAAGGCTAATGCGTTTTCATCACTGGTGTTATAGGCTTCACGACCTTTTTTCAGTAAATGAGATTCGCTTTTTATTGGATTATTTAGCCTTGCTTGGCTTAAAGCAATGGCATCTTCAGAAATGTCAATGCCTATCGCATTTCGTTCTAATAAGTTTGCCGCAACCAACGTGGTTCCACTGCCACAAAACGGATCAAGAACTGTATCACCCATATCGGTTGTTAGACGAATGATTCTCTCCAAGAGCAAGATAGGTTTTTGCGTGGGATAACCGACACGCTCTTTCGCTTTTGGATTGAGATAAGGTATTTCCCAGACATCACTTAAAGGAACGCCTCTTTTTTCATCATCCAGTATGATGGTACCAAACTGATCACGGGCATAAACTGCCTTACCATGTTCATCTCTGGTACGTTTTTGCAAGATTTGATCGATATTAGTCGATTCTGAGTATGGGTTATAAATGGGATTAAATTTAAAGTTATCCGATTGAGTATAGAAGTAAATGGTTTGATGGGCTGGCAATAAGCCTTTTTTGGCATTTGACCATCTTTTATAGGCCCATATAATTTCTGATCTCAACTGACTTTGTCCAAAAATATCATCTAACAGTATACGAATAAGATGAGTCGCATTGATATCACAATGAACAAAAATACTCCCCGAATCTTTGATCACCCGCTTTAACTCTAACAGCCGATGAAATAAAAAATCGGTATATTTTTTCTGACAACCCCAAATGTCATGATAAGAAAATTCTTTAGTTCTATCTCTCGTTTTAAGTCTTTGAACGGTTTCGGTAAAAAACGGTGGATCAAGATACACTAAATCTATTGATGCGTCAGAAATCGGTTTCAATAAATCTAAGCAATCTCCGGTTTTCAGTTCTGTTTTAACTGTCATTGGCTTGGTTTTCTTTGGCAATGTTTACCAAAATGGCTTTTAGATTAATACCGGTTCGATCCATAACGTATTGCCACGCTGCGTCTCCATAATAATATTCACCTTCTATGCCTTGATACAACGTTTCAAGCGTCTGCTGGATACGAATTGCTTGTTGTCTATTGGGATAATAAAACATGATTCGGATAGGTTTATAAGCCGCATTGGCAATCACTTTTATTCTGGTGTGTTCTTTGGTAATATGATCACCATCAGTTGTGGCATCTCTCCATTTAATTTCTATGGCATCTTGCCCTGTAAGGCAATCAATCTCGAAAGTTTTTGGCTTGACTCCCAAAGTATTTTCGATACGTACCGAACCTGATTCAGGGAAAGCATGAAGAAAACACATTTTTGTCGTTTCTTCTAGGAATGAACCGGCGTATTTATATAAGAACCTGCCTTTATTTTGATAAACATCAATAAGATGTCCTTCCTCATTCCTTATTCCAAGTACTTGATAAATAAGAAAATGTGAAAGATCATCTGTTTTCATCTGTGAAACTCGCTCATCAATTTTTGTTTGTAATTGAAGCGAATATTTTGTGGCCAGTTTTCTTATCTCTTCTTCAATTTTCATGTACAAAAGACTCATTTTAATGAGTCTCCTCATTGGTTTTTCACTTGATGATAAATTTGCCTAACAAACTGAGCATCCTCTTGAATATCTCTCACATCTTGCGGTGATACGGTGAGTGAATTTAACATAATAGGGTTGGCAGTGATTTTAAGGACTAAATTTTGTAGCGATTGAGCATTCCCCCTTTGAAATCCGTTATCCGTTATCCGTTTTTCAAAGGCCTTAGTCCTTACCGGACAAGGTTCATGATAAAGCTGTCCTAACTGGTGCATTGCTCATACGATTTCAAGATGGTGGGCAAGCGGGCTTTGAATATCGTGGTTTTTTTTGTAGAGACGCGATGCCTCGCGTCTCATCTGCTTCGCGTCTCATCTTCGCGTCTCTACCCTTTTCCGGTGGGCTACAAATCCAATCCATCCAAATCATTTAGAGGCGCGAGGTATCGCCATTTAGAGACGCTTCGCTACGACGCGAAGCATCGCGTCTCTACAAATCCAGTTTATTGATTACTGAGCAATTGTTTAATCAATTTTCGTAAAGCTTCAGGGCCGTCAGACATTTTCAATGCGACAATATCTCCTTGTTCTGCAATCGTTTTGATACGTTCATCTTCAACTTCTTCACCCCGATGGGCCTTTAAAACTTCATCTGTTAGCCGGCCACTGCCTGCTAATAAAATCATTTTTCGGCCTTGATCAACGGCAGTTTGCATTTCGCGTTTGCAGATTTTACCGCCACCGGCATAAATATTGAGGGTTGGACAGTTTTGTGATAAATGTTGTCCTAGTGTGTACATGGTGTTCAATTCATCTCCCCACTTTTTGCCGTCAACTAAGACAAAATGGGAGTGGTGAGCTTCTAGGGGAGCACGTTTGTCTTTGGCTGTTTTCAGCAAGGCTGGCTTCCACCTAACCAACTTTTCAACACAAACGCCAATACAAGGGGCTGTTCTCCCCCATTTTCCTAAACCTTCTCCTAACAGGGCAAAAATACCCGCTTGAGTTCCACCCGTTATCAATGTAATCTGATCCTCGGCCACAACTTGTGCTAACCCATCTTGTAAAATCGTGTTGAGTTTTTTGTGTAATTCTGGTTCAAGTTCAGCAGTTCCACCGTTGAACATAATCACGGCACGGGGAGAATCAAGCAAGTCATTCTGTTTTTCGGATGTGATTGTTAAAAAATGTGAGATGAAACGCTGCCACCAAGTCATCTTGATTTTGGCCTGACTCAGCGTGGTGGCGATAAGCGAAGCTTCAGTGTCTTGTGGTACACGTACCACAATACTTTGACGTTTCGCAGAAAATGATAAGGTTAAAGTTTCTAAATCATTCATGTTAGTTTTCCAACTGTAGAAAGCGAAAAATCACTGATTGTAATGGTGTCAAGGGGACACCATAAATAATGCGGTTTTTCGATTAATTTGAAAGGGCGAACACGCAAGGGCAGCCACTACGCCAAATCTTGCTTGTAGGGGCGAACCTGCGTGTTCGCCCTCCTCATTAACGATTGCAGCTGCAAACTCATCCGCGTTAATCAGTCTAATCAGTCTAATCAGTGTTCTATTTTATTAATTAATTTGTTCAAAAACAAATTGATCAAGTCATCTCAACGAAATGATCTTATGTTTCAATGTGATAAATTCAATCCGTTTTCTGAACATTATTATTTCTTCAGAAAATGGGATAAAGGTAAATCCTTTTCAGCCGCATGATTCAAAAAAGCTGTGGTGACATCGCTTTTAAATAAAAATTCGTTATAAGTTGAAGCGACATAGGCTTTGGCGGTCAATTGAATTGCCGTTGGGGTTTGTGACAGATAAATTTGCATGGGTTGAGAGACTTCCAAATAGGGTGAAGCTTGTATGGCATCCCAAATAATATCTTCTGCCTGTTGACGTTGGGCTTGAGTCGCAAAGGATGCGAGATAAAAATCCATCACACATAAAGAATAGCGTTCACCTGCATTGGCTGAAATCAGCACTGATGACCATAAACTGTGGGTAGGAATACTGATGAGATCATCATTTGCAGTTTGTAACATGACAAAAAATGTACCTATAGATATGACTTTGCCACTATGCTCTTGTAATGTTACCCTATCTCCTACTTGTATCGGTTTACGAAAGGCAAGGAGCGTTCTAAATGATAAACCGCCCAAAAAAGCTTTGGCAACATCGGTGCCTGTCGTCAAAGACCAAACCAACATACCTGCAAAGGCGAGTGCTAAACCGTCGCGCAGCTCTTTTCTATTTGAATCATCTCCTAGCAAAAACATGCCAATCATGAAGGGGGCTACAATAACGGCGAGTATGAAAACAAGTGACTGCACTTGCGCTTCAAAGCGGGTTTGTGACAGTGTTTCGGTCACGTTCATGAGGTTGTCGGCAGGTAAACCGGCCAGTTGTCGTCGTTTCGCTTTTTTTATGCGCTGGTGTTCAAACCACCTTTCAGGCACGAAAAAAGCAAAGGTGATGATCAGTAGATAAATCATCACAGGCCAAGTCAATAGTTTGTTAATCATTTCTTCCATCGTTTAAACTCCTGACAAGACTTCTAGTAGATCAATCCCCATGGTTTCCCGCAAGCCGAAAAGAACGCTGGGTAATGCCTCCATTGTTAATGCATAACGGTAGGCTCCTTGTTCATTACGCCCTTTAACAACTTGAATCTGTTCCAACATGGGTAACAAACGATCAGATAAACCATAAGCCATGCCCAAATCAAAGGATATTTCTTCTGATGTTGAAGGCCCACTGACTAACAAGGTGGTGAGTGTCCGCCGTTCATCGCGTGCGGAATGCTGTGCAATCACTCGCCGTAATTCAAGGTAGTTTTCAGCCAGATGAGGTGTTTTAGGCATAATGCCTTCACGCTCAAATTCCTCTAAGCTTTTTATGTCGTTTAGCCATTGAGGTAAGTTTTGACGGAAAGAGCTTGTCGTCTGGCTAGATTCACGCAAAATGGCATCCAGATTTTTGGCCCCTTTGAGGAAAGCATAAGAGAATGCATCAATTTCATAAAAGATAGGCCGTAATGTTGCCTCTATGGCTTTTTCGCTGGCTGTCACAAATTTTTTGATAGCCGAAAAATGCCCTGTTCTTCTGCGAAATAAGCGGCCGGTTGATTTTATATGTAGCGGTTTATCTGGGCCGATTTGCTCCCGCAATGTGGTGAGCATTTCTCTTATTTTTGCTGTGTAATTATCGGTTTCTATTGCCATGGCATGGATATGAGTAGCATCACTCGTATCCTCATCGGCTATAATAGACCAACCTACTGTCAAGACGGTTTCAATAGGCATATAAATCAAATCTCCTTTTGTTGGATAAACCAACGGTTTCGTTTCGATGCTTCGCATCTTGGTTTCTGTAGAGACGCTTTCGCGAAGCGTCTCCGTTTCGTCTTGATGCTTCGCATCTTATAGCGTTTCCCGATTGAATGAAATACAAATTATTTGAGTTAAAAATTTATTTTGCGGTTCTCTTTTCGTTCCAAATTTATTTTGCGGTTCTCTTTCCGTTATAAATTTATTTTGCGGTTCGATTTGACTGATATAACCAAAGCAGTCAAGCAGGTATGCAAAGGGCGCATTCTTAAAAAAACATTATCAATCTACACCTACGCAAAATAAATACGAAACATAAACGATACACAAATAAATTTTGCACTCCAATAACAGGCAAAATAAATTTTGCACTCCAATAACAGGCAAAATAAATTTTGCACTCCAATAACAGGCAAAATAAATTTTGCACTCCAATAACACGCAAAATAAATTTTGCACTCCGATTACAGGCAAAATAAATTTTGCACTCCAATAACACGCAAAATAAATTTTGCACTCCAATAACATGCAAAATAAATTTTGCACTCTATTTGTACTTCATTCAATCGGGAAACGCTATAGTTTCTGTAGAGACGCTTCGCGTTCGCATCTCGACGTCGTCAAAACGCAATTCTGAAACGCGATTTTGAGACGCGAAGCATCGCCTCTCTACTACTACTGACACACTTGACGATCTGTGTCTTCCAACTTGTCATTATGCTCCAAGTAATTTTTCAACAATCGACATCCCTTGTTCCGTAATTCGCTATGATCATCAGACTTGGCTTTCTCTTTAAAGTGCTGCCATTCCCAAAACCTGACCGTTTTATCAGCACTGGCTGAGATAATCTCATGACCCGCATTGCTAAAACCCACGGTTCGTACCCAACCTTCATGTCCTTTCAGTGTTCTGAGCAATTCTATTTTGTTTCCTTCAGAAGCGTAACGCCACAGTTTTATGGTGTTATCGGCACTGCCGGAAACAAAGCTGTAGTGATTATGCTCTGGCGTGGGTAGTTGAGAAGCAAAGCTGACATCCCAAACCCAATCTTGATGTTTTTCGGCTTTTGGAGTCGTCGCTAACCATGTTCCCTCTTCTACTTGCCAGAGTTTAATAGTGTGATCGGAACTCGCTGTAGCCAGGTACTGACTGTCAGGACTGAAACTCAGGTTGTTTATCCAACTATCATGCCCTTTTTCTCCCTCTAAAACGGTGTGTGTGACTAACGAGTTAGTCTCATCAAAGTACCAGATAATAGCGGTGTGATCGGCACTGCCAGAAGCTAAGTACTGCCCATCTGGACTGAAACTCAGGGCATTGACTGATTTTTTGTGTCCTTTTAAGGGGTCTCCCCGTTTTTCAGCTTGTACTGTTTCCCCTTCTATTTTCAAAGTCCACAGTTGAATCAGGTTCGACTGAGTCGTCGCGAATAAACGGTTTTTGGAATTAAAGGCAATACTCCTGACTTTGCCTTGTGTTTGCTCTTGGGAAATCGTGTAAATCGGTTTATCTGATGATTTGTGTACTGGCCAAAATTGAACGGTATTTTCATAAGTGGCAACCGCTAACAAGTCACTATTTGGCATGTAATCAACATCTCTGGCGCTGACTATCGTCTTTAACGTTCGGACTAACTGATAAGTTTGACTATCCCAAAGTCTAACAGTACCATCAGTTCCGGTTGAAGCAATCGTTTGTTGCTTCGCGGTTGAATAGCTCACATCGACATCTTTGAGCCCAGATTGATGGCCTTCAATAATTTTCACTGAGGTGCCCGCTTCCAGATCATACAGTCTAATCATGTTATCTCCTCCCGCTGATGCCAACCATTTTCCATCACTGCTGAAACTCACGGCGGTCATTCTGACAGACGGATTTTTAAAGACTTTCAATAAGGTGCCATCGCGGCTCCAAAGTTTAACTGTGCCACTGGCACTGGCAGAGGCGAGCATATTCCCCTTATGATTGTATTGGACATCAAAAACCCAATTAGTATGGGCTTGGATTTCAGTGGACTTGTTCCACTTGCCCCCATCCATCGGGATGTCGTTGAGTTTCCACAATCGAATGGTATTATCAGCACTCGCAGAGGCTAAGGTTTGATTATCAGGGCTAAAACTCAGGCCATAAACCCGGTCATCATGACCAATTAAAGTGGCTTTTAATACCAAGTGAGTCGAGTTATCCACTTGCCATAATTTTACTGTGCGATCTGAACTGGCCGATGCGAAGATTTTACCATCGTGACTAAAACGAACAGCTTGCACAGCAGAATCATGTGTGAACTTAAACTTGTCAATCCGTTCCCATTTGTCGTTCTTTTTGTGCCACAATCCGACATAGCGTTCATTGCTGGCAATCGCAATCATCTGACCATCAGGACTGATACTGACACCATGTATTTCGGCGATATGATCAAGTGTCGCCAATAATTCACCCTCGAAATTCCACACTTTGACGGTTTTGTCAGCACTGGCCGAGGCGAAAAAATCCCCCTTGGGACTGATGCTGATGTCATACACACTCCCCTCATGTTGTTTTATCGTCTGGACTGGCTTGCCAGCCTGATTCCATATAATGATTTTGTCATCTGAAGCACCTGAGACGATAACATTTTTTTCCCCTTTTTCCGTATTGGGGCGAAAACGCACGGTTTGCACTCTGTCAGCATGTAATTCTAAACGGTTACGTTCTCGGGTTTCGGAAATGCTTTCCTTCAAAGTCTGATGAACTTGGTTTTTTAAATCTAATATCTCTTTCTGATAGGTTTCATCGTTCGCAAGCCATGAAAAGGTATGCCATTGCTTAGCGGCTTTGACACTTGCCAGCAGTGCCCCTAATTCATCGTGATTGGCTAACTGTGCATTTGATAACAACGTTAAAGCACGAATCTGGCTGATAGTCGCGTGATTGCGTGCTTGTTTTGCCTTATGCCCTTCATAAACGGCAACTAATCCGAGTGCAACGGAAATGATGAAGGCTGCAAACGCTGCTGCTAACTTTCTGTTTTGGCTTTTGGACTGTGCCCGGACACTTTGAACAATATATTGCGTTTGCAATTGTGTTGGTTGAGGTGGCTTCTCAATGGATCGACTTAACCAGTGTTGTGCATTACTTAAATCTTGGCCGTGTAGTAAAAAACTCTTATCACGTTGATGACTTTCCCATTCGACAGCACGCCGAAGTATACGGGTATGTATGCGTGTCCGTTCTAAATCTGTGTCTAGTGTTTTAAGCAAGCTTGCAAAAGCGTGATCAAAATCATCACTTTCACGAAAAAAAATCCAGTTAATGGCCGCAATTTGGGGCGGTATTTCGCCTTCCACTTCCTGATGTAATATAGGAATTAAGCGTTTGTTGTGTTTGATAGCATGATTGAGTTCCCTGGCACAGACTTCTGATGTCATCGAATCTGGGGTGATCACAAAGAGAAAGGCATTCGCCCCTTCAATACCGGATTCAATTTCCTTCCACCATTCCGCTCCCTGTGGGATATCTTCCCAGTCTACCCAAACTTCCCTGTTTGCTTTTTTTAAGGCTGAACCCAATGTTTGTACAAATTCTTTATTTCTACGGGAATAAGAAATAAAAGCTTCCATAATGGTTGATATCCTCCCTTTTTTGTTTGTCTAGTGAGGCTCTTGCAAAACTCCAAAACCTAACCAATCGTTTATGCCCTGAGTTTTGCAAGAGGCTCTAGTACCTATTAGACATTATACCGATTAAATCTAAGTGCTTGATTTCATTCCGTTTCTCAAAACAGGAATACTAATAAAATCAATAAGTTGTGTTAAATCGGTATAAACTCTATTTTTTAACAGGCGCATTTTTTATTTGGGCGAACACGTAGGTTCGCCCCTACATTAACCCGTCAAACTCATAAACACTTCTTCTAAACCCGGTTCTTCTGTGCGTAAATCTGTGAATTGAATATTGTTTATGCGTAAGGTGTCCAAAATCGCACTGATTTGATCATTGTCACGATGTAAGCGCAAAACGAGTTCCTCATCGACAAAGGATTGTACTTTATCTTGCAAAACGGTTGGTAAAACGGCTTTGTGATCGCGCAGCGTTAAGCGTAATAAACGATAGGGATAACGCGCTAATAAGGCTGTTTTACTGTCAAGGGCCACTAATTGCCCGTGATTTAAAATCGCGATTTGCTCACATAGGTTTTCCGCTTCTTCGAGATAGTGGGTGGTTAAAACAATGGTATGCCCGTTTTGATGGAGCTGTTGGGTAAATGCCCATAAGGCTTTGCGTAATTCAACATCTACTCCTGCTGTGGGTTCATCCAATACGACTACTGGGGGTTTATGGACTAAAGCTTGGGCAATCAATACCCGTCGTCTCATACCACCAGACAAGTGTTGCGAATTAGTATTCGCTTTATCACTGAGCTTTAAGATGTGCAATAATTCATCAATCCACGGTTGATTTTCTCGTCCCAATCCAAAATAGCCTGATTGGTTAAACTAAGCCCCCTACGTCACCGTAAAGGACTCGTCTTCAAAACCGTGCATGAGACTTTCACCTCACACGGCTCCTTTCCCAACTATTGTTATTTGACTGCATTCCATTCGCCTATATTCAGAATTGCCTCTCTGGCTTTCACTGTGTCGCGACGGGTTTTTGTATCATGACAATGTCCATGCAGAAGTTGCAGATTCATGTAGACATCTTTACCACCAATGTTCTTAGGTTTTATATGGTCAACTTCCATTATGTCTTCGTAACTAAGTTAAACTAAGCCCTCTATGTCACCATAAAGGACTCGTCTTCAAAACCGTGCATGAGACTTTCGCCTCACACGGCTTCTCTCCTAACTGTTATTATTTGGCCTTATGGCCTTTCTAATAATGTCTTTAAACTGTTACTTGCGTAACATCATTTCATCATGCTCTGAGAATTACTTCCCACTCATGGTACTGATATATTTAATGACTATATTGTTCTCAGTTAGCAGTGTACAC
>Ga0233403_10001085_pt1 | contig 12810 bp, 9 predicted proteins | sample Na_oxic_1_MG_FD_179866 | JGI IMG/M metagenome (GOLD analysis project Ga0233403, IMG submission 179866) | Seawater microbial communities from Saanich Inlet, British Columbia, Canada - Na_oxic_1_MG | ecosystem: Environmental > Aquatic > Marine > Inlet | place: Canada: British Columbia | collected...
CACTGGAATATATTGAAGCATTTCTGGAACGCTATAATCGCCACGATTATGAAGATGCACGGAATCATTGGGATGGCTTTATCTGTGTGCCGGAAAGGTTGGGATCACATTCTGGTACTAGGGTAGCCGTGATTATTGATGAATTTCAGGATATGAAATTCTATATATATCATACTTCGTTAGAACATCTCTTAGATATGGATGCTAAAGGGCTTCTTAGAAATGGCCAGGGTGCCATCAACCTCCCGGCCACTTATAACCGCCAAGCCCAGAGCCGTAAAGCACCCATGCTGGTATCTGGGTCTGCAGTCACACTCATTTTCAGAACCGTCATGGGCGGACCTCTAGGTGGACGGTTTGGCTTTAAATATATTAAACCTCTGTCTGTTCCAGATGGGGCCACGCTTTTACTCAATACCCTGAAATATTATGCCCCGGATAAGGCGACGACACCAGAACTTGCTCTCTATGCCAGTGCCCAAGTGGGAGGACACCCCTATTATCTGTATAGTTTGGCAGTATCAGACTGTGAAAGTAAGGGGTTTGAGAGTGAGAAGGCTATTGACCGGGTTATCCGTTATGAGATTGAAAACGGTAAAATCTATGGTTTCTGGCTGACTCATTTTAGAGACAACCGCAAATATCTCAATGCCGATGATGATGAGCAATTAGGTAAGAAAATCATCTATTATTTCACTCAATATAATAATCAACCGGTGGATATTAAGGCCATTGCCAAGAAGCTTAAGGCTCCCAAACAAGCTGTAGAAGAAAAGCTCGAAAAACTATATCAGGCTGACTTGGTTTATAGGAGTGCCGAAAAATTTTATAGCTTTAATGACATAAGCCTTATGCGGTTTATTAAGTTTGTGTATGAACAAGACTTAGAAGGGGTTGATAAAATTGACCTGAGCCAACAGGGGTTAATGAATACTCTGAAAGGTAAGTTTTTAGAGATGGTCGTCGAAGTGTCTATGATGAAGTTTAACCATGAGCCTATGCCGGGTAGCTGGTTTGGTCAAACCAGTGAGGTGGAGGTTCCATTATTCCAATTTGTTAAAACCACAACCGTGAAAGGGGCTAAAACATTCTCTTATCAGATTGATGTATTTGGCAAAGAGGAAAAGCGTAATAAAGTCTGGCTTTGTGAGTGCAAATATACCAAAACCCCCATGGCTCTTAAACAAGTCAAGAAGCTTGAGAGTGCCGCTGCGGTGCTGAAACAGATGCATCAGGAAGAGGGCACCGAAGCCCATGAGATACACCTGTGGCTGGTTTCTACTGGTGGTTTTGCACCCGAGGTGCTAACCTATATCGAAGGACGGACCGATATTTACGCCTCTGATTATGAAGGAATTAACTGCCTCTTTAAAGCATTTGGAGGTAATTATTCCATTCCTCAGTTTGCTGTAAATGATATCAGTTCTTGAAGTTAATGTAGGGTGAGTAGAGCGGTAGCGAACCGAAGGTCAACGCAGTTAAACCCACAATTCCTAAGCAACCAGTTAAATGGGACAGTCAAAGATATAATTTTTGTTGGGCATCAATTGGAAGGGGGTGAATTAGAAGGGAAGATTATCATCAACGTTGATAGCGACTTAGGTTTAGGTATTGTGGAAAATGTCACTTTGGCGAAAGATACCTATATTCAAGGTGGCATTTTTGATGGAACTGTGACCGGTATGAGGGCCAAGCAGTTATTGAAAATGCCAAAATCCGCGCACGGGCCAAATTATCCTATGTCACTATTGGCGAAGGTTGTCAAGTTGACGAAGGTTTGGAAATCGGAGTTGGAGTCCGCTTTGCGAATGAGGACTTGATTCCAGAAGAGACTGACTTAACAGAGGCTTTATCGGCTGAAGGCGCAATATACCTAAATACTGATATTGTGATAAACGCACCGAGTCTATTGGCTCAGATAAACGAGTTGCCCGACATGATTGAAAATGGCTGGCAATTAGTTATTTCTGACAATGGAGCGGTTATGTTAGATGGCACTCGCGTGGAGATTATAGCCAAGCAAGTCAAGCAATCAAAACGTAACCGTGCCCAAATCATCATACATGATGACGGTAGTGCGACGGCAATCACTGCCAAAGGACGAGAAATTCGAGTTGAGGTTAACACGCCAGAATAAGCCGGTTATACAGTGGTATGAGAAATCCGATTTTTTGCAAAAATCGGATTTCTTTGATGTTAGATAAAGTGTATAAAGGTATAAAATGAGCAAATTACATAATTTGGGTTTATTCGCTAGGTTTGGAGGCCCTTTCGATAGAGTATTCTTCATATTATCAATTACCGGGGATTCTCTAATACCTGATGATATTTCTAGTCTTATTGGATTAAATCCAACCAAGTCATATAAAAAAGATGACAAGACCGAAAGTGGTGCTCAGTACCGGAAAACCGGTGCGTGGATACTGGATTCAGGGGAAATAAAACTAAAAGAAGATGAATTTGAAAGTGCGTATTTTCTCAAATGGATTAGGAGTTTGCCAGAATCCAGCAACGTATGGAAAAAGCTAAACTCAAATTATGAAGTAGTAGTACGGTTAGTGGGCTATACCGACCAAATGAATGCAGACTTTGAAATTACACCGAAGATAATGGGGGAATTAACTGCTAGAAATCTAAATTTAGCAGTAGAGCCATATTTATCTCTGGATGAAGCTGATGATGAGTAATTCACTTGGGACTTCCAGAAAATAAATTATCTCAAAGAGAAACCAAGTTTTTTGAAAAAACTTGGTTTCTTAAAGGCGTTTGAGATAATTATTTTTTCCCCGCCGGAAGCGGCGGGAACGAGAAACGCTCGCTCATTAGATTTTAACGATTGTTGAGTTGTTGCAATGCAATTCTACGATTGAATCGAGCTAATTTAAAATCCGGTTTGATAGCTAAGGCTTTGTCATAACTCTCTATCGCCTCTTGATAACGACCTAAGTTACCTAATGCAATCCCTCGACTGTCCCAAGCTTCATGATCGTCAGGCTTGATTGCTAAGGTTTTGTCATAACTGCCTATTGCGGCCTCATAACGATCTAAGTTATCTAATGCAACACCTCGATTGTACCAAGCTTCATGATCGTCTGGATTGATGGCTAAGGCTTTGTCATAGCTGTCTATCGCGGCTTCATAATGACTTAATTCAACTAATGCAACGCCTCGGTTGTACCAAGCTTCATAATAGTTTGGCTCTATGGCTAAGGCTTTGTCATAACTGTTTATTGAGGATTCATAACTACCTAAGTCAGAATCTGCATAGCCTTTTTCAAACCAATCCTGTGCCTCCGATTGAACAGATGATGTTACGGTGCTAGTTGTTGATTTCGCTGAGGCTGGTTTTGAAGTATCTCTAATAGTCGTCGTACCACAAGCACTGACGAGTATTACAATAATAAAATAGGTTAATAGTGTTTTCATTGTCAAGTTATCCATAGTGAGATGGCTAAAGAGATTGGCTATAATACATTTTTTGTTTATGGATATCAAATTTGATAACATTTTTCAAATGCCTAAAACACAAAATATATAACTTATTAAATAAATCCAATAATACATAACATTTTATTTTGTTGCCAACGTCCTCATCGGAAATGCGTATTGAAACACTCCAACATTGAGTATTTAGGAACGCGCATAAAACAAATAGGGCAACCATAAAGGATTGCCCCTACATAATATGATGATTCGTAGGGGCAATCCTTTATGGTTGCCCTTATGTTGTCGAATTTAATTTATGCACGTTCCTTAGTTATGATGGATTTCGTGCTTCAAAGGACAGCTTTCGCTATATAGCATTCCCCGGCTTGAAACGGTAGGAGGAAAAAAATGACTTGTTATTTTTGACTTCCATAAGTAAGATTAATCTAATGGATTTTCTAATTTGTATTATCCGAACCCCAACCGGCTTAGAAGCATTGGTAAGTCGTTGCCAGTCTAAATTTAGTCCGCCAGATTCGGATACACCTTCTTGGCAAAATCTTTACGCAACGGTTTTAGTTCCTCTTTCATCGGTAAAACCTTTGCCAGTGATTCAGCGACTTAGTGCGGCTTGGCAACGCTTGGCAACCGTTGCTAAATGGGATGCGGCAACTTTAACCGATGTCTTGGTGCTGTTGACGGAATCAGTTGCCAATTATGATGCGGCTTCGCTATCTATTCCCACCCTTCGGATTGCCGAAAAACCAGAACCGCCTAAACCCACCGCAGCTCATCCACGGGCATTTCGTGGTACCAAATATAAACCAGCTAAATCTAAACGTCCAACGCCCGTCAATCTGCAAATCGCACTTGGTAACCCCAAAAATCAAGCACTTGCTTTGCAAACCCTGTGGCAACATCGTCATAATGCGGTAAAACCATTGTGCGCTTTGGGCTATGCTCCCGATTGTGTTGAAGCTTTAATGGCATTGTCTATACCACCGGCAGAACCGGGTTTATTTTTACGTCATCCGAATGTGCCTAGCCACGCTAAAGCACCGTTATTGCCTAGACTTTTTCGGGAAGAAATTTTGCCGCTTTTGCGAGGAATTGCTTGGCATCGTGTTGAAGCGATGTTAGATTTATACTGGCATTTAAAACTTCATGAACAGCTTGAATTACGTACCACAATTTCCAGATTGTTAGCCCAATCGAAAACCCATTTAGCCCTTGATTGGCTACAACCGATTGCTCATCAAACCAACGAATCTCAGCTAACTTTGCTAATTTTTGCCATTGAACTCAAAGTTGCTCATTCTCCTTGTCAAGCTGGCGTAGATGAAGTGCTAACGGCATTACACGAAGATGCGCCACCTTCACTCTATCCACGCTGGACTTACATCATGTTGGCAGCACTTCGTGATGGCATTTCGGCGTGTTATTTACGTGATGGTATTCAGTTAGCTGGCGAATTTGAGCCTCATTACCGTTTTAATTATCCACAACAGTGTCAGGATTTTTCCCGCCCCGTGGTTGACGAAGTGTTATATAGATTGCCAGATGATGAACTTAGTAGCTATAAGGTGATGGGTTTATGGAGAGCCGCAGCTCAATTGCCGGGCTTGTGCGAGGTACTGGGCACTGTGGCATGGGCCAATTTAACGCCTCAACAAGTCGATCAATATTTGCAACTGCTGCTCAGTTTTACCCATTATTATGTAGATACTAAGAAAGAAGCCGCAAGCTGGCAAACCAAATGGCGGATTTTTAAACACCATCGAATTTTTATTGAAAAACACCTATTGTCGATTGCGGAAACCTATCTTCCACAATGGGGGAAAGATTTCGAGCACTTTATGAGCCAGGATATAGAAGAAGATATACTTGAGGAGGTGATGAAAGATGCGACAGTTTTGGCAACTCGACTGGCTCAATCGCCCTATCAATCTCATTCAGATCGAGGTGTTGCGATTGCTCCCTTCATCCGAATCCGCGATGCTCAATTACGGCAACGAGTGCTTGAAACTGAAGCCAAGAGTTTTAAATGTTTAGACAACGCCTGTCGGCGTGACAATGATACCCAATTGATTGCTTGGGGCATTGAATCAATTGTCAAAAAACTAGCGAATTTAGCTGTAGATGGTTTATGGTACGCGCCCAAAAAATTGGCGAAAACCGCTAAGCTTCTAGGGCCGATGAGTTGGGAACTGTGCCACAACATCATGGAGAAATTTGCTCACCATCCCATTGTGACAACCAATTTTGATTCGTTGTCATTACCGCAAATTTACCAGATATTGCAAAGTATTGAAGCCACGCACCGTTACAATCCGATCCCAAAGGCCCTCCGAGACCATTTTGAAGGCCAATTGATTCTTCGCGACACGCAATTAGAACGCCATCGCCAAATAATTTTGGCAAGATTATTAGAAATGCAACTGCAAGTGTTAGAAGAAATTGCCGAGCAAACTTTGTGGCATGGCTTTGAAACGGCTGCCAAGATTCCCAACCTCAAATTCGCTTTACAGTTGTTACGCGATTTATTTTCCAGACAATTTTCAAATAAACGCACTTTTCGGCATTTTCTCAAAGAATATGTTGCTGGCAATGTCAATTATCTTCAACATCATCCGCTGACACTCAGATGGGCGAAATGTCATCCGAAGATTTCTCTAGGACGTTGGACTTGTGGGATTAATTTAGAAAGCTATGAAGAAAAACCATACGTGATTATAAACTTGGAACAAGAGCCGTTGGAAGCTCTCAAATTAGGGACTTATGTCGGGAGCTGTTTGGGGGTGGGCGGATTGTGTACGTATTCTGCGGCTGCCGTTGTGCTTGATATCAATAAACAAGTGCTATATGCCAGAGATGCAAATGGGGTGGTTTTAGCGCGACAGCTTTTAGCGATTTCTAAAGATGAACAATTAGTGGCTTTTGAAGTTTATCCAGCCAATGTCTCATCTCATCTTAAAACTTTATTTTATGAATATGATCAACATTTTGCCAATATACTTGGGATTGAACTTTTTAAGCGCAAATCTGAAGATGATAACTATGAAATTGAATCTATTTTGGCGGAAAACTGGTGGGATGACGGGGCTTGGTATTAAATCCGATTTTTTTAAAAAATCGGATTGGGAGCATAAAAATCGGGGGAATTTTAACGCTTATTGAGTTGTTGCAATACTTCGCGATTATTTCGAGCTAGTTCAAAATCAGGGTTGATAGCTAAGGCTTTGTCATAATTCTCTATTGCGGCTTCATAACGGCCTAAGTTCTTTAATGCAATGCCACGGTTGTACCAAGCTTGATGTAAGTCAGGTTTTATGGCTAAGGCTTTGTCATAATTCTCTATCGCAGCTTCATAACGGCCTAAGTCCTTTAATGCAATGCCTCGGTTGTACCAAGCTCCATAATAGTCTTGCTTAATAACTAAGGCTTTGTCATAATTTTCTATCGCGGTTTGGTAACGACCTAAATCAGCTAATGCAATGCCTCGGTTGTTCCAAGCATAATGATTGTCAGGCTTGATGACTAAGGCTTTGTCATAACTCTCTATTGCGGTTTCATAACGGCCTAAGTTCTTTAATGCAATGCCTCGGTTGTTCCAAGCATAATGATTGTCAGGCTTGAGGGCTAAAGCTTTGTCATAACTTTCTATCGCGGTTTCATAACTACCCAAGTTCTCTAATGCAACGCCTCGGTTGGTCCAAACTGCATGATCGTCTGGCTTGATGGCTAAGGCTTTGTCATAACTTTCTATCGCGGTTTCATAACTACCCAAGTTCTCTAATGCAACGCCTCGGTTGGTCCAAACTGCATGATCGTCTGGCTTGATGGCTAAGGCTTTGTCATAACTGTCTATCGCGGCTTGATAACGACCTAAGTCAGCTAATGCAATGCCCCGGTTGTACCAAGCCTCATGTTTGTCAGGCTTGAGGGCGTTGGCTTTGTCATAACTGTCTATCGCGGCTTGAGAACGACCCAAGTTATTTAAAGCAATACCTCGGTTGTACCAAGCTTCAGGTTTGTCAGGCTTGAGGGCGTTGGCTTTGTCATAACTGTTTATCGCGGCTTGATAACGACCCAAGTTATTTAATGCAAGGCCTCGGTTGTACCAAGCTCCATAATAGTCTTGCTTAATAACTAAGGCTTTGTCATAATTTTCTATCGCGGTTTGGTAACGACCTAAATCAGCTAATGCAAGGCCTCGGTTGTTCCAAGCATAATGATTGTCAGGCTTGATAGCTAAGGCTTTGTCATAACTGTCTATCGCGGTTTCATAACGGCCTGAGTTCTTTAATGCAAGGCCTCGGTTGTTCCAAGCATAATGATTGTCAGGCTTGATGGCTAAAGCTTTGTCATAACTTTCTATCGCGGTTTCATAACTACCCAAGTTCTCTAATGCAATGCCTCGGTTGTACCAAGCATAATGATTGTCAGGCTTGAGGGCTAAAGCTTTGTCATAACTTTCTATCGCGGTTTCATAACTACCCAAGTTCTCTAATGCAACGCCTCGGTTGGTCCAAACTGCATGATCGTCTGGCTTGATGGCTAAGGCTTTGTCATAACTTTCTATCGCGGTTTCTGAACTCCCTAAATTATTTAACGCAATGCCGCGGTTGTACCAAGCTTGATGTAAATCCGGTTTTATGGCTAAGGCTTTGTCATAATTCTCTATCGCGGCTTGGTAACGACCTAAGTCAGCTAATGCAAAGCCTCGGTTGTTCCAAGCTTCATGTTTGTCTGGCTTGATGGCTAAGGCTTTGTCATAACTGTCTATCGCGGCTTGATAACGACCTAAGTCATCTAATGCAATGCCCCGGTTGTACCAAGCCTCATGTTTGTCAGGCTTGATGGCTAAGGCTTTGTCATAACTGTCTATCGCGGCTTGATAACGACCCAAGTTATTTAATGCAATGCCTCGGTTGTACCAAGCTTCAGGTTTATCAGGCTTGATGGCTAAGGCTTTGTCATAACTGTCTATCGCGGCTTGATAACGACCCAAGTTATTTAATGCAATGCCTCGGTTGTACCAAGCTTCAGGTTTTGGCTTGAGGGCGTTGGCTTTATCAAAACTCTCTATCGCGGCTTGATAACGACCTAAGTCAGATAATGCATTGCCTTTTTCAAACCAATCCGGTGCTTTCAAAAGAGCCGATGACGTTATGGCGGTTGTTGAAGATTTCGCTGAGGTTGGTTCCGAGCGCGATTGTGGAGAAGTATCTCTAATGGTCGTACCACAAGCACTGACGAGTATTACAATGATAGAATGGATTAATAGTGTTCTCATTGTTAAGTATTCCTATGATTAAAAACTCACTAGCTGAACAATACCTTCGCCAATTAGATAGTTGTTTCGTTCATTGCGCGAAGCGGATTTCCCGAAACTCTTATTTAGGTTTCGGGAAATCGTACCTCATTCCCGAAACAACAAATTTTGGCATTGGCGAAGGTATTGGCTGAACAAATAATATTAAGTTTTTAGATTATAGTCTAACTTGAATATTTAGTTTAATATTTTTACCAAAGGCTTTCGCTGTGGATTGCCCCCATATCTGAATAAAGTTGATGGGCAAGCCCGATTTGGTTGCCCGTTTCATAATACTTAATCAAGATTAGGTTCCAAAGTATTGATCACATAAGACGAAAGAATATTAGTATAGTATTATTTTATTATATACTTACCAACCGAAAATGGTTTACAATTACCCCCCCAAAATTCTGAAAAGTTCAATCATCCTTAAAGCGAATTAAGAATTGAATATATTTACCCAAAATTTGTAGAGTTAATTGGTTATAAAACTTAGGTTCGATTAGACATAATAATCTTTTAGCCTTTGTTAATTTTTCATATCGAAATTCGCTTGCCTTCGAGGATAAAAAGATGTGGATTAAACAAACGATTTCAGAACAGCGTAAAGTATTGATCGATTTGCTTGAGCCGATTATGTTGAATTTATCTAAAGCGTGTAGTTTTTTTTGGACTGATTTAGATGTTTTGGACAAAGTATTAAATACACATTTCAGTTCAATTCCACATTGCCATTTGATTTATGCGCTTGATAATCTTGGCAAACAAAAGAGTTCTAATATTAATGCCAATGGTATTGACATGAGCTATCGTAATCAAGATTTATCAAGACGACCATACTCTGTCAGTTTATTTTCCAAGCGGCAATTTACGTTGTCCCCGGTATATATTAGTCATACCACTGAACATCCGTGTATTAGTGCTGTGCAGCCGGTAGTTGATGAGCAACAGTTTTTGGGGTTTATAGTGGCAGATTTTGACATGCGTCGTTTACCATTGTCTGTGAATTGTTCTAACCCATTTAATCCCCAACCGCAACAACAACCGGATTTCGATGTACCCAAATCGTTACAATCAAGAGGACGTGCCACTAATTTTTTTGATAAGTACCTTACTGATATTCATAGAATATTAAATAACCTTATAAGTGAGCATGGTGTATTTCATGTAACGGTACACTACAGTGATGCCAAAACGGTATTGTGGCAAGTAGATGAGCCGTATCAATACCGCCTTTATAATGCCGAACAAATGCTAAGTCCAGATATGTGTCTTGCTTATCCTCGTCACTCTTATTTTGACAGTGCCACCATTTCGACTAGAGTTGTTCATCAGGTGCTGGAACGTTTTCGTACTTTGCGATTAGTAGATGATAAAATTTATTTGCGTTCTGGCTCTCTCAATATTATGAATGGCATGATCAGCTTGACTTTTTCTTTTGACGGCTCCCAGTATATGCTTGCCGAGGTGTTTTTAACCAAAGATTTGTCTTATTGGCTAAAACAAGTAACAACAGATAATAATGGTGGGAATTATCAATCGGTAAATGAGAAAAAATTATTAAGAGCCTTTTCTCACATTGTTAATCTGGATAAAAAATTCACCATGAAAAATTAACAAAATTTACTTAATTAGGACTTACGCATTGACAGATGACAATTTTATGTTCCCTTTTAAATACAAAGCATTACAAATTTTAGATGAGTTATTTTTGGCCAATTTTGAATTAGTCGTTGGCTAAATTTTTATAACTGATATTTATTATGAAAACAAAAAAGGGAGTTTGTCAAAACGTAAGTCCTATTAAGTTATAAAAATTGCTAATTTTTAAATAAGTATTAATTAACATTGCTAAAGTTAATTATTTATATCAATTTGCAATTCTATTGTGTGTTGAGTGAGCCAGTCATTAATGGCAGCTAAGTCATCTTGATTGAGCAAACCCGCAGCTTGCTTTAGCCGCAATGTGTCAAGTACATAATTATAACGAGCTTGCGAATAATTGCGTTGGGCACGTAGTAAATCACGCTGGGCATTGACGACATCAACCGAGGTTCGCGTACCTAATTCAAAGCCAGTTTGTATAGCATTTAAAGCGGTTTCTGTTGATAGTAATGCTTTTTCTAGGGCTTTTACCCGACTAACATTGGATAGTAAACTCAAAAATGCTTGGCGAGTTTGTGATTGGACAGTACGGTATTGTTGTTCTAGTCTATCAAGTGCTTGAACGTGGCGTTGTTGAGCCTCTTTGATGCGTGATCGTTTCGCGCCCCCCTCATATAAAAAGTAATTTAATTGTATGCTGACACTGTTATTTATTGTTTCATTGCCAATCGGATTTTTATCTCCCCGCAAGATATTGTTATAGTTATGTTGTCCGACTAAATCTATAGTGGGCAAATTGGCCGCGCGTTGTTTTTCAACTTCCTGTCGGGCACTTTCTACCATATATTGTGCCGCCCGGAGTTGAGGATTTTGTTCAACCGCAAATTCAGTCCAAGCATCAATATCCAAAGGATCTGGGCCTTGTAAGGGCGCATCTTCACTTAAGTTAGCCAATACCTGATGATAGGTGCCAGTGATTTCGCGCAGTTTTTCATAAGCATTGTCCAATTCATTTTGAGCCAAAATTTCGTCTGCCACCGCTAGATCATAGCCGGCTTGAGCTTCTTGAACATCTGTAATCGCAATAAGTCCCACCTCAAAACGTTGTTGGGCTTCATCCGCTTGTCGCTTAAAAGCATGTTTCGCACTTCGGGCAAATTTCAGATTGTCATTAGCAGCAAGCACCGCAAAATAACGAGATGCCAACCGTTCTATCAAATCTTGTTGGGCGCTTTCATAAGTTGCTTTGGCTCTTAGGATTTCGCTATCTACTTGTTCTAGTTGAATTTGACGATCACGTCTATACAGCGCCTGACGAATAGAAACATTATAACCAATAGAGGTATTTTCTTGGCTATTGCCAGACAACCCGTCATTGAAACGTAAATTTTCATTGGCTTCAGCACTCAGTGTTACTTGTGGTAATAATGGTGCCCGGGCTTGAGGTCTTTTTTCTAAAGTGGCAAGAAGTTCCCAATTAGCAATTTTCAATTGAGTATCTTGTTGTTCTGCCAATTGATATAATTCCAATAGGTTTTCGGCATAACTTGGTCCATTAAACACACAACCTACCAATAACAAAAAGCAATAATATCTTTGCATAATTATATTTATTTGTTCTTCAGGGCAACCATAAAGGATTGCCCCTACCGGATTTTTTCTTCAGGGCAACCATAAAGGATTGCCCCTACAATATTTGGTGATATGTAGGGGCAATCCCTTGTGGTTGCCCTTGTGTAGGGGCAATCCCTTGTGGTTGCCCTTCGTATCTAAAAAGTAAAACGAGCCGGTGTCGGTGCTCCTAACAAAGGGGGTAACGATGTTTCAAACAAAACCTCAGTATCCAAATTGTTTCCAACCACACGGTTGATCAACCATGCCTCCATCACCGGTTCATCTCCGACAATCGCAAACAATCCTCCTCCCTCTTTCAGTTGTTCCTGAAAATGTGATTGTAGCAATGGAACCGAGCCCGTGAGTACAATTACGTCATAGTGAGTATCAGTATTCCAACCATTGATGGCATCGCCAACTTGTAAAGAAACATTGTTAATATTCAAAGCGTTAAGTTGGTCTTGGGCGGTTTCGACTACATCAGCAAAAATATCCACACTATCAACATGCCTAGTTGATTTTGCTAACAACGCTGTCAGATAGCCACTACCAGTCCCGATTTCTAACACCGTATCTTTGGGGGTGAGCATTAGGGCTTGTAGTAAACGCCCTTCGAGTTTGGGGGACATCATAACTTGATCGTGTGGTAATGGAATATTGGTGTCAGCAAATGCCAATTGACGATAATCTTTGGGGACAAAATCTTCTCTTGGCACTTCAGACATTAAATCCAATACCCGTTGATCAAGTACTTCCCAAGGGCGGATTTGTTGTTCAATCATGTTAAAACGGGCTTGTTCAATGTTCATATTGCTTTTTCTTAATTAACAGCGTTGCGGTATAATTAT
>Ga0233403_10001086_pt1 | contig 12807 bp, 1 predicted proteins | sample Na_oxic_1_MG_FD_179866 | JGI IMG/M metagenome (GOLD analysis project Ga0233403, IMG submission 179866) | Seawater microbial communities from Saanich Inlet, British Columbia, Canada - Na_oxic_1_MG | ecosystem: Environmental > Aquatic > Marine > Inlet | place: Canada: British Columbia | collected...
GAGAGGTGCTTGCTCGGTTTCAGACAATTCCGTCAAATCCGTGACAAAAAGTGGGTTATACACGGGATTGAGTTGTACGGTTGCCTCACCATTTTCCACGGGAAAACAACAACGTAAGCTGTCGTGACGTTCGACTAAAGTGATCAAAGCGCGTTGCAACGCGCTTTCATTGAGTTGGCCGCAAAGACGTAAGGCCGCCGGTATATTGTAAGTCGCACTTTGCCCTTCTAATTGATTTAAAAACCACAATCGTTGCTGAGCAAAAGACAGTGGAAATACATGACTTTCGCGAGAAAGTGGTTGTATGAGTTCAGAGGTACTGGTATTCCATGACGGATTAGCTTTAAGAAACACTAAAATTTCTGCTTTGCGTTCGCGCAACTGGGTCAGCAATTCCGTTGTGATAGTCTCCTCAGGTGCACTGTAGCGCAAGGCATTGTCTTCAAGCCAAAGTTTGATATCCAAATCACCGAGATAAGCTAAAAATTCTTTAAGGGTTTTCATAATTCTCCTTCCACGCGCTTACCTTTGTTTTCACTAGGTAACGCCATTAAGTTTTGTCGCATCATTGAGAGCGTTTCTTCTAAATATCCAGCAATACCAGCTATGGTGGGTTTTTCAAATAGTATCTGGAGAGGCAGTTCCACTTGATAAATTTCGCGCACCTGAGAAATAAGCCGCGCACCCAATAAAGAATGGCCTCCCGATTTAAAAAAGTTATCATGAACACCAATTTGTTCGATACCCAACGCTTTAGACCAAATCTTAGCTATTTCTACCTCCTTATGGGTACGAGGAGCTACAAACGCTTCTTCTGATAATTGGTTATTTACTGGTAAATTAAACAATGTTCGGCGGTCAACCTTACCATTAGGTGTCAACGGCATCGTTTCCAGTGGTATAAATACCGATGGAATCATATAATCTGGTAACCGTTCTGTCAGAAAATGGTATAATTCAGTACTTTCAATAGTTTGCTCTTGATATGGCACAAAATAAGCAACTAAACGTTGCTCTGCTTTTAAATCTTCAGGAAAAATGACGGCACTTTCTCGTACTGAAGTATGTTGTCCTAAAACGGCTTCTATTTCACCAAGTTCAATACGAAAGCCTCTCAGCTTGACTTGATGATCTAGGCGGCCTAAGTATTCTATATTACCATTGGGAAGCCAACGAGCTAAATCACCCGTTTTGTAAAAGCGTTGCCGGTTGCCAAACAATTCAATTTCAGTAAATTTTTCGTTTGTTAGGTTGGAACGGTTGAAATAACCGCGTGCTAAACCAACTCCGCCAATATGAAGTTCACCGGGTACACCAAAGGGGGCCGGTTTTTGATAACGATCTAAAATGTAAACTTGGGTGTTATTAATGGGCTTGCCAATAGGGATAGTATATTTTTCTAATAGTTCTTCTTCTAGTTCTTCTTCAGCAAAGCTTGTTGACAATCGTGAGAACGACAGTTTGTCCACGTTAGAGATTCCCTGTTCATCAACCTGAACTTTTCCATTTTTTTGATGCCCCGTTTCAATATATTTAGCAGCTATCGTTAGTTGATCTTCTAACACGAAGTCAATATCTTGGTAAGTCGTTAAAGGATTAGCTAATACTGCTCTTTCTACCTCAATAGGTAAAGATTTTCCATAACTTGTAAATAACTGGGTTCTGGATAGAAAAGACCTCCCTTCTTGAAATTGCCTCTCTTGTAACCGTATATTTGCTTCGTTGATACGTAAGTTATCCTCTTCTGTCAAGAGCCTGTTATTTTGCTTTTTTCTAAACTTTGTTGGTATGTACCGGAAGTTAACGATATTGAGTTCGGGTTCTCTCATCAGTTCAAAGGCCTCATTTTTATTGATCAGATCCTTTAAGTACTGAGCCTTATCTATTCCTTCATCTATAAGTTTCGCATAGCCTTGTTTCCCAATTAAATGAAACGCAGCATGTAAACACATAGATAAAGAAGATCTAGAACCTTCTGGTGAATATTGACCAAAATCATAACCTCCCTCACGAGCTTGATAAGCAGCTGGGGTAGAAATGGCTTTGACACTATCAGGTTGACGAAATAAGCAAAAACTAACACCCATAGGCAAATAAAGTTGTTTATGTCCACATATGGTTATTGAATCGGCCCTTTCAATTCCTTTTAATTTACCCTTATGTTGTTCGGAAAATATCACTGGAGCTCCCCAAGCACCATCAACATGAAAATGAATATGACAGGTCTTTGCTATCTCAGCCATTTCTTCTAATGGATCGATATTTCCCGTTTCAGTAGCTCCAGCAATGCCAATCAGAGCAAAAATACACCACTGTTTCTGGCGACATTCCTCTATACGCCGCTGAAGAGCAACAATATCCATCTTACCGTTTTTATCCTGATCAACATAAATTATATTTTCCATTCCCAAGCCTAACAACGAAGCTGCCTTTCTCATGGAGTAATGCATGAGGCGAGAACCCAAAAAAACGATATTTTTATAGTTATAATACTTTAGGGCAGCACTTAACCCAGCTTGAGCAACTCCTAAAAAGCTTTTATCCGGAGGTAAGGCAAGATTGCGAGCAATCCAGAGAGCCGATATATTTGCCATTGTCCCTCCTGAAACCGTTATGCCTAAACTATTTCCGGACTGTTGAGCATACTGATTATAGAAGGATTCAGAAAAATCATAAAAAGCATGATGGAACATAGCCATAGCTTGCCTTTCCATAAAAACAAGAGATTTAGACGTTTCCACTTTCACCATGTTTTGATTCATTCTCGAAACAAGGTCTGTTAACTCATAATTGAAAGAAGGAAGTGCCGAGGTCATGTGCCCAATAAAACGAGGTGACGAAGTATTGACTAGATAAGGCAGTATATTCTTCTTTAAATACGCATAATACTTCTCCTGCTTTTGAGGAAGTAAAGGGACCCCTTGACTTTTAAAGGCTTGCTTTAACGCCTCAAGCGTAACGAAGGGTGTGGTAATGGTGTCTTGAGGTAAATGTTCTTCTAACGATATAAAAGAATTTGAGAACTTACGTTCCGGTGAAAAATAGTTTAAGATGTTGAGTATATCTTGGCGTTCTACCTTGTAAGCCATGACATCAGCGCTGACTTCTGAAGAACCATAGATGTTCCATAAATGCCCCTCTGGTATTTTTTCATAAAACCGTTTGACTAAGTGAGCCGGTAATGCTTCCCCAGTGCAAAACCAATATTTTATTGACACCAGCTTCTGTAATAACCTGTCACCTTGCTCTAAAATAGCTCTCAACAAAGAAGGCACTAGGACGATTCGGGCGACTTTATACTTAGATAGTATGTCAATCATGCCAACAATATCCCGTGTATTTTCTTCAGTCAACAAAACTAAAGAAACACCTTTTAACAAGGGAGAAAATAATTCTGCTACATGGTCAACGAAATTTATGGAAGTCCGATGACAACAGACTTCTTGTGCATCAAAGGGACTGGTATGCCACATCCATGTCAACCGATTAACCATTCCTTTGTGAGTACCTAACACGCCTGTCGGTTTACCGGTAGAACCCGACGTATAAATTATATAAGCCAAATTATCTGGCCCAATTTTTTTCACCGGATTTTCCCCAGAATCAGCCGTAATATTTTCCCATTCAGTCTTTAAATCAACCGTCATAGCTGTCGATGCTGGCAACCGTTCCAGCAAATTACTTTGGGTTAACAACACTGGCACTTGACTATCTTCCAACATAAATTGTAGCCGCTGCGGCGGGTAATTTGGATCAAGCGGTACATAAGCCCCACCAGCTTTTAAGATTCCTAACAAACCAATGACCATTTCCAAAGAACGCTCAACACAAATCCCGACTAAGGTTTCAACTCCAACCCCCAACCTCATTAGGTAATGGGCTAATTGATTAGCTCTGGTATTCAGTTCCAAATAAGTCAATTGTTGTTCTTCAAAAATTAGCGCAACATTTTCTGGATAAATCGAAACCTGTGTTTGAAATAAATCTACCAAGGTTTTTTCATTTGGATACTCGGTTTGGGTTTGATTCCAATCCATAAGTTGTTTTTTCTCAGTTTCGGTAAGCAAAGGTAATTGAGAAATCACTTGTTTCGGGTTATTGATAATACCTTCTAATAAAACTCGAAAATGTTCGGCTAAAAGGCTGATCGTGTTGGGACGGAATAAATCTGTGTTGTATTCCCAATCACAGAGTAAAACCTCGTTGACCTCCGTAATACTTAGGGTCAAGTCAAACTTGGCTATGGCAGTTTCTTGTTCAAGGAAAGAAGCCTTTAAACCTGCTAGATCAAATTCTTCCAGCGGAGCTTCTTGTAAAATGAACATCACTTGAAACAGTGGTGAGTAACTCAAACTGCGTGAAGAATTCAGTTGTTCAAGCAGATATTCAAATGGAATGTTTTGATGGGCATAAGCTTCAAGTGCCGTTTGTTTGACTTGTTTCAGCAATTCATCAAATGTCTTGTTTTCCTGAATTTGGGTACGTAAGACTAGGGGATTGACAAAAAAACCAATTAAATCTTCTGTTTGGCGGTGAGTACGATTGGCAACAGGACTACCTACAACCAAATCATTTTGCCCACTGTAACGAGACAACAACACATTAAAGGCTGCCAATAATGTCATAAAGATTGTCACATCATTTTGTTGACTTAATTGCTTAATCCTGAGCAAAAGTTCTTGAGCTAAAGTACTTTGTAGGCATTTACCTTGGTAGCGCATCACGGCCGGACGTGGGTAATCTGTGGGTAATTTCAACAATTCCGGTACGCCAGCGAGTTTATTGCTCCAATAAGCGAGTTGCTGTTCTAAGACTTGCTCTTGTAAGCTATTTTTTTGCCAAGCGGTATAATCCGTGTATCGAATGGGCAATACAGGTAATTTTGGTTCATAATGAAGAGCATAAGCACTATATAACTGACTCCAGTCCCGAATCAGCACCCGAAGTGACCAACCATCACTCATGATGTGGTGCATATTGCAGAGCAAAACCTGTTCCTGTTCACTGAGTTTAAGCAGATGCATACTTAGAAGAGGACCCGTACTCAAATCAAAAGGGGTTTGAGCGTGTTTGCTAATCCATTCTGTCACGAGACGTTCTTGTTCGGTTTCAGAAAATTCCGTCAAATCCGTGACAGTGAGTGGGTTATACACTTGAATAATTTGTACGGTTGCCTCACCATTAACCACTGGAAAACAATAACGTAAACTGTCGTGACGTTCGACTAAAGCAGTCAAAGCGCGTTGTAACACCGTTTCATTGATTTTACCTGAAAGATGCAAGGTAGCAGGTATATTGTAAGTCGCACTTTGCCCTTCCAATTGCGCTAGGAACCATAACCGTTGTTGAGCAAAAGAGAGTGGAAATACAACATGACTTTCGCGAGAAAGTGGTTGTCTTAGTTCAGAAGTACTGGCATTCCATGACGGATTAGTTTTAAAAAATTCTAACATTTCTGTTTTACGTTCGCGCAACTGTGTTTGCAATTCAGTCGTTATAGTACCCTCAGGAGCGCTGTAACGCAGAGCATTGTTTTCAAACCAAAGTTTGATATCCAAATGACAGAGATAAGCTAAAAATTCCTTAATTGTTTTCATCATAATTCTCCTTCCACGCGCTTGCCTTTGCTTTCACTAGGTAACGCCGTTAAGTTTTGTATTGGGAGCATTTCTTCTATATATTCAGCAATACCAGCCACGGTAGTTTTTTCAAATAGTACGTGGATGGGCAATCCTATACGACAAACTTCGCGCACTTTAGAAATGACTCGCGTGCCTAACAGAGAATCACCGCCAAGTTCAAAAAAATCATCATGGATTCCTATTGATTCAATTCCCAACAGTTTTTGCCAAATCTCCGTCACGGTTTGCTCCATAGAATTACGGGGTTTCACATAATCATTTGACAAATGGGGTCTTGTATGCTGTTGAGACGAATCTTCTGACTTGGATTTTTCCGGCAGTGATTCTGATTTACTTATCCATTGGTCTATTCTCGTTTGCAAATGACCTGTAGAAACCACTAATTGGTTAACCTGAGAACTGGATAAAATCCGTTCAAAAGCTTCAACACCTTCGGTTGATGTTATCGCTAATTCTAATAGTGTCGCTCCAACAGAGGTACTTGGTTTAGTGTCATTTTCAAATCGCCATCCATCCCAATTGACACTAAACCATGGGGCTTGGCTGGTTTGATTATGCCAAATTGTGAAGGCATCCATAAAAAGATTTGCAGCCGAATAGGACGAAAATCCTAACCCACCTAAAATTGATGATAATGAAGACATGAGTAAACAAAAATCCAAGTTTTTATTCTGTAACACTTTTTCTAAAACTAAAGTACCATAAACTTTGGATTGAAAATGTTGCTCACAATAGACTTTATCCGTTGTTTCAACACCATTATTTCCAAGAATCCCAGCAGCGTGAATTACCCCATTAAGTATTCCAAACCGTTCCTCGCCACTTGTTATCACCTCTTGCATTTGTTGCAAATTGGCCACATCGGCACAAGCCAGCCAAACTGAAGCACCATACTCTTCAAGTGTTTGCAATTTTCTAATTTTAAAGCTAATGCTATCTTGTTCATCATGAGTAACCAACCACTCTTCCCACAGGTTGCGCTTGAGAAAAGCAGAACGTCCCGTCAGAATCAGTTTAGCCCGCACTGTTTTTGCCAGATATTCTGCCAATACCAATCCAATTCCTCCCAAGCCACCCGTAATCAGATAAGTTCCCCTTTCTCTTAGTCGTGGCGTTTTGTTTATTGGTTTACTTAACTTGATTGGTTCAAAAGTTGGTATCCAACGGTACATACCACGATAGGCAACCATTTTATCAACCGTTTGGGTAGTCAGTTCAGCGAGTAACCACTCAATGAGTTTCTGCTCAATTTCAACTTTTGAGGATGCTATAACCACATCAATATGACGACAATGAATATTTGGATATTCTTGCCCAATTACCTTAATCGGACCAAGTAATGTCGCTTTTTCTGGAGACAATGTTTCTTCACCAGTGACGGCTTGCATATTATTTGATATGACCAAAAGTTGAAGTTCATCAGTCGTCTTTTGTTTACCAAGTGCTTGAGCTAAAAATAGCAAACTATAAAATCCCAATGATTGGGTTTTTTCAGTCCGTTCAAGAACATGCTCCCAATCTTTCTCCAGATGGAAGTCAAGTTCTGAGTTCTCATCATCATTAGATGTGATAGACCAGAAGTGAACAATTTTTTTGGGTTCTTGTTTAACGGTTTGAAGTTGGTTAAGTAATGCCTCATAATCTTCCGGTTGATTAGGATTGAGGGTGTAATTATTCTTACTTAGCTGAGTAAATTTCGAGCCAACTGTTACTATAATGATCTCTTGATCCCCCCCTTGTTGGAGTCTTTTGACCAGTTGGAGACCCAAGCCATAAGTATCAATAAATACCAACCAACAGGAAGGAGCCAATTGTTCCACCTGTTCCAGCTGCAATTTTAAGGGTGCTGAAAACTTCCACCCCGGCAAATAGAACCAATCCGTAATATCAGGTTTCTTGCCCAATGATGTTCGATGAGTCTTAATTTCGTGTAGAGAAGGCTCAATCCAGTAACGCTGCCGGTCGAAAGAATAAGTTGGCAAAGGCAACCGTTGACGGGGTTGTTGTACATAAAAACCGTCCCAATCTATTACCACACCCGCCTGCCACAATTGTCCAACAGCCTGTAATAAGAAAGCGATATCATCCTGCTCAAGCGTCGCCGGGCGCAACGAATTGAAAACCAAGGACGCATTATGTTGGCGCGCTAAGGTCGCCAAGGCCCGCCCCGGCCCAATTTCTAAATACGCATACTCCTTATTTGCCAACAGCATCTGTAACCCCTCAGAAAAGCGTACCGTTTGCCGTAAATGTTGACACCAGTACTCGGGGTCAGTGGCTTGGGTTGCGTTCATCCATGTGCCATTGAGATTGGCAAGGTAGGGTATCTGCGGCGGATTCAAGTTCACTTGGGCCAAGTGCTTTCCAAATGCTGCTAAAATGGGTTCCATCATCCTCGAATGGAACGCATGTGAAGTCTGCAAACGTCGGCATTCGATGTGTTGTGCTTCCAATTGGTTAGCTAGGGTTTCAATCGCTGTCGTGGTGCCGGATACGACACACAAATGAGGAGCGTTATGTGCGGCTAATGACAACTCCTGGGTTAACCAGGGTTGAATTTCCTCAACGGATAATCGCACACTCAGCATCGCACCGGTTGGTAGGGATTGCATTAAACGACCCCGTATTGCCACCAATTTCAAGGCCTCTTCCAGTGAGAACACGCCTGCTAAACAAGCGGCGACATATTCCCCAATACTGTGACCTATCATCGCAGCGGGTTGCACCCCCCAAGCCATCCATAATTGGGCTAAGGCGTATTCAATCACGAATAACGCCGGTTGAGTGATGGCCGTTTGTTCAAGCTGTTGTTTAATTTCAGTCGTTTCAGAACTTGGATAAAGCACTTCACGCAAATCAAGATTTAGATGCGGTTTCAGGAGTTCAGCACACTTATTTACCTGTTCACGAAAGATGGCTTCGTGTTGGTAAAGCCCCAATGTCATCTTGACATATTGTGAACCTTGCCCGGAAAACATGAAGACGACTGGTCGCTGTTCGGCTTCTTGGATTTGCGTGAATAGACGCGCCGGTTCACTATTGTTCAAAATACTTGATGCATCATCCAAGGTCTGACTGACTAACATGCGACGATGGGCAAAACGTTTCCGGCCCACACTGAGTGTATAAGCAACTTCCGTTAACTTCAGCGTAGGATAGTGTTGAAGATGTTGGGCCAAACGAGTCGTTGCCGCTTCCAAGGCAGATTCAGTTTTCGCTGAGAGCACCAGTAGTTGCCACGGTCGATTATCGCCACTTTGGTTTTTTACTGACGGAACCGGCGCTTCTTCCAACACAACATGGGCATTAGTGCCCCCGATGCCAAAAGCACTTACGCCAGCATGGCGCGGCGCATCCTCTGCTAACCATGGGGTCAGTTGAGTATTTACAAAGAATGGACTATTGGCAAAATCAATTTGCGGATTCGGTTGTTCAAAATGCAAACTGGGCAGCAACATCTGATGCTTTAACGCCAATACCGTTTTGATCAAACCCGTTACCCCGGCGGCGGTATCCAAATGACCCACGTTGCTTTTCACCGAGCCAATGGCACAAAAACCTTGTTTCTGCGTGTGTGCCCGATAAGCTTGCGTCAGTGCCGCTATTTCAATCGGATCGCCTAGGGTTGTTCCTGTACCATGTGCTTCTATATAGCTAATTGATTCATAATTAATACCGCGCATCGCTTCGGCAATGACCGCAGCTTGCCCGTCAACGCTCGGTGCCGTATACCCGACTTTTAACGCACCGTCGTTATTAATCGCTGAACCTTTGATAACGGCATAGATACAATCGCCATCAGCTAAGGCTTGTTCTAATCGTTTTAAGACCACAATACCCACACCACTGCCAGAAACGGTGCCAGAAGCTTTCGCATCAAAAGCCCGGCAATGACCGTCAACCGCTGAAATCATCTCTTCTTGATACTTATAACCGGTTGTTTGGGGAACACCGATTGACACACCGCCGGCCAATGCAATATCACATTCGCCATGGAGCACACTTTGACGGGCCAAGTGAAGGGCAACCAATGAGGTTGAACAAGCCGTTTGCACATCAATGCTCGGACCCTTGAGATTGAGTTTATAAGAGGTTCGCGTGGCCAAAAAATCTTTATCGTTACTGAGCATCAATTGATAGGAACCAACCGTCTCTAAGAGTTCTTCATGCCCATACAAATTACGAAACAAATAAGTATTTAGCCCAATGCCAGCAAAAACCCCCGTACTTTCCGAAAGGTGTTCCACATTGTAACCCGCGTCCTCAATGGCTTCCCACGCACATTCAAGAAACAGGCGTTGTTGGGGATCCATGATTTCCGCTTCTCGTGGCGATAAGCCAAAAAAGGCGGCATCAAATAAATCAATATTCTCCAAAGCACCATTAGCCTTGACGTAATTGGGATGGTTTAATAACGCACGATCAATCCCGGCCGCTAGTAGTTCTTCATCCGAAAAGAAGGTGATTGATTCAACACCATCACACAGATTTTGCCAAAAAGTCTCAATATTGTTTGCACCCGGAAAACGACCCGCCATCCCAATAATCGCAATATCTTTATTGTCAGATACTTGCGATGTTTTTATAGCTGATGAGGTATTTTGGGTATTATCTTGGGTTAAATACTTTGCCAACGCATGGATAGTAGGATACTGAAATAGTTCAACCATTGACAGGGATTGCCCAAAAATTGTCTGTAACTCGTTATGCACACGCACCATCAGTAATGAATGACCGCCTACATCAAAGAAATTGTTATAAATACCCACTTTTTCCAGTTGCAGCACCTTTTGCCATACTTGAGCAATATTCTGTTCAACTTCTGTTTGAGGGATGACATAATCAGCTAGGATGGCTAAGTCCGGATCTGGCAACGCCTTGCGGTCAATTTTTCCATTCGACGTTAAGGGTAGTTGGTCTAACACTGTGAAGCTAGCTGGCAACATATATTCGGGCAAACGGGCTTTGAGCCAAGTACGCAAAATGTCCGCCACTTCAATAATCGGCATCGTTAAGGTAACATAAGCGACTAAACGAGGTTGGTCTTCTTTGTTATAAACCACTACCACGGTTTCTTTAACCGCTTCGTGTTGGCTTAATACGGCTTCAATTTCGCCTAATTCAATGCGGAAGCCTCTCAGTTTGACTTGATGGTCAATACGACCTAAATATTCGAGGTTACCATCAGGGAGTAGACGGGCTAAATCTCCTGTTTTGTATATCCGTTGACGTTTGCCAAATATTTCGATCTCAAGGAATTTTTCGGCAGAAAGTTCGGGCCGGTTGAGGTAGCCTCTGGCTAATCCGTGACCGCCAATGCACAGCTCACCGGGGATGCCGATAGGGTTTAATTGCAAACTGGAATCCATCAAATAAATCCGGTATCCCTGCACTGCTTTTCCTATGGGTATTTGACGTTCAGATTTATCTGCTTGAATAAAGGGATAGAAAGTGGCGCAAATTGTCGTTTCCGTGGGACCATAACCATTAATGATATTTACTTTCGGTGATAAATCACGGTAACGTTGCATAAGTCCCTGTTTTATTGGTTCGACACCAATGAGTAAACGTTGCAAAGTCACTTCAACAGAACGTTTTTCTAGTTCATTGACAACCTGTGCAAGTAAAGCCGGTGGGATATATATGCAATTGATTTGTTGATTAAGCAAATAATCCACAAAATTGATTGGATGAATCAGTAATTCTAAATCAACAATATGTAAAGTACCTCCAAAACACAAATTGATGAAAAATTCCCAGACTGAGACATCAAAAGAAAATGGGCAAACTGATATGCCCCGTAAAGGGTATCTAACCGGAGCAACCTGTTCAAAACCGTATAACATTGCTAATACGTTATGATGTTCAACCATCACGCCCTTAGGCATCCCAGTCGAACCCGACGTATAAATCACATAAGCCAAATTCTCAGCCCCGCTTTGTCTCACCGGATTTTCCCCGGAATAACCCGCCAATTTTTCCAAATCATTATCCAAATCAACAACTTTGACGGTTGAAACTGGCAACCTTTCCCGCAAATGACTTTGGCTTAACAATACTGCTACTTGACTATCTTCCAACATAAACTGCAAGCGTGGCAGCGGATAATTCGGGTCAAGTGGCACATAAGCACCACCTGCCTTCAAAATACCCAACAAACCAATCACCATCATATCAGAACGCTCAACACAAATACCCACTAAGGTTTCAGCACCCACCCCCAAAGTCATCAAATCATGTGCTAACTGATTGGCTTTCGTATTCAGCACCTGATAGCTGAGTGCTTGCCCTTCAAAAACCACCGCAATATTTTCCGGCGTTTTCTCAACCTGCGCTTGAAATAAATCCACAATCGTTTGGTCTTTGGGATAATCGGTTTTCGTTTGGTTCCAAGCCAGCAATTGTTGTTGCTCTGCTTCGGTTAACAGAGATAATTGAGAAAGCAATTGTTCTGAATTATTGACAATGCCCTCTAACAAGATTTGGAAATGTTCGCTCATTCGGGCGATGGTTTCCCGGCGGAATAAATCCGTATTATATTCCCAACGACACCATAATTCCCCCTTCGCTTCCAAGATACTTAGCGTCAGGTCAAATTTAGCAATACGACTTTCTTGTTCAAGGAAAGATACCTTTAAGCCAGCTAAGTCAAATTCTTCTTGCGGCGCATTTTGTAAGACGAACATGACTTGAAACAATGGCGAATAACTCAAACTCCGTGAGATATTCAATTGTTCAACCAGATATTCAAAGGGAAGGTCTTGATGGGCATACGCTTCCAGCGCCATTTGTCGGACTTGGATTAGCAAGTCATTAAAGATTTGGTTGTCTTGAATTTGGGTACGTAACACGAGGGTATTAACAAAAAAACCAATGATATCTTCGGTTTGGTGGTGGGTACGATTGGCAATCGGAATACCCACAACGAGGTCATTTTGCCCACTGTAACGAGACAGCAACACTTTAAAGGCCGCCAATAACGTCATAAAGACCGTCACTCCCTGTTGCTGACTTAACTGCTTAATCCCTCGCGTGAGATCGATATCCAAAGTACTTTGTAGGTATTTACCTTGGTAGCGCATGATAGCCGGACGTGGATAATCCGTGGGTAATTTCAGTAATTCTGGGATACCCGCGAGTTTCTCGCGCCAATAAGCGAGTTGCT
>Ga0233403_10001087_pt1 | contig 12803 bp, 11 predicted proteins | sample Na_oxic_1_MG_FD_179866 | JGI IMG/M metagenome (GOLD analysis project Ga0233403, IMG submission 179866) | Seawater microbial communities from Saanich Inlet, British Columbia, Canada - Na_oxic_1_MG | ecosystem: Environmental > Aquatic > Marine > Inlet | place: Canada: British Columbia | collected...
GTAAACCTGACTCTATTCCTTTCATGCGCCGTTCTTTGGAAGGTAAGAATTACCGAGAATTAGTGAATGAAACTAACCACAATGACTACGATCTATTGGTGATGGGGGCGAAGGGCGTGGGCGCGATTGCGGGTAGTCGTTTGGGGACTGTCTGTGGGCGGGTGGTACGTCGGACAAATATTGATACTATAGTAATTAAAGAGCCGCAGCGTAATCTTGCCGAAGGGCCTATCGTGGTTGCAGTGGATGGTTCTACCCGAGCTTATGGTGGCTTATTGACGGCTCTTTCCCTCGCTAACCATTGGCATGTTCCCGTAACAGTGGTAGCAGCTTTTGATCCTTATTATCATTATGTCGCTTTTAATCGGATTGCCGGGGTACTTTCCGAAGATGCTAATAAAGTCTTTAAATTCAAACAACAGGAAAAATTGCACGAAGAAATTATTGATTCTGGATTAGCTAAGATTTATCAGGGACATCTCGAAATTGCCACAAGCGTGGCTCAAGAGCATGACATGATGGTTGAAACCGTTTTGTTGGATGGTAAGCCTTATGATGCTATCGAAAAATATTGTCATAAAGTAAATCCATCCCTATTGGTTATTGGTAAACTTGGTATTCACGCTGATCCAGAATTAGATATTGGTGGCAATGCTGAAAATTTGCTACGCAATGTAAACTGTGCGGTGTTACTCAGTCAGCGTCAATATCAACCTCATCTTGATTTAGTCGCAGATGTAACAACTACTTGGACTGAGGAGGCGGAAAAACGTATGGAACGAGTTCCCTCGTTTGTGCGTAATATGGCACGTTTAGCTATCTTACGCTATGCCCAAGAACATGGTTATACTGTGATTACCGAGCGTGTTGTTGAAGATGCTACTGCCAAATTGATGCCTCATTATGCCAAACAAGCGATTGGTGAAATTGTAACTGCCTTTGATAGTGGTGAACTTAAATCTTCTTTGGAAAATGAGGAACATCCAACAGTTGACATTATAAGCCAAAACCACTAAAATGACCAAAAATACCAAAAAGGTTATTTTATGTACAAATCAACCGGTTTTTTGAGCCTTAGAATATTCAGTAACAAACGAAACTATCCAGAATTGGATAAAGGAGGGTAAATTTGATAAAGTCAAGAAGACCAAAGGAGGGCATTACCGAGTATGGGTTGACGAGCCAATTGTCACTATTCTCTACGCAAGAGTCTCAAGTGCTTCACTGCAAACTTCTTTGGCAAGACAAGAACAATTGCTCAAAGACAAATATCCAGAAGCAACATTTATCTCTGACATTGCCTCCGGTTTTAACCAAAGTAGACGAGGTTATAAAACCATTTTGGAGTCCGCTATCTTTGGCCCTCCACAACATCTTGTGGCAACCACATCAGATAGAATTACCAGAACCGGCTTTCAACTTATCAAATGGCTCATCGAATTACCGGGTGGAAGTGTCGAGCTTTTGGAAGAATCAGATAATTCCGAACAATTTGACACCAAAACCCTTATTGCTTTCATTACAAGCGCAATCAACTCTCATTACGGAAAACGAAGCGCAAATAGACGTAGTAACAAGCAAAAAGATTAGAATTTATCCAAAAAATGAGGCATTATGGTTTGATTCTCTGAATCTTTATCGTCGAGCTTATAACTTAACGATTGAATTTATGATAAAAGGACGTAAACCATCTGTTGAATTTAGAACTCAAATCTGTGATTGGTGCAGAATAGAATGCTTCGATAATGATGTCACATTCAATAGCAATTTGATTCAAGCAGCTTATCGAAAAGCTTGTGATACTCGCACTGCGGTTATCAAAAAAAGAGTTAACGGTAAAAAAGCTGAGTTGTCATTTATGTCAAGAATGGCTCCTCAGCAATATTTTGTTGCACCAAGATTGTCACCTAAAAAACAAATATTCCCAAATATATTAAAGGGTTGTATTTGGACTGAAAAGGTATCAGAAGATGCGATAGGTAAAACCGTAATTGTTACCTATACCAACGGCCAATGGTTTGCAAATGTTAAATTTGTTCAACCAATACAACAAGCAGTTAGTAAAGAATTATCTATTGTTGCACTTGACCCGGGCGTTAGAACTTTTCAAACTGCTTTTAGTGTTGAGGAAGCCATTAGTTATGGAGACCAGTTCGTTAATGATAAGTTAGTTCCATTGATGTCAGAATTGGATAGACTTTTATCTGAACGTGATAAACTTCATAACGAAGATAGGTCATTGCAATGGGTTAAAGATAGATTGAAAAATCTCAATCGGAGAATTCATTTGGTAAGAGCCAGACACCAAAATTTGGTGGAAGACTTACATAGGCGTGTAGCAAATGATTTAGTTATTAACCATGATGTAATTTTATTGCCTACTTTTGAAACCAAGCGAATGGTACAAAAAAGCAATGAAACTCGAAAACGATTCATCAGGCGTAAAACGGTTAGAGGTATGTTGGGATTGGCCCACTATAAGTTTAAACAAACGTTAAAGTGGATGGCTAAAAAGTATGGTAAAACGGTAGTTGACGTTAATGAATCTTATACTTCTAAAACCATGTGGGATGGTTCAATTCTCAAAAACTTGGGTGGGAAAGCTTCAATTCTTTTCCAAGGTAAAAGAGTGAACCGAGATATACATGGTGCTAGAAATATTTTGATTCGGTTTAAAACCTTGGTGATAGAAGTTTTATCACCCCAGGGAGCTTACCCCTTAAACATAACCAAAGCCGGATTTTGTGGTTTTGGCGTTTTCAAGTAAGAGATGATTTACATTGGCAAGCTGCTGCTCTTGCTAGGTTGATGCGAGTGCCGAAAGGTTTTATGCAGGATCGTGCTCGTGAGCGTATCGAAAAATATGCCCGTGAACAGGGTGTAAGGGAAATTACGTTGGAAATAGCTGAACAAAGTATTGAGTTGGCTCGTAAGGAAATGAAAAAATAACTACAAAGATTGTTTAATTTTTAAAAAATCGGAGTCCAAATCTGAAGGTTTGGATTCCATCGTTTGCCAAATCTGAAGGTTTGGATTCCATCGTTTGCCAAATCTGAAGGTTTGGATTCCATCGTTTGCCAAATCTGAAGGTTTGGATTCCATCGTTTGCCAAATCTGAAGGTTTGGATTCCATCGTTTGTGCCTCAGTACTTATATAAACAATCCTTGTCGTTAGCTTTATTATAAAAAATCCTTATAGTTGGTTGCCTTGCCAACCGGGAGCATAGTATGTTTTAATGCCCTCTCATTTTTAATGCCTAAAATTTGTGTTGGTATATTATAATATACTAATTTTTCTTAACAAGAGAATAAAGATATGACAAAAACTCAAATTGTCGCCTTTGCCATTGTTCCCATATTTTTTTTGGGGTCAACTGCCTCTGCCGACGACCACGCTCAACTTGAGTCAATGAAAACCGCAGTAGATACCTGTCTACCGGTGAAGCCACTCCCGTCCATATTGAGTCTTGACGACGCAAAAATGCTGGTTAAAGCTGACGCAAGCCCGCTATGGTGTAATCTTGTCAACAATTTGGGATATCTATGGCACACTCCAAAGTCAACGGTGAAATTGTCGTCAAATATGGAAAGAGCCATGATATATAGTCGTCGAACGGCTGTTATTGTTACAGATAGGTGTCTACAAAACAACGTCAGACTTAATTTCAGTCTGAAAAATCGTGTCCTCGCTTACGTGAATTACCAGCACAAATGTGAAAACAATGGTGACATGAAGGCGTGCGATATGGCTAGGAAAGTTGTACTAGACATGCTCTATGGTGGTTTAGGAAAAGATGCCAGAAATATGATGGTTAGACTCAGAAGAATACGGCAAAAGGGTAATAAAGCTTGCTCGAAAAAAGAAGAGATGGCGCAATACTGTAAAAGCATCAGCCTTAATGCCACAGTGTGTGAAAATCTCTAAGGTGTTATCTTCATAATGTGATTTTGATTGAGAGTGCAACGAGAGTACAACGAATTTTAAAAAAACAACGAATACAATAAGTTGACTATTCGTTGTGGGTTTTATAATTCGTTGTACTACATTCTGACGTAAAAATTTGAAGCGATTTTGTGTGTGTTTTCCACCTATTTTGAGGTTTACGCTCTCAATCCGATTTTTTTCAAAAATCGGATTTCTTTAGGAATGTGCGTGAAATAATTAGGGCAACCAAATCGGCGTGCCCCTACATTTTGCTATGATTTGTGGGGGCAATCACAAAGGATTGCCCCTACGTTTCCCAAGTTGTTTCATGCACGTTCCTTAATACCATCAAATATTTAGGATCACGATATCTTTAGCTATATTTTCTCCAGAGCGATGGCAGCTAAAATAGCCATAATTTTGTCTGGACTTTGAATGTAGTACTCAATTGTGTCAATGTAGAAATTAGTTGTGGTTAATTTTAGGAATTTCCAATTGGTTCCAGTGGATACGCAACCATAGATAGTTTCTATGTCATTATTTTTTCTAGCATTAAATCGTTGTGCGGCAACCATTTCAGAGCCACATTGTGGGATACCGCTTTTGATATTATCATTTTTGGCTTCAACCATTACCAAAACCGGCGCACTTAAACTGTATTGTTCTTTGGATTTAGAAATAATAAAATCGCAACGTCCATTCAGCCCCGGTTGTTTGTCAACGTTAAATTCAATCCCAGAGAATAAACTGATATCACTCAGGTTTAATTTTAACTCTGCCAACATTGGAGCAATTATTAATTCCGATCTCGCCTTTTCGGTATCAATAGCTAATGCCAATGGCATAAATTTCCCTAAAAACACCAGAAGTTCACTAGGCACTGTATAGTCTGGGATTTTAGAAAAAAGTTTTTGATCTTCAATAAATTCAAGCTGGAATTTTTCTTTTAAATCATCAATTGTGAAGTCGCTATAACTCATTTTTCAGTCCTCAAGATATATATAAGTAGTAGGTACACAAAAGTTTTTTAACATTTTTTACCGGCTCAAGAAATCCGATTTTTTCAAAAAATCGGATTTCTCCTCGAACTCAAAAATGTTAACAGATTTTTTTTACACTTTTTTACCGGCTCAAGAAATCCGATTTTTTCAAAAAATCGGATTTCTCTTAGAACTCAAAAATGTTAAAAGATTTATGTGTGCCTACTTATTATCATCAATTTCAAATCTATGAATAACAAAGAATTACTTGAAATTATCAAACAAGCTGCTAAACGTCAGGCGACAGTGCTTCATCTTTTTAATGAGGGATTAACTGCATTACCCCCGGAACTTTTTAAATTATCTCAGCTTGAAGAATTAGGATTAAGTAACTGTCCATAAATAACTTGCCCATTTGAAGTTATTTTAAAGTTACCCGCTTTAGTTCTTAGGAACTCCGTTAGGGGCGAAAATATAGGCACTCTTGTGATGCATCGAAAGTCCGAGACCCTGTGGTGAGTCATTAAACAAGTCTGATGGAAAGGCTAGTGTGGCTCTCATTTAAAACCGCTTACTAACATTAGCTAGGAGACCATTACCCGCGCAAGCGGAGTTAGGTAACAACTTATGCACACGAAGATAAGCCTATCACAAAGAGTATTTGTTTTAGATCATAATAAACAACAGTTGATGCCATGCCATCCGGCAAGGGCACGCAAGCTATTAAAAAATGGAAAGGCCGCAGTTTACCGATGCGACCCTTTCACTATCATTATGACGCACCGCGTAGGTGGTGATTTACAACCTGTAGAAATCAAGTTTGATCCAGGTAGCCGCACAACGGGCATTGCTTTGGTTGGGCATTTTGACCGTGGTTCAGAGGTGATTTGGGCTGGCAATCTAAACCATCGGGGGTCTCAGATAAAAAGAAATCTTAACTCAAGACGGGCAATACGCCGATCACGCAGAAATAGAAAGACTCGTTATCGGCCAGCACGATTTTTAAACAGACAGCGGCCAAAAGGTTGGCTCCCACCGTCATTACGGTCACGAGTTAATAACGTCAAAAATTGGATGATTAAGTTGGAACGAAAGGCACCACTCATTCAAATAGCAGTAGAGACCGTCAGGTTTGACACGCAAAAACTTCAAAAGCCGGAAATCTCTGGTGTCGAATATCAACAAGGTGAGCTTGCCGGCTATGAGTTGCGGGAATATTTGCTAGAAAAATGGGGCCGCCAATGTGCTTATTGTGGTGCCAAAAATGTACCGCTTGAAATTGAGCACATCCAAGCCCGTAGTAAAGGTGGTACTGACCGTGTGTCCAACCTGACTTTGGCTTGCATACCATGCAACTTCGATAAGGGCAATAAGGACATTAAAGATTTTCTGAAGCGTAAACCGAAGCGTTTGAAGAAAATTCAAGCGTTCGCTACAGCACCTTTAAGAGATGCCGCTGCTGTCAATGCTACTCGCTACGCGATTGGTAATGCCCTAAAAGGTTTTGGTTTACCTATTATTTTCTCAAGCGGTGGGCGAACCAAATTTAACCGTATCAAGCTAGGCTACTCGAAAGACCATTGGATTGACGCTGCTTGTGTTGGTGAAAGTGGCGGTAAAGTTGTTATTTCCCAGGCGATAACTCCTTTGATTATCACCGCCAAGGGACGTGGGTCAAGGCAGAAATGTAGTATGAATCAATACGGTTTTCCAAGAACAGGCCCCAAAAAGCACAAGCGAGTCAAAGGTTTTCAAACCGGAGATATTGTAAAAGCCATTGTGACGAAGGGGAAAAAGATAGGCACATACATTGGGCGTGTTATGGTACGAGCAAGTGGCAGTTTTGATATTGGTAGTGGCGAGGATCGGGTTTCTAGTATTTCATATAAATATTGCCAATTAATTGGCAATACAGATGGTTATGAATATTCGTGTCCAAGTAAAAACGATATTATTCTTCAATCTGGCTCAGAAAATCAACCAACATAAAGAAGGTTGAGCGAATAAAATGATTCCATTTTACCATCTGTAAAATGGGCAAGTTATTTATTGACAGTTCCTAAGTGGCAATCAATTAACAACTATACCACCTGCTATTGCGAAATTGTCTCAGCTCAAAGTGCTATATCTCAGCAATAATCAATTAACTGCCCTGCCCTCGGCAATAGGTAAATTGTCTCACTTGAAATTGTTATACCTGAGCGGCAATCAATTGGCGGCTTTACCGTCTTAACTCTCAAAGTTGTCTAGGCTTGAAGCCCTTTATTTAAATGACAACCAACTGATTGCATTGGATAAATCAATTTCAAGATTATCCCATCTTCTCATATTAAATCTTGATAAAAATTTACTGACAACGTTGCCAGCTCGAATGGGTAAGTTGTCTCACCTTGAAATGTTATATATTAAAGACAATCGACTAAACGTTTTACCACCTGAAATGTCCAAATTGCCTAATCTTAGGCAACTTTATTTGAGCGGTAATAAACTGACAGTTGACATTACAAACCAAAAACACTAAAATCACCAAAAACACAAAATGGTGATTTTTAGGTTATGTATAAATCAACTGGTTTTTTAGCCAAAGAATATTCTGTCACAAACGAAACTATCCAAAATTGGATAAAGGAGGGTAAGTTTGAGAAAGTCAAAAAAGGAGGGCATTACCGGGTGTGGTTTGACGAGCCAATTGTCACTATCCTCTACGCAAGAGTTTCAAGTGCCAAGCAAAAAACATCTTTGGCAAGACAAGAACAATTGCTCAAAAACAAATATCCATTCGCTCAATTTATCTCTGACATTGCCTCCGGTTTTAACCAAAATAGACGAGGTTATAAAGCCATTTTGGAATCCGCTATCTTTGATCCTCCACAACATGTTGTGGCAACCACTGAGAATAGAATTACCAGAACCGGCTTTGCTCTCATTCAGTGGATCATCGAACTATCAGGAGGTCGAATCGAACTTTTGGAAGAATCGGATAATTCCGAGCAATTTGACACCCAAACGCTTATCGCTTTCATTACTAGCTTCATCAACTCTCACTACGGAAAACGCAGTACAAGCAGACGTAATCACAAGCAAAAAGATTAGAATTTATCCAGAAAATGAAATTTTATGGTTTGGTTCTCTTAATTTGTATCGTCGAGCTTATAACTTAACGATTGAATTCATGCTAAAAGGACGTAAGCCATCAAGCGAATTTAGGACTCAAATCTGCGATTGGTGCAGAATAGAATGTGAAGACAATGATGTCACATTCAATAGCAATTTGGTTCAAGCAGCTTATCGCAAAGCCTGTGACACTCGTACTGCGGTTATCAAAAAAAGAGTTTGTGGTTGTAAAGCTGAATTATCGTTTATGTCCAGAATGGCTCCCCAGCAATATTTTATCGCACCGAGGTTGTCACCTAAAAAACAAATATTCCCTAATATTTTGAAGGGTTGCACTTGGACTGAAAAAGTCCCAATCGATGCCATTGGTAAAACGGTAGTCGTTACCTATACCAATGGTCAATGGTTCGCTTCTGTCCGATTTGTGCAACCGATAAATCAAGTAGTCACTAAAGAATTATCTATTGTTGCACTTGATCCGGGTGTAAGAACTTTTCAAACCGCTTTTAGTGTTGAAGATGCTATCAGTTATGGAGACCAATTCGTTAATGATAAATTAGTTCCATTGATGTCAGAGTTAGATAGGCTCGTTTCTGTTCGTGATAAACTTCTGGGCGGAGATAGGTCATTGCAATGGGTTAAAGACAGACTGAAAAATATTAACCGAAGAATCCATAAAATAAGGGCTAGACATCAAAATTTGGTGGCAGACTTACATAGGCGCATAGCTTATGATTTAGTGACAAACCATGATGTGATTTTGTTGCCTACTTTTGAAACCAAACAAATGGTACAAAAAAGCAATGAAACTAGGAAACGATTTCTAAGGCGTAAAACGGTTAGAGGCATGTTAGGCTTGGCACACTATAAGTTTAAACAAACGTTAAAGTGGACGGCTAAAAAATATGGTAAAACTGTAGTAGATGTTAATGAATCTTATACTTCTAAAACCTTGTGGGATGGTTCAATTCTCAAAAACTTGGGCGGGAAAGCTTCAATTCTTTTTCAAGGTAAAAGAGTGAACCGAGATATACATGGTGCTAGAAATATTTTGATTCGGTTTTTAACTAAGGTGATAGAAGTTTTATCACCCAAGGGAGCTTACCCCTTAGACATAACTAAAGCCGGTTTTTGTGGTTTTGGCGTTTTTCAGTAAGAGAGCTACCGTATGAATCTTACAAATTGTCTCAGCTAAAAAAGCTTACTTTGTTTGAAAATCCATTACCGATTGAACTAGCGTTTTTAAAATTAGTCAATCAACCGGCTAAAATTATCAACCGTTTGAATCGACAGATGTTGATGCAAAATTTAGAAAAGGAAAAAAGGTACAATTTAATAACTAACATAATAGGAACAGGATTGATAACCGTTTTTATAATTATTATGTTGTTTTTTTTGGCGGGGTAAGTTTGGTTTTAGGCGGGTGGGCAGGTGCATTCCCATTTTCACGGCTAAAAATGTTCCATAGGTTTCACCTATGGCTATTCACTAAAAATGTTCCATAGGTTTCACCTATGGCTATTCACTATTCACATTCAACCCCTTCGGGGTTAGGAATTTAGCGAAGATATAACCCTGAAGGGGTGAAACGTCAATAGCCATTGTTCCATAGGTTTCACCTATGGCTATTCACTTAACGAACTATGAATAAATGATGTCAAGCAATTCCTTAATCTTGTCAAGATTCTGTTCCCGGAAATGTTCGAGCATTTCTATTCCTTCGGCAGTCGCACTGACAAAAGTCAAAAAATAATATTCACCACACTTGGGCAAATGAGTGATATGAAAAATGCTTCCCTGTGAACCATCACCATTTTGGAAAACCACATAATCAGGTTGCCCGGCTTTAGGATAAACTTGTTGAGCCTTCTTATAGAAAGAAATCAAATCCCCTAAGTACACCTCAAAAGTTTTGGCTTCGACTTTCCTATTTGGTTTTGGAGTGCTCGCATACGCAACTCTTACCCTTTTAGCAGTGAAAGTAGAAAATATGACAGCATCAATCTCATTATCTTGATCCGCGATGGAATTGAATAATTTCAACAGTTCTCTTTCGGCATCTTGCTTTTCCACAATATAAACCTCTTGTTTTTCCATCTCATCATAAAAAGAAGAACTAGGGTTACCCGGCTCCAACCCAAGTTCTTCACTTGTTGGTATATCCGTTGGTTCGCCCTTCTTCACCATAATACCCTTGAAACCACTGATAACTTTGTTAAGGACATCCATAAATTTATCCTGTATTTCAGAAGGTACAAAAAAAATATCATTGCTACCGGTCACATTTCTAGGTAGCAATGGCTTAATCCATCGTTTTAGCTCATCAATGCTTTTCTGTTCAAATATTACTAGCTTATCTTGGCGATTAGAAAAGATGATTTCGCTAGGAAGACAAAGTTGAGCACAGCTTGTATCAAACCACACATCCTCATTTGCTTTGTAAAACACAATTTTCATTTTATTTATCCCAACAAATTGAGGAAATTTTTGTAAATGTCAAACTTTTTCATATTGGACACCGGATCCGGATTCACCTTATCAGTATAGTACTGCAAATTAGCATGATAAAATGCGAGAGGTATAACATTCATGGGACGTGTTACCTCTTTTTCGCTTCCTTGAGGAATCGCATTGATAAGCATATCCAAAAAAAAGCTATGTATATCATCATTACCACCACTGAGTAAATCATTACGGGCTAATTCCAATTCTTCTACCCAGTCTTGAAAATAAATGTAATCTCCTTTGGGTAATTTTGCCATTTTTTCCAATTCGTTAATGGAAATATTTTTTTCATCTTTCTTTTTGGCATTAAGAAACTTAAAAATAGCACTGGAGTCCTGAGTCTCTTCCAGTTCGGACGAAATTAACGCGACTGGACTAAAAACATGCATAAGAGGTGCAGTATTATTCTGCATAAATTGTTCTTCAATCGCGTTAGCAGTCGCAGATACTATTCTCGCATCAGCTTCCGAACCCGGTTTAAGTAAGTTTTCCAACTGTCTATAAACCCACAGAAACCAAACAGTTATACTGTCGCCATCATCTAACATTTTTTGGTAGCTCTCATAATACTTTTCATCATTGGAAAAAATATTACAAAAGTGATAATTAGTGTCGATAATAACACTTCCTAACTCTGGCAACTTGAGTTTTTTCTCAATCCCTTTGGTAGAGTCTTTGATTGTACCAAGCAGATCCGCAAACAAAGTTGGCGGATATAAACTAAATTGATTAGAGGGCCATCCAATGGCGTAATTTTTCTTTTCCGTTCTTAATGTTCTTCTTAATGAGGTAAACGTTTTTTGAACAACTATTTTGTCGGCACCAAATAGTTCAGTATCCTTAGCGGCATCGTGATTGATAATCATAGTTCGATCACGTCTTTTACTATCAAGTAGTATAGCAGAAACATCTGCATTCATCGCATTGAAATCAAGAGCTAAAGCACTGCTTTGTCCACGCGCAAGATTACGCGCTAAAATCATCAAGGTTAGCAAGGTTTTACCGACACCACCTTTACTACCTGTCACAATATGCCATTCCATATTTTAGCATTCCTCCAATGACTATCAAAAGAAAGTATTGCAACCATAAGCAAATCATTTCTTTTAGTACGATTTGTTAGGAGTTACGTTTTTATAACCCGGCGAATTTGGCGGTTTCTTGTTCCATATTCCCAACAAACGATCAAAAAAATGGATGAAAAATACCAGCACTAAAGAAAGTGCCACCCCAATCCAATACCAAGGAATATCACGAATCATTGAAAAAAATCCGCCTTTTTCCTTAACTTCACATGGTATGGAAGTATTTTTAACCGTAAACACCTTACACTCAAATTTTGGCTTATTTTGTTCATTGCCAATAAATTTAAACTTAAATGTAAAACGATTATTGTCTAAAAATTCAAAATGAAAATTGTCTTCATTGTATTTTTTTTCCAAAAAATCCTTTGACACCTTATAGGTATCAGGGGTGGTATTTGTAATCGGTTTTAAGTCAAATTCTGGATAGTGATCATATTGAAAACTCACTTGCTTCAAATTATCAGGTATAGGAAAAAGTTTGATCATATCAAGCAAATAATTTTCATCAGCAACAGCCCCCGTTACTACATAAGTGAATGTATCGGGTGTGGATTCCGATTTATCAAATTCTAAAACAATTGGTTTTTCTATTATAAAAGACTTTTCTAAAATATCAAACAATTGAACATAAGCAATTAGAAAACTTAACACAATACCCGCATATTCAAGTCTGAAATTTTTTCTGTGATGATTTCGCATAATGTTAACCATTCTCAACTGAATAATTATCCGGCTATTTGTAAGACATAAGATACAGATTTAAAGGTTGCCTGTTTGACAGGGTGATCAAAGTTGGAACGAATTTTAACATATTCCAGCAAATAATTTTGATCCAAATCTGCGCCGGTGAGTGAATCCGCAGATGTAATAATAACCGATTCATGGAGAATGTATTCACAAGTACTACTCCTGGATGATGTTTATGTAGGGTGGGCAAAGTCTTTTTTTTTGCCCACCGTTTAAGCTTAAGGTGGGCAAAAAATACCTTGCCCACCCTACATTTTGATTTGTGTATAACGATGAACTTAGTGATCAAATTTTCCTGCCGTCGCTTAATTAATTATCAAATATTTCTGTTTTCCCACTATCAAAAACTAAGAACTACAAGGATTGTATATAATAAAGGATTTATAAACCGGGTAGTGAGCGAGGTGGGTTTGTATTGAACATGCCATTTTGAATTACTGTTTAACA
>Ga0233403_10001088_pt1 | contig 12800 bp, 5 predicted proteins | sample Na_oxic_1_MG_FD_179866 | JGI IMG/M metagenome (GOLD analysis project Ga0233403, IMG submission 179866) | Seawater microbial communities from Saanich Inlet, British Columbia, Canada - Na_oxic_1_MG | ecosystem: Environmental > Aquatic > Marine > Inlet | place: Canada: British Columbia | collected...
CCGACTTTGTACCCCCACAAGCAATGAGCAATATTATGCTGCGACGATTGGTGGCTTAGGATTGACTGGCTTAATCACTTGGGCAGAAATTCAACTCAAGCACATTTATCACCGTGCCATGCAGACTGAATCAATCCAATTCATTGATTTAGAAGAGTTTTTTGAAATATCTATCCAATCTGATCAAGAATATGAATATACGGTGGCATGGATTGATTGTGGTTCTCAGGGTGCGAAACTGGGGCGGGGAATTTTTCTTCGTGGTAATCATATTGCTAAAGAAGACATACCAGCGAAATGGCACGCACCTTCACGCACTCTCACCATGCCTGTTGACTTGCCCAGTTTTGTGCTTAATCGCTGGAGCGTATCTGCCTTTAATTGGGTATATTACAATAAACAACGACAAAAAAGCGTCAAAAACCTGACAGATTATGATCCCTTTTTTTATCCCCTTGATGCCATTTTACAGTGGAATAGGCTCTATGGAAAACGGGGTTTTTTACAATATCAACTTGTCGTACCCTATGAAGATCATAAAATCATAAAAGACATCTTACAAACCATTGCGGCTTCTGGATTAAGCTCTTTTTTAGCCGTACTAAAAACCTTTGGTGATTTAGTCTCGCCGGGCATGTTATCGTTTCCGCGCAAAGGAGTCACTTTGGCACTCGATTTTCCCATTAAAGGTGCTGCTACGTTTGAATTACTTGAACGTTTAGATGAAAAGGTACGAGAAGCAAAAGGTGCCGTCTATCCTTGTAAAGATGCGCGTCTCTCTGCCAGAAATTTTCAAGCTTACTATCCCCAATGGATAGAATTTTCCCAATATATCGATCCCCATTTTTCTTCGAGCTTTTGGCGGCGTGTCACTGAATAAGTACAACGGATTTGCGGAATAAACGGATAACTGAATAACTGAAATGCGTAAAATTTTAATTATTGGTGCGACTTCAGCCATTGCTCAAGCCACCGCGAAATTATTTGCCCAAAAACATCATGCACTCTTTTTAGTTGGGCGCAATACCGATAAACTAGAAAGCATTGCCGCCGACTTAAAAGTATGGGGAGCACATCAAGTCGATTACATCACACTTGATTTAAACGAATGCGATAAACACCCCGCTATGCTTGAACAAGTTTATGCGAGTTTGGAAGGGTTGGATACCGTATTAATTGCTCATGGTATATTGGATGATCAAAAAGCGGGTGAGCAGGATTATGCCAAGGCAGAGCAAGCATTACGAACCAATTTTCTCAGCGTGGTATCACTATTAACACCGATAGCTAATCGCTTAGAAAAACAACGTTATGGTTGTATTGCGGTGATTTCCTCCGTTGCTGGTGACAGGGGGCGGCAAAGTAACTATATTTATGGTACTGCCAAAGGTGCGCTTAGTCTATTTCTGCAAGGCTTAAGAAATCGTTTACATCCAGCTAATGTCTGTGTATTAACAATTAAACCGGGTTTTGTCGATACACCGATGACAACTGATTTCAAAAAAGGCGCGTTATGGGCAAAACCAGAAGCGATAGCTCGTGGCATTTATCGCGCCATTGAAAAACGTAAAAACAGTGTGTATTTGCCTTGGTTTTGGGCACCCATTATGATGATTATTCGGTGTCTCCCAGAACCGATTTTTAAGCGAATGAAGCTTTAAGGGAACTGATGCGAAAAATTCCTACTTATAGACATCCTCATATGGCTTGATACTATTGATTTCTGGTTCCCGACGCTACGGCGCTCATCGTGATACATAAGTGTTTAAGTCGTTGATTTTATTGTTGATTTTATTGTAGGGTGTATAAGCGACAGCGTCATACACCAAACCACGAAAAAGGTGGATTTTGCTCCGCGATCCACCCTACATTCTGCAATTGAATTTTTCATAATTGGTATTATCCATTTAGGGACATGAAATAAAATCGACAACTAAACCTAACAGGTTTTAGAAACATGTCAGGTTTTCGTTGCGAGTTTTAACTTGTCTCGTTCCCAATCAGTCTTAAGCATTTATTCTGCAAACACACTTGCAATAGGCAATTGAATCTCCATTACCTCATCAACAATCTTGGTACTATTTAAGTCAAAGTTTTTATAAGAACGTGGTTGAGAAAAAACCCGAACTTCATCTAATGAAGGGATGACTAACCAACCTGACTTCACACCAAGTTCAAAGTAAGCATTAATTTTCCTGATCAGATAATCGATTGCTTGTCTCGGCGAAAGTATTTCGATGACTAAATCAGGCATTTGAGAGACTTTCACTAAATCATTTTTACCTTTCGGGATGACGGGTCGCTTTATGTAAGCACAAACATCGGGTTTTAATTCCTCTCTCGCATCAAGGTAATACTCGCTCAAATCATACTGGCTAATATCTAGACTTAACTCACTCATGACAGCCAGTTTTTTGTCGCATTGAAATTTAAGCAGACCGCCTAAATTTATTTGCACTGTACTATGATTTAACGAACCCATTTCATCTTCACCATCAATTGCGTTGTTTTCAAGTTCATAACTATCACTCATATCAAAAACTCCTTATTGCTATAGCATTTCCCGATTGAATAAACGACATCACGCAATTTCGTGCCCGAAAGCTCAACCTTCAAGGTTTTAGCAACGAAGATGAACCACCGGCGTTTCTTAAAGAAACGTCGGTGGATAAATGTCCAAGTTATTTTGTGACTATTCCTTAGTTACGTTTTGGAGACTTGAAAATTTTTTCGCGCATAATCTTGATCACCACGCTGTTATCGCTACGCACTGATAAAAGGCAAATCATCCAACTGTTCAGGTGGTATACCTTTAAATTCTAAATATTTTACCCAATCAATTAATTCACTGCAGCAGACCTGTCAGGTTTTAAAAACCTGACAGGTCTTAGGGTTCTCATGCGTATATTATTTCCTGCGTCGTCCCTAAAGCCGATTTACAGCGTCGTAGGTATAAAGTAAATAAAGACGATCAATAACTTAGCGCATTATTTGCCTACAGCCATAATTTATTGATTTCATTAATTTTCCCATTCAACGACCCCAGTGCCGCAAAATCCTGATCCTATATTTTAATGAAACTAATTAAAACAAGTATTTAGCAAATATAAGAGTCAACTAATATAAGAGTCCACTAAATAAGTGAACCACTAAAAGAGGTGCGAAATGTCAGATAAAAATTGTCCGAATCATTATAAAATTCTTTATAATCATATACTTAATAAAAAATTGACTGGGAGTAGCTGATTTCAATTAATGTTTAAATATTGAGAATGATTATGTTATTATGATTTGAACTATGCCTCTTGATGTTCTTAGAGTTTTCTAATGCACTAATATTCCTTAAAAATAGCTGTAAAATTGGCTATAGACATAACGAATCTTATTTCACTTGAACATCAAGTGCCTTATATAATTGGCAATAATTGGCAATAGTTTGGACAGTTTTTTTGACTCATTATTCTTAAATAATTGAGCATTGATCAAAACTCACTTAATGAAGCTGATTTGACGGAACATGAAATAATGTCAGTATTTGTTTTTATTAACTTTAATTTTTAACAAATGGCATTTTGTTTTGATCGATCCTCAAATTGGAAAAATTAAAAACGCTTTTTTTCAATAGCTTATCAATTTGAAAAGATTGAGTTTTCAAAAACTGTTTGAAGTATTGGATTGAGTATATCAAGGAAGACATCATTAACGACAAAGACTATATATCATAAGGGATTCTAGCCTTTAATGAAATCCTTTATTATAAGTAATCCTTGTAGTTATTAGAAAAACCTAGAAGTCTGTCTGACTTAACGCATAAATAATTGATTTATAAAGAATTTATTATTTATTGTTCTATTTTATTATTTTTTTTATCATAGCAATGGTTCGGACAATTTTTGACAAATTAGCATTTTAAGTTTTGTTAAGTAATTGAAATAAAAAAAATTTAATAACAATAACTTACAAAAACTATCCGAAGCATTGACAATAGGAGTAAGCATTAATGTTTTTACACGAAAAATGGCAAAAAATGAGTTGTGAGTTAGATAAAGTGATCGTTGAAGCATGGGGAAATCCTGAATTTGCAGAAAAATTGAAGGCGGATCCGAAAGGGACGATCCTTGGATTTACCAACAAAGTCTTTTTTGCCGACGACGTAGAAGTTAAAATTGATACGAGTGCTACTTCGTGGCGGACAGTGCAGGCACCTGATGAACCAACGAAAGCAGTTATTTTCATACCCCTGCCTCCAAAACCTGCCAATGTGACGATTGAGGAATTAAAACAGTTGGTAACAAATGACTGTGAAACATTTGCCCAACGATATCAATTGGCTTGTTGTTAGTATTTTTCCGTTCCTCTAACCATTGAGGCAAAAACACAAACTTGTTACTTTCTGGTGCTTTAGCCAAGAGAGGAAGAAAAATTTGCTTGCAGAGCATTCCTTATTAAAGCACCCGTTCTTATTTTTTTAGGCTCATGTTGGTAAATAGGTGAAATAGTCAATAATTTAAAAGTGCATTTCACCTAAATACCCATATGAGCCATTTTTTAAGCCCTTACCGCCGCCCTTATTTAACCATGCTCAATAAGCCAAAGTTTAAACGTTATTTCCGTGTTGAGACTTGTGAGCCTGAAGGCGTATTTTTACTTTCTGAAAACCGGTACTTTTTACTCAAAGGTCAGATTTATCAAAAGTTAGTGCCTTTGATTGATGGTCAACATACCGTTAACGATATCATCGGTTGCCTGCAAAAACAGGCAACCGCCCCCGAAGTTTATTATGCCTTAATGCTCTTGGAAAAACAGGGCCATCTTATCGAAAATGATGACCCATTACCTATCGAAGTGGCTGCGTTCTGCGAAACGTTGAGCGAAACGTTGAACGTTGACACAGCCGCCCACCGATTGCAAACGACCACCGTTGCCATACACACCGTTGGTGCAACCACTTCTGCTCCCTTGATTTCCGCATTAGAAGCATTGCATATTCAAGTGCAAACAACTGGAGACCTTGATATCGTTTTAACTGATGACTATCTCCAAAACGACTTAGCGGCATTCAATCACCAAGCCTTGCAATCTCAGCATCCTTGGATGTTAGTCAAGCCGGTAGGGACTACCCTGTGGATTGGTCCCATTTTTCATCCGGGAAAAACAGGATGTTGGGAATGCCTTGCCCAACGTTTACGAGCCAACCGCCCTGTTGAAACTTTTATCCAGAAACGCAAAAATATTTCAACACCTTTTTCCACCTCCATTTCTACTCTTCCTTCTACCTTACAAACCGCCCTAAATTTAGCCACCACTGAAATCGCTAAATGGATTATTGGTGCTGAAAATAAAAACTTGGAAGGCATTTTAGTTACCCTTGATACCCTGTCTCTAAAAACACAAAATCACATTTTAATACATCGCCCACAATGCTCCCATTGTGGTACACTAACGACTCAATCACCGAAACCCATTGTATTAGAGAGTCAACAAAAAAAATTTATCGCTGACGGTGGGCATCGTTGTTTACAGCCAGCAGAAACCATAAAAAAATATGAACATCACATTAGTCCGATTACTGGCGTTATCCGAGAACTGAACCTCTTCTCTAAAACCGATTTTACGCATACTTATATTGCCGGTCATAATTTTGTGACCATGTTTGATGATTTAGACTTTTTACGCGACAATGTACGAGGCCGAAGTGCAGGTAAAGGCAAAACAGATACGCAAGCTAAAACGAGTGGTATTTGTGAAGCCATTGAAAGATATTCAGGGATATTTCAAGGGGATGAAATCCGAAAAAAAGGGTGTTATCAAGAATTGAGAGAGTGTGCGGTTCATCCCAACACCTGCATGAATTTTAGTCAAGCACAATATCAAAATCGTGAACAGTGGAATGCTAATACGGATAATTATTTTGAAAAGGTACCAGAACCCTTTGATGAAGAAAGAGAAATTGATTGGACACCTTTATGGTCTTTAACGGATAAAGCATTTAAGTATTTGCCAACAGCTTACTGTTATTACGGCTATCCTAAACCCCTCAAGCCAGATTGTTGGGCGGATTCCAATGGTGCCGCAGCAGGCAATACCAAAGAAGAGGCCATTTTACAAGGTTTTATGGAATTAGTGGAGCGTGATAGTGTCGCTTTATGGTGGTATAATCGTATAAAAAGACCGGGCGTTGATTTAAATAGTTTTGATGAACCCTATTTTCAAACACTCAAGGATTATTACCAAACACGCCATCGTGAACTGTGGGTATTAGATATAACGAATGATTTGAATATTCCGGTTTTCGCCGCTATTTCTAGGAGAACGGATCAAGAAAGAGAAGATATTTTCTACGCTTTTGGTGCCCATTTCGATCCTAAAATAGGTATTCTTCGGGCTTTGACAGAACTGAACCAGATACTTGATATTTCTGAACATCCCACCCTAGAACGATGGGAAAGTGCAACCCTAGCCAATCAACCTTATTTAGTCGCGGATGACAATGCTGCTCCCAAAATCAGTGCGGATTATCCAACTCTCTGGCATGATGATCTGCGAGACGATGTCATGAATTGTGTGGCGATTGCTGAGAAACAGGGTTTGGAAGTCCTCGTTCTGGATCAAACGCGGCCTGATATAGGATTGAATGTCGTCAAAGTTTTTGTTCCCCGTATGCGCCACTTTTGGAAAAGGTTAGGGCAAGGACGACTTTATGATGTGCCAGTTAAATTGGATTGGTTGCCAGCACCATTGAAGGAAAATCAACTTAATCCTGAACCTATTATCTAAAGGAGTCCAAACTTTAGTCTATAGCCTTTCAGAAAATAGGAGTCCAAACTTTAGTTTGGCAGAACCAAGCTAAAGCTGGCAGACTCCGACCAAAAAATTTATCTGACTATATGTAGGATGTCTCCTACGAATACCATTGACTTAAGGGCAAATAGGCTTTAACCTGCCTAAGCTTTTAGCCTCAGAATTTATTCTGGGGCTTTAACTTTTATGGAACTTGCAAACCCTTAAAGGGAAAAAATGTTAAACAACTACCAAATCATAGATGCCGATTGCCATGTACTAGAGCCGGTAGATATGTGGGAAAAATATCTGGAACCGGCGTTTAAGGATCGTACATTATCTAAGGATTGGAAAATAGAAGGTGAGGCTATCACTAATAAATTATCCGATCAAGTTCAAGCTCAAGGATTTGACAAAATCAAGAAGCATCATTTTATGGCTGCAATGAGTGGTTTTAACCCCGAATCTCAAGTGAGAGCCATCAAGAAAATGGGGGCTGAGATTGCGTTTCTTTATACGACAGTCGGCCTGTGGCTCTTTGCGGTCGATACCATGGATGCTAAACTAGCGGGGGCTTTCGTCCGTGCGTACAACAATTGGTTACGAGATTTTTGCAGCTATGACACGCAAATAATGAAAGGCGTGGGTGCGATTAATCAACACGATCCCCAAGAGATGGTACCCGAATTACACCGGATAGTCGAATTTGGTTGGAGGGCCGTTTTTTTACGGCCCAACCCGATAAAAGGGCGACTACTCAGTGATCCCGCTTATGAGCCTTTTTGGGGCGAATGTGAACGCTTGGGAATCGCAGTTAGTCTCCATGAAGGTAGCCATGCCCGTGTACCCACCACCGGTGCCGATAGATTTAACACCCGTTTTGCCTTGCACGCCTGTTCTCATCCCATGGAACATCAGATGGCACTATTGGCTCTTATCGAAGGGGGTGTGCTAGAACGTCACCCCAAACTGCGAGTGGGATTTTTTGAATCGGCTTGTGGTTGGTTACCTTATTGGTTGTGGCGGCTAGATAGAGAATATAAAGATTTGGCTTGGGAAGTTAAAGATCATGTGAAGATGAAACCGTCGGAATATTTTCGTCGCCAGTGCTTTATTGCGATGGAACCGTCAGAACTTTATTTGCCTGACATTATCAATTATATTGGTGCTGATAACATCTTTTTAGGTTCTGACTACCCCCATATGGATTATGAACCTGAGATTATCAATGATATGATTGCTCTTGAGGAGCGGCTTTCCAAGAAAACAGTACAAAAGATACTCTGGGATAACCCAGCGCGTTTTTACGGTTTGGATAATTGACACTTCAACTATAGGCTTTCAGAAAAAGGAGTCCAAACTTTAGTTTGGCAGAACCAAGCTAAAGCTTGGATTCCAACCAAAATATTTATCTGACAAACTATATATGTAGGGTGGGTAAAGTCTTTTTCTTGCCCACCCACCTTTTATTAAAACCCATGGAGAACCAATAAAAATGATCTTAGTTTCCGGTTATCAAATAACCGAACAACTGCAAGAAGGTGCTAACTCGTCTGTTTATCGTGCAATTAGGCAAAAAGATAACCAGCCCGTTATCATAAAAATCCTGAAACAAGACTATCCCTCTCCGGAAACCATTGCGTGGTTCAAACGGGAATATGAAACCATGCATAATTTGAACGACCTCACGGGTGTGCTGGATATCTATGATCTGATCAGCGAAAAAAACCGCTTTTTTATGGTCCTAGAAGACATTGGGGCTACTTCTCTGGAAGGCTTGAAAATAGCCGGTCAAATGCATTTGACCGACTTTTTGACGCTTGCTATTAAAGTGAGCACCATTTTAGGCCAACTGCATCAACGCTATTATATCCATAAGGACATCAATCCTTCAAATATTATCCTGAATACCACAACCCAACAAGTTAAATTGATAGACTTTGGCATATCAACAGCGTTATCCCGTGAAAACTCTACCTATCGCAACCCAAATTTATTAGAGGGGACGTTGGCCTATCTGTCACCTGAACAAACTGGCCGTATGAACCGAAGTATAGATTATCGAAGCGATTTTTATTCCCTTGGCGTCACTTTTTATCAGTTATTGACCGGCCAATTACCTTTCCCCATGTCAGATGCATTAGAAGTGGTGCATTGTCATATTGCCAAACAACCCGTACCACCGCATTCTGTTAAGCCAGATATTCCCCAAGCGATTTCAGAAATCGTACTGAAATTGATGGCAAAAAATGCGGAAGACCGTTACCAATCCACAAATGGCCTCAATGCCGATTTAAAAAAATGTTTACAGCAATGGCAAACGGCTGGGCAGATTGAATCTTTCCCACTGGGTCTGGCTGATATATCGGATCGATTTGAAATACCCCAAAAACTCTATGGACGTGAAACGGAAATTACCACTTTGATAGCAGGTATTGAACGAGTCAGCCAAGGAGCCAGTGAAATGATGCTGGTGGCTGGTTTTTCAGGCATAGGAAAATCTGCGCTGGTTCAGGAAATCTATAAACCCTTGACTCGCCAACGTGGCTACTTTATCAGCGGAAAATTTGACCAGTTTCAACGCGATATTCCCTACGCATCGCTTATCCAAGCTTTTCAGTCATTAATGCGCCAACTGCTGACAGAAAGTGAAACCGCTATTGCCGCTTGGCAGAAAAAGCTTTTAGCCGCCTTGGGAAGCAATGGACAGGTTATCATTGAAGTCATTCCAGAAGTAGAAAAAATTATTGGTGCCCAACCGGCCATCCCAACGCTTAATCCGACAGAAGCCCAAAACCGCTTCAATCTCGTTTTTAAAAATTTCATAAAGGTATTTACCCAACCAGAACATCCACTGGTCATATTTTTGGACGATTTACAATGGGTTGATGGAGCCTCATTGAATTTGATTCAACATCTAATAACCGCTCCAGATAGCCACTATCTGTTTTTAATAGGCGCTTACCGGGACAACGAAGTTTCGCTAGGACATCCGCTGATGCGCGCTTTGGATGATATCAAGAAGGCCAATGCGACAGTAAATCAGATGACGTTGTCACCCCTGACCTTAGCGCACATCAGCCAATTGATGACTGATATATTTCATTGTCAGTCAGAGACCCTCAAACCACTCGCTGAATTGGTGCAAATTAAAACGGGTGGTAATCCCTTCTTTGTCAATGAGTTTTTAAAATCTCTGTATGCCGAGTCCTTAGTGACATTTGATTATAAACAAAGTCACTGGCAATGGGACTTAGCACAAATTCAAGCGCAACAAATCACCGATAATGTCGTGGAGTTGATGGCGGACAAAGTACAAAAATTGCCGCTAGAAACACAAGCTGTGTTGAAGTTAGCCGCTTGTATGGGTCATCAATTCGATTTAGAGCGGTTGGCTATCGTGTCCGAAAAATCACCACGAGACACCGCAGCAGATTTGTGGACCGCAATAGCCGAGGGCTTTATCTTACCCCTAAGCGATACTTACAAATTAATGGAACTGGCGGTGGAAAAACTGTCAGAGCAGGTGGTTGCTTCCTATAAATTTGCCCATGACCGAATTCAGCAAGCGGTTTATTCGCTGATTTCAGAAGCCGATAAACAAGCTGTGCATCTGCGTGTAGGACAACTATTACGGCGAAATACGGCCATTGAGGCACTCGATCAAAATATCTTTGATATTGTCAATCAATTGAACAAAGCCCAGAAATTAATTAACCAACCAAACGAGCGAGAGGATTTAGCGCAGTTAAACCTCAAAGCGGGAAAGAAGGCCAAAGCTTCGACAGCCTATCAACCGGCATTCAATTATTTGCAAGTTGGTTTAAATCTCTTGGAGGAAGAACACTGGCAGCGGCAATATGACCTATCCCTAGCACTCTATTTAGAAGCGGCTGAAGCTGCTTACCTCAGTATCGACTTTGAGAAGATGGAGCACTTAACGGGAATCGTCCAACAAAAAGCCAAAACCCTGCTTGACCAAGTCAAAGCATATGAGCTTAAAATCCAAGCGGATATGTCCCAACTTCAAATTCAATCAGCTGTAAATACCGCACGAGATATCCTGAAAAAGTTGGGCATTTCTCTATCCTCTTCTGAAGAAGACATCAGTATTTTGGAAAAACATATTAACACATTGATTGGAAACAACAAACGGATTGAAGAGTTAATTGAACTGCCAGTAATGACTGATCCTCACAAATTGGCGAGTGTTCGGATTTTAATAACTATCACTTCGGTTACGTATATCGGGATGCCAGCGTTATTCCCATCAGTGGTATTGAACTCGGTTAATCTCTTTCTAAAGCATGGCAATTCACCTGTCGCTGCCGCGATATATATTTATTACGGCCTGTTTAAACTTAACGTAAAAGCAGATATGAATTCTGCATATCAATTTGGTCAGCTAGCCATTAGATTACTTGATAAATTTGATATTCGTAAAACTAAGGTGCTTGTTATACTTGAATTCAATTTATTTATGAGGCATTGGAAAGAAGCAGCAAAAAATACAATAAAACCATTACTAGAGACTATTAACCGTGCTCTAGAAACGGGCAATTTGGAATATACTGGCTACGCTACTATCTGCTATTGCGATCACCAGTTTTTTATAGGAGAACCCCTGAATTTAGTCAGACAGAAATATGTGCAATACACTGATTTAATTATCAGTAGCAAGCAGGAATATTCGATATCTTATATAAAAACGGGTAGGCAAGTTGTCTTCAATTTGCAAGGTCAGTCAGAAGAGAAAATGCGTTTAGTGGGTGAAGATTTTAATGAAGATGAATTTTTGCCCATTCTTCTTGAACAGAATAACCCCTTTTTGCTGTTCATTGTCTATTTTGCTAAAACCCTATTACCGTATTTTTTTAAAGACTATGTTCAGGCGGTTGAAAATGCGCGGTTAGGGGAGAAATATAAGGAAAGTCATAGTGGAATGATGGCATCAGCCCAGCACAATTTTTACTATTCTCTTGCCTTACTCGCTCATTATCCTGATGTAGATTCCGGTGAACAAAGCCAATACTTGAAAGAACTGGAATCAAATCAAGACAATATGAGGCACTGGGTACACGATGCCCCGATTAACTATCAGCATAAATATGATCTCATAGAAGCTGAAAAAGCACGAGTTCTGGGGAATGTGGTGGAAGCCATGACACTTTATGATAAGGCGATTCAAGGTGCGAGGGAACATCCCTATCCCCATGAAGAAGCGCTGGCATATGAACGGACAGCCGAATTCTATCTGGCACTGGGAAAAGAGGAAATTGCCCAACTCTACCTGAATAAGGCACACTATGGCTATGTTCGTTGGGGTGCGACGGCTAAAGTTCAAGACATGGAGGCAGAATATCCACACTTACTTTTGGGTACAACCAATGGTGATTTTGATTTTTCCAATACTACTACCACCAGAACTCGCTTAGGAGAAACGTTAGACTTAGCGACAGTCATGAAATCTTCACAAGCAATTTCTGGCGAAATCGTACTGGATAAATTGCTGAAAAACTTGATGAAAACCGTCATTGAAAATGCGGGTGCTCAAAAGGGTTTTCTGATTTTGGAGCGAGCGGGTCAGTGGGTGATTGAAGCAGAAGGGATAGTCGATTCAGATGATGTCACCACATTGCAATCTCTTCCCATTGAATTAGAAGAACCGCGGCTATCGCTAGCTATTGTTAACTTGGTGGCTCGTACAAAAGAAAATGTGGTATTAAATGATGCTATCAATGAGGGAGAATTTACAGCCGATCCCTATATTATCACCAAGCAACCCAAATCATTGCTTTGCACCCCTTTACTTAACCAAGGGCAATTGAGTGGTATCCTATACCTTGAAAACAACCTAAGTACCGGCGCTTTTACGTCGGATCGCTTGCAGGTTCTACAACTGTTGTCTTCCCAAGCGGCAATTTCTATTGAAAACTCTTTATTATATAATAACTTAGAAGAAAAAGTCGCAGAGCGTACTAGCGAACTAGAACAAGAAATCGTCGTAAGAAAAAGTGCTG